>Ga0206677_10000726_pt1 | contig 31368 bp, 32 predicted proteins | sample M130m12015metaG_FD_155475 | JGI IMG/M metagenome (GOLD analysis project Ga0206677, IMG submission 155475) | Ammonia-oxidizing marine archaeal communities from Monterey Bay, California, United States - M1 30m 12015 | ecosystem: Environmental > Aquatic > Marine > Intertidal zone | place: USA...
TTTTAGATTCACAGGGAGATGAGGTGGCTTTGTTATTAATTGGAGGAGTAAATTATTATACTGGTCAATATTTAGACATAAAAAAAATAACTGAATTAGGGCATGCAAAAGATTGCATAGTAGGTATTGATTTAGCTCACGGAGCTGGAAATATTCAACCCAACCTCCATGATAGTGGTGTAGACTTTGCAGCCTGGTGTACCTACAAGTACTTAAATTCTGGACCTGGAAGTTTATCAGGCTTATTTGTGCATGAGAAACACGCACAAAGGAAAGATTTACCTAGGTTTGCAGGTTGGTGGAATCATAATAAAGAAACACGATTTAATATGCGTCAACCTTTTGATGTAATGAAAGGTGCAGAGGGTTGGCAACTAAGTAACCCTCCAATTTTATCTATGGCAGCTATAAAGGCATCTCTTGATATTTTTGAGAAAGTAGGCATGGATGTATTACTCAAAAAATCAAAAAAATTGACAGGTTTCTTCGAGTTTTTAATTCATCAAATAGCTTCAGATACCATCAAGATAATTACACCTGCCCATCCAAATGAAAGAGGTTGTCAGTTGTCTTTACAAGTTAAAAATGCAGATAAAAATCTTCATAGAAAATTAACAGAAAATAATATTATTACAGACTGGCGTGAGCCCGATGTTATTAGATGTGCACCAGTACCAATGTATACAAGTTTTGAAGATGTATATCATATGGTGAAAACTTTAGAAAGTCTATTGTAAATGAACAAAAAAGAGAAAATACTTATTGTTGGAGCTGGTTTATGTGGTTCTTTACTGGCACTAAGAATGGCTCAAAGGGGGTATCAAGTCTTAGTTTACGAAAGTAGGTCAGATTTGCGAGAATCTGATATTTCAGCAGGTAGGTCTATTAATCTATCATTATCTGACCGAGGTCTTAAAGCACTCAGAATGGCAGGTGTTGAAAAAAAGGCTAGAGAATTATGTATTCCAATGAAAGGCCGTTTAATGCATGACGATAAGTCAAATACTTTTGAGTCAAATTATTCAGGAAGATCAGGTGAGTGTATCAATTCTATATCGAGAGGTAACTTAAACAGTTTATTACTTACTGAGGCTGAGAAGCATCCGAATGTAACCATTGTTTTTAATACAAAATGTTTACATATAGACATAGAAGCTAAAACAGCAACTTTTGAATCTCAATTTTCTAAACAAGTATTTAAAGAGGAGGCTAGTGTTATTTTTGGGACAGATGGGGCAGGATCTTCATTACGAAAAAGCTATGAAAAACAATTCTCAGAATTTAGCGTTTCTCAAGATTTTTTAACACATGGTTATAAAGAACTAGAAATTCCTGCTGACAAAAATGGGAATCATATCATAAGTAAAGAACACCTTCATATTTGGCCCCGAGGAGATTACATGCTTATTGCACTTCCAAATATGGATGGAAGTTTTACTGTTACTTTGTTTTTAAGTTATTCTAATGGGTTGTATAATTTTGATAATCTTATTTCAGAAAAAAAAATCATAGAATTTTTTAAAAAAGATTTTCCAGACACACTATCATTAATTCCAGACATATTAAAAGAATTTGAAAATAATCCAACGGGTAAATTAGGGACCATTAAATGCTATCCATGGGCATACAAAGGAAATACATTATTACTTGGAGATTCCTCACATGCGATAGTCCCATTTTATGGACAAGGTATGAATGCTTCTTTTGAGGATGTTTATGTTTTGGATGCTGTATTAAATCAATTTGAAGGCAATTGGTCAACCGTATTTTCAGAGTTTCAAAAACAAAGAAAAATTGATACAGATGCCATTGCTGATTTAGCTATTGATAATTATTTTGAAATGCGTGATCATGTAGCTAATCCATCATTTAAGGAGAAAAGAATGATTGAAATGAATTTAGAAAAGTTTTTTCCAACCCAATATTTTTCTAAATATTCTTTGGTTACCTTCAATGAAAATATTGGATATCATGAAGCCATGACCAAAGGAAGAGCACAGGATAAAGTCTTGCTTAAAATGATTGAAAATTCTTTGTACACTTCTTCCTCATACGAATCTGAGGAGCTCATGCATAATATCTTGGAAAAAGTGCAAGAAGAAACTAATAAGCTTTTAAAATAAATATATTTTAGAATAGATTAAAATAAAGTCAAATATATACTTAACTGAATTGTAAATGAACTTATGTATATTTATGCTTTAACTGGTGTATTTTTTAAATATACTAGAGATCAAGTCATACATTAATTGATAGCGTTAAAAAATGAATACTAAAGTATCGCCAAGAGGAGCCTACCCTCATGTAAAAGTTGTGGGAGATTTTATTTTTGTTTCAGGAACTAGCTCTCGAAGAGCAGATAATAGTATTGCTGGTGTTGCAATTATAGACGAAATGGGAACTAAAGAGTTAAATATAGAGGAACAAACAAGAGAAGTTTTAAAAAATATTGATAAAAACCTTCAAACTGTTGGTGCTAGCTTAAAAGATGTGGTTGATGTTTCTTCCTTTCTTGTCTCTATGAATGATTTTGCAGGATATAATAAAGCCTATGGCGAGTTCTTTGAAAAGGAGACTGGCCCAACAAGAACTACGGTAGCAGTTCATCAATTACCACATCCAGATTTAGTTGTAGAAATAAAAGTTACAGCTTATAAAAAAAGTAAATAGTGATCTATGAAAAAACAGTTTGTATTAATTATTTTTTTTCTAACAACTACAATTTTTGCTCAAGAAAATTGGAATCAACTCATAGATAGTAAATTAAATTCGGTAATCTCTAGTCATCGAACTTTTGTGAGTATTCCTAACCTACCTTCAGATATTAAAAAAATGTATGAGAATGTTAGTTGGGTAAAACAACATTACGGTAAAGTTGGTTTTAAGCTAAAAACACTAGAATCTTCAACATTACCAGTTTTATTTGCTGAACGAATTATTAATCCATCTTTTAAAACAATTTTATTTTATTTTCATCTAGATGGTCAGGGGGTAAATCCAAAAAGTTGGGACCAAGAAGATCCTTTCACCCCTGTATTAAAAGAACAAAATGAAGCAGGAGAATGGAATGAAATTTCATGGGCTAATGTAGATAAAGGGATTAATGATGATTGGCGAATTTTTGGAAGAGCAGCAGCAGATGATAAAGCACCTATTTTAATGTTTCTATCGGCCCTAGAATTGTTGGAATCTAGAAAACAGACACCAAAATTTAACATCAAAATTATTTTTGATTTAGAGGAGGAATATGGATCTAATGGGTTTCTATCGACACTGCAAGAATATAAGAAGAATTACAAAGCAGATTACATGATTATTATGGATGGACCTGCTCATAATTCAAATCAACCTACATTAACTTTCGGTTGTAGAGGTATTGCTAGTTGTAGCATTACCACTTATGGTTCAAAATTACCACAACATAGTGGTCATTATGGGAATTATGTTGCTAATCCAGTATTTAGACTTTCTAGATTGTTAACCTCTATGAAGTCAGAAAATGGAAAGGTACTAATAGATGGATATTATAAAGGGATAACCATTTCAGAGGAGGTGTCAAATATTTTAAGATCTGTACCCGACAATAAAGAAGAGATAAATAATAGTTTGATGATTTTCAAAGAAGAAAGTGTTGGTGAAAATTACCAAGAGTCTTTACAGTATCCATCATTAAATATTCGACAAATTGAAACTTCCTGGAAAGGAAAAGAATTAAAAACAATTATACCTGAATATGCAACAGCTCATATAGATGTTCGTTTGGTTGAGGAGACTGATGGTAAGATTCAGCTAGAAAAAATTAAAAAACATATTAGAGGAGAAGGGTATTTAGTATTGGACAGGGAGCCTACTAATGAAGAGCGATTATCTAATGCTAAAATAGCAACTTTTAAAGGAAACTCAGGAGTGAATGCTTTTAGAACAGCATTGAATGATCCCTTTGGAGAAAAACTTAGAAGATCATTAACAAATACTTTTGGGAAAGATCCAGTAAGTATAAGAACAATGGGAGGTACAGTTCCCATTATACCGGCCATTAATGAACTAGCTATTCCTGCTATCATTGTTCCTATGGTAAATATGGATAACAATCAACACAACCCAAATGAAAATATACGAATTGGAAATATTAGACAAGGAATTAAAATTTGTCTTTCAATATTAAATACCAGTTTTAATGACTAGCTTTTTTAGCTACATAACTAATAAGATATTATATCTAATTTAGTTGGATATAGAAATTAGCATGAAAATTAAAAATTACATTAATGGTGAATATGTAAATCCTATTTCAGATAATTGGATTGATAATTATAATCCATCCATAGGAGAAGTGTACGGGCAACTTCCTGACTCCAATAGTCAAGATGTAGAAATTGCATATAAAGCAGCAAAGGCTGCCTTTCGAGGTTGGTCCGAGACAACTTTAGATGAAAGATCAAAAATACTTTCCAAAATTGCGAAACTTATCATTGCAAAATTACCTGAGTTAGCAATGGCTGAAGCAAAAGATAATGGAAAGCCTGTTCATGTAGCAAAATCAATTGATATCCCCAGAGCATCTGCTAACTTTCAGTTCTTTGCTAATGCTATTACTCAGTTTGCTTCAGAGGCTCATGAAAGTGTTGGCCAAAATGCAATAAATTTTACACTCAGACAGCCTATAGGGGTAGTGGGGTGTATTTCCCCATGGAATTTACCTTTATACTTATTTACCTGGAAAATTGCACCTGCAATTGCTGCTGGTAATTGTGTAGTAGCAAAGCCAAGTGAAATTACTCCAATGACCGCTTATTTACTTGGGGAGATACTTACAGAAGCGGGTCTTCCTAAAGGCGTTTTAAATATTATTCATGGCCTTGGAACAACAACTGGTCAAGCTATAGTAGAACACCCAAATATTAAAGCAATTTCATTTACTGGAGGAACAAAAACAGGAGCACATATTGCTAAAGTTGCAGCGCCAATGTTCAAGAAATTATCACTAGAACTAGGAGGAAAAAATCCAGCTATTATTTTTTCAGATTGTGATTATAACGAGATGTTACAGACGACAGTTAGATCATCATTTGCCAACCAGGGTCAAATTTGTTTGTGTGGTAGTAGAATTTTTGTTGAGGCTTCATTATATCAAAAATTTAAAACAGATTTTATAGCAGCTGTATCTAAATTAAAAGTTGGATCTCCTTTTAATAACGATACTGATATAGGTGCTTTGGTTTCAAAAACCCATTTAAATAAAGTTAAATCATATGTAGACAAAGCCGAACAATACGGAGGTAAGGTGATTTTTGGAGGAAATATAGTATCTGTTCACGATTCAGAAGACGGATATTATTTAGAACCAACAATTATAGAGGTAGATGATAATTCTTGTATTTTAAATCAAGATGAAATATTTGGTCCTGTAGTAACTATTATGTCATTTAATGATGAAAATGAAGTATTAGCGATGGCAAATGATGTTAATTATGGATTGTCTGCAACTTTATGGACTAACGATTTAAAAAGAACGATGAGGGTATCTAAACAACTAGAAGTAGGAATTGTTTGGGTAAATACATGGTTATTACGTGACTTAAGAACACCTTTTGGAGGTGTAAAAAGTTCTGGAGTTGGAAGAGAAGGTGGTTTTGAGGCGTTACGCTTCTTTACAGAGCCCAAAAATATCTGTATTAAATATAATTAATAAAAACTTTATAGTAATATTTAAAGAAATGGAATTAGGATTACAAAATAAAAATGCACTTGTTTGTGGGAGTACTCAGGGCATAGGAAAAGCGACAGCAATTTCTTTAGCAAAAGAAGGTGTAAACATTACCCTAATGGCTAGAAATGAAAAAGTTTTACAAGGGGTTTTAAAAGAATTACCCCAGAACGGAAAACAAAAACACAGGTATTTAGTAGCCAATTTTTCTAACCTTGATCAAATCAAGAATATAATTTCAACTAATAATAGCTTCCATATTTTGGTTAACAATACAGGTGGTCCAAAAAGTGGTGCAATTATAGACGCTAGTGTGGAGGAGTTCTCAGCAGCATTTCAAATGCATGTATTAGTTAATCAAATTTTATCTCAAGCTGTTGTTCCCTTTATGAAAAAAGAATGCTTTGGAAGAATTATCAATATTATTTCAACCTCTGTTAAAGAGCCAATTCCTGGCTTAGGCGTTAGTAATACAATAAGAAACGCAGTAGCAAATTGGTCAAAAACAATGTCATCTGAACTTGCAGAGTTTGGAATTACTATGAATAATATATTACCCGGTTTTACAGATACTGCGCGTTTAGATCAGATTATTAAAATAAAAGCAACAGCTGCGAATACTTCAATAGAGGAAATGTCTAAAATTATGAAAAATTATGTGCCAGCAAAACGATTTGCAAAGCCAGAGGAAACTGCAGCTGCAGTTACATTTTTAGCTAGTAATTCTGCTAGTTATATTACAGGAGTTAATCTTCCTGTTGATGGCGGGAGAACAAAATCATTGTAAAGTAAGATGTGTAATAAACTCTAAACTTTTAAGAGTTATAAAAAATAGCATATATTGAAACAAATTCATCATCATAAAACTCATGGAAATAAAAACACCTTTTAACTTACAAAAATGGATTGATGACAATAGACATTTATTAAAACCCCCTGTAGGTAATAAAAATTTATATGTAGAGTCAGAAGATTATATTGTAATGATTGTTGCTGGTCCAAATGCTAGAAAAGATTATCATTACAATGAAACAGAAGAGTTATTTTATCAGATAGAGGGTGAGATTCTTGTGAAAACACAACAAAATGGAAAGCTTGTTGAAATTCCAATAAAAGCTGGAGAGATGTTTCTTTTACCAGCAAAAATACCACACTCACCAATAAGATCTGAGGGTTCAATAGGTTTAGTTATTGAAAGAAAAAGAACCAAAGAACAAAAAGATGGTTTACTATGGTTCTCAGACAGTGCAAATGAGTTACTTTATGAAGAATATTTTAAGTTAACTAATATCGAAAAAGATTTTCTTCCTGTTTTTAAAAGATTTTATTCCAATGAAAAATTAAGGACTTGCCCAAAAACAGGTGAAATTATGGAGGTTGATAAAAGATTCTATGATCAATAATATTTCTTAATGAAACGTAAGCTAAGAATTAACGGACATTCACATTTGCTTCCTTATCCGGAGCAGATTCCTTCATTTATGAAAGAAAAGGAAATTTTTTGGGTAGATGATGAACGGAAGCACATGCTCCAAAAAGGATGGAAACGTCCGGTAACTGATTCTAGTTTTTTTTTAGATGAAAAACTAGTATGGATGGAAAGAAACAGGTTAGATCACGCAGTTGTTTTAAATCTTTCTCAATTATACGGTAATGGTTTAAGGTTAGAAGAAATGAAAAAAGCCTTACGATTTCAAAATGATTTTAATGCTAGAGTTCAACAAGATTATCCATCTAAATTTACTTGTGGTTTTGTTGTTCATCCTGGTTTTATTCAGGGTGCTTTATGGGAAATAGAGCGTTGTGTAGAGGAATTAGATTTGAAAGTTTTGTGTTTGCCCACTCACTTTATGGATTCTATAGGACAGTGGAAGTGTGTATTTGATAAAGAGAATGATCCAATTTTTGAATTGGCAGATAAGTATAAATTAGCGATAGAAATTCATCCTTACGACGGTGATAAAATGATAAAGTTAGAAAATACTTCATGGCGTTTTCATTTAATTTGGATGTTGGCTCAATGTGGAGATGCCTATCATTTTTATACTTTAAATGGGATGCAAGAACGTTTTCCAAATATACGAACTTGTTTTGCTCACGGAGGTCAGTTAGCTCAGATGAACTTGGGTAGAAGAATTCAGGGTTTTGATGGAAGACCAGACTTATTTGAGGGTAAAACACATCCAAGAAAAGCAGTAGGACATCCGAACATCTATTTTGACACTTTAGTTCATGATACAGACTCTCTAAAATTAATGATAGAACGACAGGGTTCTAATCAAGTTATCATGGGTTTAGATGATCCATACCCTTTGGGAGAAATGGAAAGTGACGCACAATCCTCTTATCCAGGGAAACTTCTTGATTTGGCTATAGATCGATCAATTATCAATACTAAACAGTATCATGAGATTTGGGAGGATAATACCTTAAGATGGTTGTTTGGTGATGATAAAAAAGCAAAGCAGGAGTTGATCGATAAAATTTTAATTTAGTATTTTAAGTGTGTACTTTTTAATTATTTAGATCTAATGTATTTATTTAAGTTTTAAATAATCATTTGATGTTTTTATTCTATAGATATTTTAAAATTACTGTTTTTATATATTTTTAAAGATGTTTCATTGAATTTTGGTGGGCCAAATCTACCTTTTTTACCATTTGAAAAACCATAAGGTTCTTTAGGGATTCCTAAAAAATTAGTATCCAATTTTTTATTATTATTTAAATCGTGAAAAAATGAAAAAGCATAGACTCCTTTTTTCAGTGAATGAAAAGTAAATTGTGCTTTATTATCTTTCACAAGTACATCTGCACTTTTATAGATTTCTTTCATATAGCTTTCTTTAGATTCATAGAGCGCTATGAGAATACTACCTTTATTAAATTTGGTAAAAGAAATATCCAAGCTAATAGATATATTATTTTTCTCCTGACTATGTAAACTTGAGACTAAATTTATAAAAATTAAAAATGTTAAGAATGATGTTTTCATTAATGTAGTGTCTTTTTTATTTAAATATAAAAATTTACAATCCTAACTTTATATTTGTCTTAATTTGTTGTAATGATAAATTTGAATTGATAAGTTTCATAATTATTTTATATCTAAGTTTTTCTATGGATTCATCAAAATATTTAGCCCATTTGACTTCTTTAAATAAGTGTTTAATCTCTTTTTCTCTTCTTTGTGCATCACCTAAAGTGAATAAGAAAATTGCCTTATCGCTATTTTGAACTTTAATATTAATTTTTTTAGTTTCAAAGTTTATTGAAATAAAAAATAGTTTTTCTTTTTCATTTAAATGGTAAAAATCTTTCCATTTAGCAAATGCTGTTATTCTTTGTTGATTTTTATATGGTGAAACAGTTGTTAGCCTCCATCTACAACTGGCAACTCTACCCCAATGATTAGATTCTCGATAAACTCCATCTTCTGTAAAATAATACAAACTATTTGACTTGCTTTTATAATTGTTTCTCTCAGGTATTTCGAAGTTGATGACTTCTTGAAATTCACAATATGTATATTTAAAAAAGTTTGTTTTATTGTATGTCTTCAAATGGAAAATAAATTAAATTAAAAAACGCAACCAAATTAATGATTGCGTTTAAATATTATTAAATAATAATTAATTATTTAACTTCTTCGAAATCCACATCTTCAACATCATCACTTTCTGTTGATGCCTCTGGTTGGCCTTGTTCTGCTCCAGGATTTGCTCCAGCTTCTTGTTGTGCTTTGTACATTTCCTCAGAAGCAACTTTCCAAGCTTCGTTGATTTTTTCCATAGCAGCATCAATTAGTGATAAATCTTTAGATTCATGTGCAGCTTTTAACTCTACTAAAGCAGCTTCAATTGGACCTTTTTTATCATCTGATAATTTCTCCCCAAATTCCTTTAATTGTTTTTCGGTTTGGAAAATCATTCCGTCTGCAGCATTAATTTTTTCAGCAGTTTCTTTAGCATTTTTATCTGCATCAGCATTTGCCTCAGCTTCTTGTTTCATTTTTTCGATTTCTTCCTCTGATAAACCTGAAGATGCTTCTATTCTAATCTCATGAGATTTATTTGTTCCTTTATCAAGTGCTGAAACCTTAATAATTCCGTTTGCATCAATATCAAATGTTACTTCAATTTGAGGTATTCCTCTTTGAGAAGGAGGTAAACCGTCTAAGTGAAAACGTCCAATAGTATTATTGTCTGCTGCCATTGCTCTTTCACCTTGTAAAACATGAATTTCAACTGAAGGTTGATTATCTACAGCAGTAGAGAATACTTGAGATTTTTTAGTTGGAATGGTTGTATTCGCATCAATTAGTTTTGTAAAAACATTCCCCATCGTTTCAATTCCTAATGATAAAGGTGTTACATCTAATAATAAAACATCTTTTACATCACCCGTTAAAACACCACCTTGAATTGCAGCTCCCAGAGAAACTACCTCATCTGGATTTACACCTTTACTTGGAGACTTTCCAAAGAACTTTTCAACAGCTTCTTGAATAGCAGGGATTCTTGTAGAACCACCCACTAAAATAATTTCATCAATATCTGAAGTCGATAAATCAGCATTTTTAAGTGCAGTTTGACAAGGTTTAATAGTTCTTTTTACTAAATCATCAATTAACTGCTCAAATTTTGCTTTTGATAAACTTCTTACTAAGTGTTTTGGTCCGCTAGCTGTGGCTGTTACATAAGGAAGGTTGATCTCTGTTGTAGCAGAACTTGATAATTCAATTTTTGCTTTTTCAGCAGCTTCTTTTAATCTTTGTAATGCCATAGGATCTTTTCTCAAATCCATGTTTTCCTCTGCTTTGAACTCTTCAGCTAACCAGTTAATGATTTTTTCATCAACATCATCACCCCCTAGGTGAGTATCTCCATCTGTTGCTAATACTTCAAAAACTCCATCGCCTAATTCAAGAATAGAAACATCATGTGTTCCACCACCAAAGTCAAACACTACAATTTTTTTATCATCATTTGCCTTATCTAAACCGTATGCTAATGCTGCAGCTGTAGGTTCATTGATAATTCTACTAACTTTTAAACCTGCAATTTCTCCAGCCTCTTTTGTAGCTTGCCTTTGTGCATCATTAAAATATGCGGGAACAGTTACAACAGCTTCGGAAACATCCTGTCCTAAATAGTCCTCAGCAGTTTTTTTCATTTTTTGTAATACCATTGCAGATATTTCTTGTGGTGTATATAAACGACCATCAATATCCACTCGAGGAGTGTCATTATCACCTTTGACTACCTTGTAAGGTACTCTAGTTGCTTCTTTTGTAGATTCAGAAAATTTATTTCCCATGAATCTTTTGATAGAATACACCGTTTTGGTTGGGTTTGTAACCGCTTGACGTTTTGCTGGATCTCCAACTTTTCTTTCACCACCTTCAACAAAGGCAACGATAGAAGGTGTTGTTCTTTTTCCTTCTGAATTAGGAATTACAACAGGTTCATTACCTTCCATTACTGAAACACATGAATTGGTTGTTCCTAAATCGATTCCAATAATTTTACTCATAATTTTATATTTATAATTTATTTTTTCAACTTATTTTACTTTATCTAGTCAATATGTATGCCAATAGATTTTTAATTAAAGTTTGTCATATTTTCAAACTTTATTTTCATTTTTGGTGACATTTTGACATAATTTCAATATTTTTTAGTTGAATTTACCAACTTGAAAGCCATATAATTAATTATATTTGGCCTGATAGAATTGCTAAAAAATCTTTAATGAGTAAATTTGATGAGAAAATTCTTTTTTATAAGAAGAACATGACTTCCATGGGACTTGCCTATGAAGACGAATTATTTGAAAAGATTACTAGAGGTTTAGGTCCTTCGATCTTTAAAAGAGACGCAGCATCAGTATCCACATCCGATGAAAAAGAAGTTTTTACCGTTAAACATAATTTCCTCATAAATAAATTAGGCTTAGAAGATGGAGTTTATTTAGATGATGCCATAAATAAGGTAGCCGTTTTGATGGGGAAAACAAATAGGGTAAAATATCGAGCAATTTTTTATTATTTGCTTGTGAAAGAATTAGGTCAAGAATCTACGATTTTAAACAAAAAAAAACCCAAATAGTAAAACTATTTGGGTTTTGTATATAACTAGAATATTATTAGTCCTTGCTTACAGCTAAAGTGTAAACAACTAAACCAAATCCAATTTTGTTAATTGCATCTCCAATATTGTAGATAACTTCCATTGAAGGAAGAACATTTTCGATACCATTATACCATCCATCAGTTCCAGCCATATATCCTAACGGATAAATTGCCCAACCAACAAGAAGGAACCAGCATAATGTTTTGTGAGCCTTTAATACGTTTCCACCAGCTGCTTCAGCTAGTTTCTTAAGACTACCTAACCAAACTTCGTATGCTATATAAAAATAAGCAAGACCAGAAAGTAATCCCCACATAGATGCGTTCAATAGACCACCATCCCATCCAGACTCACCAAAGAATCCGGTAACTAGCATAATAGTTGAAAATCCAATTAACTTCCACATGTGAGATTTAGTAGCACCAGCTACTTTAAGTATTAAATAAAATTCAACACACATTAATGGAACTGTTAAAATCCAATCTACATATCTAAATACTGTAGTCGAGTCTCCAGCAGCATGAGCATCTCTCATGTACATGTAGTGTACAGCAGCTATAAAAGTAATTAATCCTGAAACTAAAAGAGATGTTCTCCATTTAGCATCAACACTGTTCATTGAAAGGAAGAAAAAGACAGATGCTGCCATCATAGCCATTGCTCCAAGCCAGAAAGTAAATCCTGTGCCATCCGTTGGGACAGCCATTGCAATTAAGTTTAAATAATTCATAAAAAAATGATTTGTTAGTAATTAGTTTTGTTAGGTTAATTAATATAACCTGAACGAAAATACAAAAAAAATATTAACTTTGAAAAAAAAACCATCTTTTGAGAGTACATTATCAAGATTTTATGATTTTTTTTACATTTCTACTATTTTGGGTAAGTATTCAATTTGGTCAAATCATAGAAGATTCTATCGCATATGCCATCGTACTCTCTATTGGAATTATACATGGTTCAAATGATTTTACAATTCTAAAAAAACAACAAACTAACACTAAAAGTTTTTTAAAGTCTACTGGATTTTATTTATTTCTTATTATAATGTGTATTGTGAGTTATGTAGCAATTCCTTTTACTTCCTTTATATTCTTTATACTATTGAGTTCATATCATTTTGGGGAGCAACATCTTGAGGGAAAAGTTTTAGGGTCTAAGCTACTTAAATCAATTCTTTACATAGCTTACGGAATGCTTATATTTTCTCTAATTTTTATTGAGAATTTGAGTGATGTAGATGTGATCATGCAAAATTTAACTGGATATATTATCCCAAATGAGTGGATTAATATAATGTTTATTATATCTCTATCATTGTTAGTAGTTCTATTTGCCTTCTTGTTTACAAGAAAAATTAAACCACAAATCCATATTGTAAGAGAGTTGTTTTATATATTACTATTATTTTTAGTTTTTAAAACAAGTTCTTTAATTTTAGGCTTTGCTATCTATTTTGTCTTGTGGCATAGTATCCCATCTATATTAGATCAAGCAAAATTTTTATCAGGTGACTATTCTTTCAAAACAATTTTGGAATACTTAAAAACAGCATTTGTTTACTGGTTAATCAGTATTTTAGGATTAGTTATTGCATATTATTTTCTTGATGAAAGTCTATTTAACTCCATTATATTTATCGTTTTGTTTGCTGTTACTGCTCCACATGTGTGGGTGATGAATAGAATGAAGCAATAAGGAGTTACCTTGTGAATACTAATTCACTTTCTGTAGATAAAGATTCCGTGTAAAGATAACCTTCAGTATCAAATCTTTTGAGTTCCTCTAGTGTATTTATATTATTTTCAATAATATATCTGACCATTAGGCCACGAGCTCTTTTGGCATAAGTCATCACAATTTTATAGTCTCCATTTTTAAATTCTTTAAAGATTGGAGTAATCATAGGGTTTTTTAGCACTTTTCTCGGAACTGCTTTAAAATACTCTGCACTAGCTAAATTTATCAATAAATCACCTTCTTGCATCTCATCGTTTAATGAATTGGCTAGGCTTGAATCCCAAAATTTATAAAGATTATTCGATTCGCCTATAGTTAGTTTAGTTCCCATTTCTAAACGATAGGGTTGAATTAAGTCTAAGGGTTTTAATAGGCCATAAAGCCCAGATAAAATTCGAAGACGACTTTGTAGTAAAGGTATTTTTTCTTCTGCCAAAGATTTTATATCAATTCCTTTAAAAACTTCACCTGTAAAAGCATAAATAGCTTGTTTTGAATTCTCTGGGGAAAACGGTTGATGCCAGCTCTGATTTCTTTCGTAATTTAAATCGGCAAGGGCAGGTGATATTTTCATTAAATCACCTAGCTTTTTTTTTGATAAGTTTTTTAGTTTCTTATTGAGTAATGAAGATTCTTTTTGAAAAGAAGGTTGGCTAAAAACATCAGTTTTTGAATTACTTTCAAAATCTAGAGACTTTGCTGGAGAAATAATAATTTTCATTTATTAAGTATATTATAAAGTAAAAATAAAGATTCTAAAAGAATTTGTCAAATTTTAGGAAGTCAAAAGTTTTACTATATGAATTTTTTAAAAAAAAATATGAAATTACTCCTTAGAGTTCAAGGTGTATGTTTTCCATTTTTCTAAACAATCAGTTATATCTTTTGGAATTTCAGAATCAAACTGCATCATTTCTTTAGTTATAGGATGTCTAAATCCTAGTGTTTTTGCATGTAAAGCTTGTCTTGGTAATATCTTAAAGCAATTTTCTACAAATTGTTTGTACTTAGTAAATGTAGTTCCCTTAAGAATATCATTTCCTCCATAGCGTTCATCATTAAATAACGTATGACCAATATGTTTAAAGTGAGCTCGAATTTGATGTGTTCTTCCTGTTTCTAACGTACATTCCACTAAAGTTACATAAGTATAGCGCTCTATTACTTTAAAATGTGTAACTGCGTGTTTGCCAAAGTCACCTTCTTGAAAAACATCCATTTGTAATCGGTTTTTTTGACTTCGCCCTATATTTCCTTCGATAGTTCCTTCATTATCTTTCATATTCCCCCAAACTAAAGCAAGGTATTTCCGATTTGTCTTTCTATCAAAAAATTGTTTTGACAAATGTGCCATTGCAAAGTCAGTTTTAGCAACTACTAGTAGACCGCTTGTATCTTTATCTATTCTGTGAACTAGTCCCGGTCTTTCATTACTATTTGTAGGTAGATTTTCTATATGGTAAATTAGTCCATTGACAAGAGTTCCAGAAGGGTTTCCGTGACCAGGGTGAACAACCAAACCCGCTGGTTTATTAACAACCATTATTGTTTCATCTTCGTAGACTATATTTAAAGGAATATCTTCAGCAATTAATAAATTTTCCTGAGGTGGATGAGCAAGTACAATTCTAACAACATCTTTGGCTTTGACCTTATGATTAGATTTAACGGCAATATCATTTACTAAAACATTTCCAGCTTTAGCTGCCTGTTGTAATTTATTTCTAGTAGCATTTTCAATAAAATTCATCAAAAATTTGTCAACACGAAGAGGGGCTTGCCCGTCAGTAGCAATTACTCTGTGATGTTCGTATAAATCATCATTATCAAATTCGGGAATGAAGTTTTTTGTCATAATTTATTGCCTCTTACCATCGCCCATTATTAAATCAATCACCGCATTTTTTTCAAGTTTTGATCCAGATTTTAGTTTTTTGCCATTAGATTTTAATCCACGAATAACATCCTTATAATCACGAATGTATAAGAATTTTCCAATTTTGAAACCTATGGATTGTAATTGAGTTATGGCTTGACGTTTAGATTGTCCATTTAAATCAGGTATGGTGATGTCTCTATATTTAGAAGGATTTAAAGTAAGGTAGATTTTACGTTTTTCTTTAACAAAACTTCCAGACTCAGGAGTTTGTTCAATAACCGACTGTTTTGGGTATTTAGGGTTATAACTTGCAGAATCTATGACTAAGAAATCTAAATTCAATTCCTTTAAAGTAGTTTCCACGTTCGTTAAAGACATTTTATTTAAATTAGGAACCTGTATTTTTTGTTCGTGATTTGTAGTGAAACCTAGCCACCACTTTATGATTATTATAAATATTGATAGGCTAATGACAGCGATTCCAATTTGGATAAAAAAAGACTTACTAATTAAAAACCTAAAGAAATTCATTTTTTAATTTTTTTAATGTTACAAAGGTAATGTAAAAATAGAATTAATCGAATTGGCAATTCTTTTATCTATCAACGAAATTTTAACTAAGTTTGTGTGTAAACCAACTAATAAATGCAAAAAAATATTGCCATTGTTATGGGAGGGTATTCTTCCGAAGCAGAAATTTCTCTAAAAAGTGGAGAGGTAGTCTATAATTCTTTAGATACCAGTAAATATTCCTTGTATAAAGTTTATATTTTAAAAGAGAAATGGGTTGTTTTAAAGAATAATAAAGAATATCAAATTAATAAGAATGATTTTTCTTTTCTAATGGATAACCAGCATATTTGTTTTGATTGTGTATTTAATGCCATTCATGGAGATCCTGGAGAAAATGGAACACTGATTGCTTATTTTGATTTGTTAGGAATTAAACATACTTCTGCACCATTTTATCAAATGGCGCTTACTTTTAATAAAAGAGATACTCTTAGCGTTGTAAAAGAGTATGGAATTTCTACAGCAACCTCTTTTTATATGCACCAAAGGGATAATATAGTTACAGATAGCATTATTAGAAAAGTTGGTTTACCTTGTTTTGTAAAGCCAAATAGAGCAGGTTCAAGTTTTGGAGTTTCCAAAGTGTACAAAGAAGAAAATTTAAAGGCAGCCATAGAGAAAGCATGTCAAGAAGATGAGGAAGTTTTAATTGAATCTTTTTTAGATGGTAAAGAGGTTTCTGTTGGTGTTCTTGAATATCAAGGAAAGTTAACCGTGTTGCCAATTACTGAAATTGTCTCTGAAAATGATTTTTTTGATTATGAAGCCAAATATATGGGTAAGTCAAAGGAAATTACACCTGCCAAAATATCTCAAGCTGAAAAAGAACTAGTAGAGAGGCAAGCTAAGAAAGTATATCAAATTTTAAATATGAAAGGCTTCTCTAGATCGGAATTTATTATTGTTGACGGGGTTCCTTACTTTTTAGAAATAAATACAGTGCCTGGAATGACAAAGGAAAGCTTATTGCCACAACAAGCAAAACATGCTGCTATTAGTCTTTCAGATTTATTTGATAATGCCATTCAGATGGCACTAAATTAAACCATATGAAAAAAGCAGTTTTTCCAGGTTCATTTGATCCAATTACGCTGGGTCATGAAGATGTTATTACACGAGCAATTCCTTTATTTGATGAAATTACAATAGCTATTGGAATTAATTCTAATAAGAAATATATGTTTTCTTTAGAGCAAAGAATTAAATTTATTGAAGAATGCTTTCAAGAATATGACAATGTAAAAGTTGTTGCGTATAAAGGCTTAACTGTAGATTTTTGTAAGACACATGCTATAGATTATATTATAAGAGGTTTACGAAATCCAGCAGATTTTGAATTTGAAAAATCTATTGCTCATACTAATAGAGATTTGGCACCCATAGAAACTATATTTTTATTAACTGCAGCAAAAACATCTTATATGTCATCATCTATAGTAAGAGAGGTTCTAATTAATGGAGGAGATGTTTCTTCTCTAGTGCCCAGTTCTGTTCCTTCTAAAATAGAGTCTTAAAAAATGAAAAAATTAGGGATTCTCTTATTAGCTCTTACTTGTTTAACATGTCAAGAAAATAACAACAATACCTTTATCACTCATTTTGAAAAAACTGAAGGCTTAGAAACTCCAGAATACCATGATGTAATTAATTATTATAAAGAACTTTCTAATGTATACTCAGAAATTTCAGTTTTTGAAATGGGTGAAACAGATGCTGGTTTACCATTGCATTTGGTAGTTTATAATACTGACGGTAAAACACAATTAAATTCCATTAAAAATTCCACAAAAAATAGAGTGTTAATTAATAATGGAATTCACCCCGGAGAATCTGATGGAATAGATGCTTCAATGTTACTATTAAGAGATATTGTTCAAAATGATTCCTTGAAAAAGCAATATCAAAATACAATTATTTCTGTAATACCAGTTTATAATATTGGTGGTTCACTAAATAGAAACTCTCATACTAGAGCAAATCAAAATGGTCCAACAGAATATGGATTTCGTGGAAATACTAGGAATTATGATTTAAATAGAGATTTTGTAAAACAAGACACGAAAAATGCTGCAGCCTTTGCAGAAATTTTCCATACCCTAGATCCAGACATTTTTATAGATAATCATGTCAGTAATGGAGCAGATTACCAATATGCAATTACCCATTTGTTTACTCAACACAATAAATTAGGTGGTGCTTTAGGAGATTTTATAGAAACAGAAATGAGACCAGGTTTAGAACAATCTATGCTTCAAAAAAAGATTCCAATTACTCCTTATGTGAATGTTTGGGGAGGGACTCCAAAACAAGGATGGTCTCAGTTTTATGATTCTCCCAGATATTCTACAGGATATACAACTTTGTTTAACACATTTGGAATGATGGTAGAGACCCATATGCTAAAGCCTTATAAAATACGTGTAGAGCAAACCTATGAGTTGTTATTATCTATGTTAGATTTTGCAGAAGACCGCTCTGAAGATATAAAAACAATTCGCAAAAATGCAATAGATGAAATTTTAAAAAAGAAGACCTACCCAATTGCATTTGAAATTCACCATCAAAAAGAACCTTCTATCATTCAGTTTAGAGGTTATGAAGGGAAAATAATAGATAGTAAAGTAACCAATGGGAAACGACTAGCATATGATACATCAAAGCCATATTCAGAACCTGTAAATTACTACAATGAATTTAGGCCAACAAAAGAAATTACCATTCCAAAAGCTTACATTTTGAGACAAGGGTGGCGTCGTGTAATAGAGCGCTTAAATAACAATCAAATCTCTTACACTCAGTTTAAAAAAGATACGACTTTAGTTGTAGAAACGCTACATGTAGATAACTATAAAACAAGAACAAGTGCTTACGAAGGGCATTATCTTCATTACAATACTTCAATAAAAATTGATTCAATTGCTGTTCACTTTTCCAAAGGAGATCTTTACATACCTGTCAATCAGAAAGGAGCAAGATATTTAATGGAAACTCTCGAGCCAGAGGCTACTGATTCTTTTTTTAATTGGAATTTTTTTGATACAGTTTTACAACAAAAAGAGGGGTATTCTGGCTATGTTTTTGAAGATGTTGCTGAGCAAATTTTAAAAGAAAATACACTTATTAAAGATGCTTTTGAAGCGAAGAAAGCTGCCAATAAAGATTTTGCTAAAAATCCGAGAGCTCAGTTAAACTTTATCTATAAGAGAAGTTTACATTATGAAAAAGCACATTTATTACTGCCTATTTATAAAGCCTATGAATAGGTAAAACTAGTTTTTAGAAAGCAATATTTTTACTAACTTGTTGGTCTAATAAAATTTACCATGCAAACACTTACGATTAACGGTCAGGACTATCAAGTTGATGCTCCAGAAAGCATGCCTTTACTATGGGCAATAAGAGATTTAATAGGACTTACAGGAACTAAGTTTGGTTGTGGGGTAGCCCAATGTGGTGCTTGTTCTATAATGATAGATGGAACAGTTGTTCGCTCATGTAGTACTATGGTAAGTCAAGCTATTGGTAAAAATATTACAACTATTGAGGGTACTTCAGATAGTCTTGAAGCTTTACGACAGGCATGGCGAGATAATAGTGTACCTCAATGTGGTTATTGCCAATCTGGTCAGTTGATTTCTGCAGCTGAATTATTAGATACTAATGCTAACCCAACAGATGAAGATATAGATAATGCGATGAGTGGAAATATTTGTAGATGTGGAACTTATGTTAGAATCAAAAAGGCAATAAAAGAAGCAGTTGAACTTAAAAAACAAGCCTAATGGAAAAGATAGAAATGAAACGAAGAGATTTTGTGAAAATATTTGGCCTGGCCTCTGGAGGTTTATTATTTGGATGTAATGTTTCTGAAGATAAGGTTGTAGTGAACACCTTAGAAAATGGAATCTCTTTTGTGCCAAATCTTTTTATTCAACTTCAGAAAGATGGGAAATTAACAATTGTTGTAGCCCGTTCAGAAATGGGTCAAGGTATTAGAACTTCTATGGCATCAGCTATAGCTGAAGATCTAGAGGCAGATTGGAAATATGTGACGGTGCAACAAGCAACAGGTGATTCAAAATTTGGTAATCAAAATACAGACGGATCTAGAAGTATAAGAACCCTTTTGAAACCTATGCGAAAAATGGGGGCAATGGCGCGTTTAATCCTTGAACAAGCAGCTGCGAAAAAATGGAATATACCTGTGGCAAGTTGCAAAGCAGAAAATCATTTTGTAAAAAATATTTCAACAGGGGAGGAAATCTTTTTTGGTGATTTGGTAGAAGAAGCAAAAACCATTGCAATTCCACTAGACGATAATATTATATTAAAAGATAAAAAAGACTTTAAGTATATTGGTAAGAAAGTTATTCGTGGGATAGATATGGAAGATTTTCTTCATGGAAAAGCCAACTACGGGTTAGATGCTCGGTTACCAAATATGAAATTTGCGTCAATAGCAAGAAGCCCGGTAACTTTTGGGTCTGTAAAAAGTTATGACACTTCAGATACTAATGAAATAGACGGTGTAGAGCAAGTGGTTCAGTTAGATAGATTAATCCCTCCTGCTGGTCAGTTTTTTGGAATGTTGGGTGGAGTGGCTGTTATTGCAAATAATACTTGGTCTGCTTTTCAAGGAAAAAATAATTTGAATATTGAATGGGAATCAGGTTCAAATGAAATCTATAATTCAGAAAAGTTTAAAGAAAAATTAATTAGTAGAATTCACAATAAAGCAAAAGTAGTTCCGCCGTTTAAGGGCAATGTAGATAAGGCTTTTGAAAATGCAGATAAAGTAATTGAGGCCACCTACACAATGCCCCATTTAGTTCATGCACCAATGGAAGTACCAAATGCTTTAGCTTGGGTTCGTGATGGAAAATGTGATGTTTGGGCACCAGTTCAAGATCCGCAAACTGTAAGAGCAGAAATTGCTCATTTCTTTGGATTTGCTATTGAAGATATTACCATTAATGTAATGATGTTAGGAGGAGCATTTGGACGAAAATCAAAATCAGATTTTGTTGTAGAAGCTGTTGCATTATCTCAAAAAATTAAAGCTCCTGTTCAAGTTGTATGGACTCGAGAAGATGATATACAACATAGTTTTTATCATGCTCAAAATGCACAATATCTAAAAGGCTCATTAGACAAAAAAGGTAAAGTGACAGGTTGGCTTCATCGAGTGGCATTTCCTTCAATTACTTCAAGCTTTAAGCCTATGTCAAATTATATTGCTGGTTTTGAGTTGGGAATGGGCTTCACCAATAATCCGTATGATATTGAAAATATACAAATAGAAAATGCTAAAGCAGAGTCTCATCTTCGAATAGGGTGGCTGCGTTCGGTTTCTAATATTATTAGTGGATTTGGAATTAATTCCTTTGTAGATGAATTGGCTGTTGCTTCTGAAGAAGATGCTATAGATTTTAGACTTAATTTATTAGGAGAAGATAAGATTTCAACTGAAAAATCTCCTCATCCATTTAATGTATCACGACTAAAAAACGTACTATTAGAAGCAAAAAAAATATCAAACTGGGGAAGTAAATTACCGGAAGGTCATGGTTTAGGAGTAGCCATTCATTACAGTTTTTATAGTTATGTGGCAACAGTAGTTGAGGTCTCTGTAAAAAGTGAAAAAGTGAAAGTTGAAAATATTTATTCTGTATTAGATTGTGGAATGTATGTGAATAGAGATGCTGTTATCAATCAAATGGAAGGTGCAGCAATTTTTGGCATGTCTCTTACCATGTTTGGTAAAATATCTACAAAAGATGGAGCTGTTGAGCAAAGTAATTTTCATGATTACCAAATGACAAGAATGATAGATGCACCAAATATTCATGTTCATTTAGTAGACAATGAAGAGGATCCAACAGGTGTAGGAGAACCTGGAGTTCCTCCAGTTTCAGCTGCTATTACCAATGCTATTTTTAATGCTTCTGGTAAACGAGTAAGGTCATTACCATTATCTGATCACGGTATGGTTTAGTACCCTATTATTTTTTCTAAAATTTATATTCAGAAAGTGATTTTGGAAATTTTTCTGGATTTGCCACTAAATGATATCTAGGGTCATCAATGTCCTCTTCAATTATTTGATGAAAAATTGGACTTGCTTTGTATAATAATATCTTACAATCTGCACTAAGGTGTTTGAGTCTAATCTTTTTTCCAACTTTTTGGTATTTTTCGACTAGCACGAAGATAGCTTCCAGTGCAGAATGATCAGATACTCTAGATTCAACGAAATCAATTTCAACTGAGTTTGGATCATTTTTAACATCAAATTTTTCATTGAAAGCTGAAATACTTCCAAAAAATAAAGGTCCCCAAATTTCATATACTTTAGTTCCATCCTCTTTGATCCGTTTTCTAGCTCTGATGCGTCTAGCATTTTCCCATGAAAAAACTAAAGCACTTACAATTACCCCTGCAATAACAGCTATTGCTAAATCAAAAATAACAGTTAGCCCAGAAACTAAAATTAAAACAATAAGGTCTGAAACAGGAATCTTATTCATAATTCTAAAACTAGACCAAGCAAAAGTACCAATAACTACCATAAACATCACTCCAACTAGAGCAGCTATTGGAACTTGTTCTATGTAAGAAGATGCAAATAGTATAAAAATCAATAGCATTATTGCTGCGGTAATTCCAGACAATCGGCCTCTACCACCTCCTTTTATATTAATGATAGATTGCCCAATCATCGCACAACCTCCCATACCACCAAAGAACCCCGTAACAACATTAGCACTTCCTTGTGCAATACATTCACGATTAGAATTCCCACGTGTTTCTGTTAAGTCATCTACTAAATTAAGAGTCATTAGAGACTCTATTAATCCAATAGCTGCAAGTATTCCTGCATAAGGAAGAATAAACCAAAACGTATTTAAATTCATTGGAATCTTAGAAAAAGTATCTAAAACTGGAACTGGAAAGCCCCCTTTTAAACCTTCACCACCACCATCTCTTATAAAAGAGCCAACAGTTGCAACGTCTAAATTTGAAAATATAACAATTCCAGCCACCGCTATAATTGCAATTAATGCTTCAGGTAATTTTTTTGTAGCCTTTAATTTTGGTAAGCCCCACATAATTAACATGGTCAGTCCAACCAAACCAATCATCATGTATAAGCTTTCACCTTCAAGCCAAACCTTCTCACCGCCAACAGTTGTTTTAAACATACCTAGCTGCGATAAGAAAATAACAATAGCCAATCCATTTACAAATCCCATCATTACAGGATGTGGAATTAAACGAACAAATTTTCCAAGTTTAAAAACTCCAGCTAGTATTTGAATAAGTCCCATTAATATTACGGTTAGAAAAAGGTAGTAAAGACCCAAGTTTTCACTTGCTGTTCCCATGGCATTCCCTTCACTCACCAAACTTACCATTACAACAGCTAATGCACCTGTAGCTCCAGATATCATACCAGGTCTCCCTCCGAAAACAGCAGTAATTAAGCCTACCATAAACGCTGCATATAAACCAACTAATGGATCTACACCAGCAACAAATGCAAAGGCTACTGCTTCTGGAACAAGTGCTAAAGCTACTGTAATTCCCGAAAGAATATCATTTTGTATATTTTTTACTCTTTTTCTAACGAAAGCATTCATATTTTTTTATTCGGTTTTTTAAGAAGTTGGCAAAGATAGAAGAATTAATGGAACGCTCATAACGTGATTTTATGAACTTAGGGTATTAAAAAAAACTATTTAATTTTATTGATTTTGATAATACTTTTTAAAAACCAAATGAATATTTTGATAACTATTCTCTAATGCCTTTATTGTATCTTTTTTATTTTTAAACACAGCAATGGTTATTCCCTCTTCAAGTTGAGGAATTAACACTCCATTACTTTTTGTTTCCATTTCATACCAATGTGTTTCCTTTAAATTGTTTTGATTGTTGTGGTAGAAAATATGGTAAGTAGTAGTTAAAAATTTATCTAAGGTTAGTTTAGAAATCCCACACTCTTCTTTAACTTCTCTAAGAGCTGTTTCTTTAATTTGTTCTCCTTTTTCAATTCTTCCTTTTGGTAAATCCCATTTATCACCCCTAAAAATGAATAAAAATTCTTTTCTTGAATTAAGTACTAAGCCACCACCAGCAGTAATTAAATTAAAATTACTCTTAAAATCTGTCCAAGATTCTTCAAGGTCTTCACAAATTAATATAAAGCCTTTGACTCTTCCACCTTTAAGTTTGTGAATGATTTCTGAAATGGTAATGTTTTTGTAATGTAGAATATTTAAATCACTTTCTTCATAAGAAGAATCTATTAAGATAATAGGTCTTTCATTAATAAAAACTTTATACATTTGCCTACATGATTTTAAACAAAGATACAGCAAAAAAAACAGCAGAAGTTTTACTCAAAGTTAAAGCTATTAAGTTGAGTCCATCAGATCCATTTAGATGGGCTTCTGGTTGGAATTCTCCAATTTATTGTGATAATAGAGTGACATTGTCCTACCCATCTGTTCGTGTGTTTATAAAAGAAGAAATTTCTAAAATAGTTGAGATTCAATATGGCAAGCCAGATGTTATAGCTGGTGTTGCTACTGGAGCTATTGCTATTGGTGTATTGGTAGCTCAAGAATTGGGTGTACCTTTTATTTATGTTAGGCCAGAACCTAAAAGTCATGGACGTAAAAATCAAATAGAGGGTCATATAGAAAGTGGCCAAAATGTCGTAGTTATTGAGGATCTAATTAGTACAGGAAAAAGTAGTTTAAATGCTGTTACAGCATTAAAAGAAGCTGGTGCTGTCGTGAAAGGTATGGTTGCTATTTTCTCTTACGGATTTGATATAGCCTCAGATAATTTTAAAAATAGTAATGTTTCCCTTTCAACCCTTAGCAATTATACATATTTGTTGGAACAAGCAATGGATAGTAAATATATCACTGAAAAAGAGTTAGAAACATTGTCTGAATGGAGACAAGATCCCGAAAACTGGAAATCATAAAAGATGAATATAGAAGGAAAAAAGGTATTGATATCAAAATCATCAGAAGAGGCTTATAAATTTTTTATAACTTTAGAAAATTTCGAATTGCTGATGCCGACAAGTACTGAGAAATTTCAGGTTGAAGGTGATTCATTTTTATTTGGACTAAAGGGAATGCCTGAAATAAGACTTGTTCTTGGGAACAGTATTGAGTATTCAAAGGTTAGTTTAGGTGCAGCTAGTAGTAAATTATCCTTTACATTGGAAGCTAATATATCATCTTTTTCTGATAGCTCTTGTGAAGTTCAATTGCAATTTGATGGAGACTTTAATCCTATGATGGCTATGATGGTTAAAAAACCACTGACCAACTTCATAGATACACTTACCGAAAATATTGCTAAACTTTAGCAAAAGAAATTTCTTTGAGTCTAAATTCTCGTATAGTATTATCTTCTAATTGTATTTGTATATCCCCAGAAGAAGTTACTCCATGAATCATACCCATAAATAATTGATTAGTTTTCTGATTCAAAAATGTGGTTGGAATCCCTTTCCTGAATAAAACTTCATGATATTGATTGTGAATTAAATTAAAATTACCCAATTCAACACAAGAAATTTTTATATTAATATTGTCTATAATCTTATTCATAAGCACTTCAAGATCTATATTTTTTTTTAAAATAATTTTTAAAGAGCTAGCGTTAATTAAGCTTTCATCAAATTTTTCTTGATTAACATTTAAACCAATCCCAACAATAGTATTCTTTATCCGAAAATCAAAAAATGTACTTTCAATAAGAATTCCACAAATCTTCTTGTTGTCTGACATAATGTCGTTAGGCCATTTAATGTATAGTTTAGGAACATCATACTCTAAAAGTGTATCATATATTGCTAATGAAACAGCAAAGTTTAGGTATGCTTGATGTTCTATTTTAATTTTTTTTAAGGGTGTAAATAGGCTGAATGTTAGGTTTTTATAGGGTTCTGAAACCCAAGAATTATTCATTTGTCCACGACCAGAAGTTTGTTTGTTAGTTACAGCAACAGTAAGCTCATCTAGCGAAGAACTTTGAGCCAATTCTTTCAAAAAAGAATTGGTAGAGTTGGTGGCATTAATTTTGATTATTCTCAAGTGTTAAAGAAAGTGTAAACTAATTAATTACTTCGCAATATACTCGCAAAAAAATAATAACTTTGTATTAAATATAAAAATATTAATGGTAAAAAAACCAGTTAGCACAGATGAGTTAATATCTATAATTATAAAGGGTATTGATGATGTAAAGGGAGATGATATTCAATTGCTAGATTTAAGAGAAATAGAAAATACTGTTTGTGATTACTTTATTATTTGTTCAGGAAGTTCAAATACTCAAGTAAACGCAATTACTGGCTCCATTCAGAAGCTTGTCAGTAAAGAATTAAAAGACAAGCCATGGCATGTTGAAGGACAAAATAATTCAGAATGGATTCTGATGGATTATGTAAATGTAGTAGTACACGTCTTTCAAAAGCATATAAGAGAATTCTATGATATAGAAAGTCTCTGGGGAGATGCTAAAATAACTGTAATCAATCCTGTTTAAAATAAAAAATAGATGAGCGATAAAAATAAAAACTCAACACCTAATGTGCCTAAATTTAAATTCAATATGTATTGGATTTATGGAGCAATTTTTGTTGTTTTAATCGGTGTTAGTTTTATAAACGACGCCTCTTTCTCTACAAAGAAAATTTCAACAAATAGATTTTTTAAAATATTAGAGTCTAATGATGTAAACAAAATTCTAATAATAAATAAAAATATTGCTGAGGTTTATATTAAAACGGAAGCCCAAAATAAAGATAAGTACAAGCAACAGGCCAATTCACCTTTATTTAGAAAAGGTTCTCCATTATTCCAATACGACTTTGGAGACTTACAAAATTTTGAAAATAAATTAAATCAATACAAATCAACTAAAAATTTAGACTTTGATGTAGATTCAGATTCTAGAGGTAGTTTCTTTGAATCAATTATTGGTTTCTTACCTTTTATTTTACTTATAGCCATCTGGATTTTCTTCATGAGGAGAATGTCCGGAGGTGGCGGCGCTGGAGGCGGTGGTGGTCAAATTTTTAATATTGGAAAATCTAAAGCAAAATTATTTGATAAAGACACTAAAGTTAAAACAACTTTTGAAAATGTTGCTGGTTTAGAGGGTGCTAAAGAAGAAGTTCAGGAAATTGTTGATTTTTTAAAAAATCCTGATAAGTACACTGCATTAGGAGGTAAAATACCGAAAGGTGCATTACTGGTTGGCCCTCCAGGTACTGGTAAAACATTATTAGCCAAAGCTGTTGCAGGTGAGGCAGAGGTACCTTTTTTCTCACTATCTGGTTCAGATTTTGTTGAGATGTTTGTAGGAGTTGGAGCCTCCAGAGTTCGAGATTTATTTAAACAAGCTGCACAAAAATCACCTTCAATAATTTTTATCGATGAAATTGATGCTATTGGAAGAGCTCGTGGAAAAAATAGTATGACTGGTGGTAATGATGAACGTGAAAACACACTAAACCAGTTGTTGACAGAAATGGATGGGTTTGGAACAGACGTTAATGTTATAGTGTTAGCAGCAACGAATAGAGCAGATGTATTAGACTCTGCTCTTATGAGGGCTGGTCGTTTTGATAGACAAATCTATGTAGATTTACCAGACATTAAAGAGCGAAAAGAAATTTTTGAAGTTCATATAAAACCTTTAAAATTATCAGATGATGTAAATATTGAATTTTTAGCTCAACAAACTCCTGGTTTTTCTGGTGCTGATATTGCAAATATGTGTAATGAAGCAGCATTAATTGCAGCACGAGGAGATAAAAAATCAATTCACCATCAAGACTTTTTAGATGCAGTAGATAGAATAGTTGGTGGTTTAGAAAAGAAAAATAAAGTAATTACTCCTAAGGAGAAAAAAACAATAGCTTTTCATGAGGCTGGACACGCTACAGTAAGTTGGATGTTAGAGCATGCTGCACCTTTAGTTAAGGTAACAATAGTGCCAAGAGGTCAAAGTCTAGGTGCTGCATGGTATCTTCCTGCTGAAAGAATGATTGTGCAGACTGAACAAATGCTAGATGAAATGTGTGCTACCTTAGGTGGGAGAGCTGCGGAGAAAATAATTTTCAATAAAATCTCAACAGGAGCATTGAGTGATCTTGAGAAAGTGACTAAGCAAGCTAGAGCAATGGTTACAGTTTATGGTTTAAACGAAAAAGTTGGAAATTTAACCTATTATGATTCCTCAGGGAATGATGCTTTTGTGAAACCATACAGTGAAAATACAGCAAAAACTATTGATGAGGAAATTTCAAAAATGATAGAATTGCAGTATCAAAGAGCCATCGATATCCTTGATAATAATAAAGAAAAGTTAACTGTTTTAGCTGAGCTTTTATTAGAGAAGGAAGTTATCTTTAAGGATGACTTAGTTAAGATTTTTGGAGTAAGACCATTTGAAGAAGAATCTACTGATATTTCTGAAGCAAAAGAGGAAAATTCAAAAACAATGGTTGAAGAGGAAGAAATAAAAGACATTAAAGAAGAAAAATAAAAATTAATTTTTAAATGAGTTTTTTAAAAAAATTATTTAAAAGTAAAGTGTCTACTGATGAAAATGCTAATAAAAAACCAAAGGTTAAATTATCTTTGGATGACGCATTTGTTCATCATTTTATTTCCAAAGGAGGCAAATTTCTTTATTGTGTCTCAGAAAAAGAGGTCATTAGCAACTTAAACCAAATCATTTCTGAAAATAATTGGGAAATCATTACTTGTTTCGATAAAAGCTTAAAAAATTTCCTAAAAAAATCTAATGTTAACCTACAAGAAGATGTAGATACCACAAAACCTCTATTCACCTCTTGTGAGCATTTAATCTCTGATAATGGTGATATTTTATTCTCATCTAACCAACTGAGTACTCACAAACTTACCTCTTTAACAAATGATTTTATAGTGTTTGCTAGAACTAGTCAATTTGTAAAAGATACTGGGGAAGGTTTAACAGGCATCAAAACCAATTGTAAAGACGGAAGTATACCAACCAATATTAGTGCAGTGAAAAAATACAGTTTAAAAACTGACGACGATAATTTTTTAAATTATGGTAATAACAACTCCAAAAACTTATATTTGCTTCTTTTAGAAGATTTATAATATGACCAACCTTCTTAGAAGAGCTACTTCAGGATTTATTTATGCGATACTTTTTATTAGTGCCATAATGTATTCAAAAGAATCTTACATAATTCTTATCTCCTTTTTTGGTTTTATTTCTTTAAGAGAGTTTTTTAAATTATTAAAGTTTAATAATAGTATTATTTATTTGCTGTTCATTGGTCTAATCTTATTGCCATATTTACCAATTCACTTATTTTTTATAAAACTACTATTAGTTTTATCTCTTTCCGGATCAGTTCAGTTATTATTAAGCTTACTTTTTAAAAGAAAGAATTATCCCTCAAATTCTATTCAAAAATTTGATATATGTGTTCGTTATTTACTTCTTTCGTTTACTTTTTTAATACTTCTTCCTTTTATAAATGGAGTTTATGAGCAGTCAGTCATTTTAACATTAATAATTCTTATATGGGTGAATGATAGTTTTGCGTTTTTTGTTGGGAAGAATCTTGGTAGAAATAAATTATTTGAAAGTGTATCTCCAAAAAAGACACTTGAAGGTTTTTTTGGAGGTGTTTTATTTTCATTAATTACAGCTTTTTTACTTTCATATTTTTGTGATTTTTTATCTCTTACTAATTTAATAGTAATCTCATTAATAGCCTCTATACTTGGAACTGCAGGGGACCTTGTTGAGTCAAAATTTAAAAGACAAGCTCATACTAAAGATAGTGGTAATATTATGCCAGGTCATGGAGGAATATTAGATAGGTTAGATAGTTTGTTGTTTGTAGCTCCCTTCGTATATTTGTATATCCATTATTTAATCTAAAAAAATGCTAAGTTTTCACAAAGAAGGTTATAAAATAATAGTTTATACCTTTCTATTAATTTTATCAGGAATTTTATTGTCAGAGAAATTTGTAGAAGTCTACTGGCTTCAAAAAGGAATACAAATATTTTTAGTATTATTTTTAATTATTGTTTTACAGTTTTTCCGAAACCCAAAAAGAATTACAAATATAAATGATAATCAAATTATTGCTCCTGTAGATGGAAAGGTTGTGGTTATTGAGGAAGTTGATGAACCAGAGTATTTTAAAGGAAAAAAACTTCAGGTTTCAATATTTATGTCTCCAATTAATGTTCATGTTACTAGATATGCTTTAAGTGGGCTTATAAAATATAGTAAATATCATCCTGGAAAATATTTAGTCGCTTGGCACCCAAAAGCATCTACCGAAAATGAAAGAACAACAATAGTGATTAAAAACAATACTTTTGGTGAAGTACTCTATCGTCAAATTGCAGGAGCACTAGCAAAAAGAATTGTAAATTACGCTGAAGAAGGTGAGAAAGTTGTTCAGGGAACTGATGCAGGATTTATTAAGTTTGGAAGTAGAGTAGATCTTTATTTACCACTCAACACTAAGTTAGCAGTAAAAATTGGTGATAAAGTTAAAGGTGGAGAACAAGTAATAGCAGAAAAGAAATGACTGTAAGTTTAGATTCAAAATTCGCGAAAGCCTATAAAGATCTATCTGACATAGAAGAAAGTTTAGCTCCAGATATTATGCTCAAATTATATGCTTATTATAAACAAGCTGTTTTAGGTAATACTTTTTTTTATGGAGGAGAAGTTGATGTAAGAGATGCTTTTAAATTTAATGCATGGACACAGTTAAATGGTATGACTCAAGAAAATGCAAAAAAACAATATATAAAACTTGTAAAAAATATTTTAAATAATCAAATTAAATAATTCACATGAAAAACCTAACGAAGCTAGTATGTGCTCTTTTAATATCTCAATTTTTAGCTTGTAGCACTGAAAAAAAAGAAGATAAAAATTCAAGCAAAACACAAAAAGAATCAACTGCAGCATTTGTGTTAAATGAAGCAACGAATTCAGTTCAATGGACTGCATATAAAACGACAGAAAAAGTTCCTGTAAAAGGAAAATTCACTCAAGTTAATATAACTTCAGGTGGTGAAGGAAATTCTGTAAAGGAAGCTATTCATAATTCAGAGTTCTCAATACCTATTACTAGTATTTTTACTTCTGATTCTAGTAGAGATTATAAGATTAGAAAATTCTTTTTTGGTGTAATGGAGAATACAAAACTTTTGTCTGGTAAATTAGTAATTGAAAATGATTCTTTAGGTTATGCAGACATAACGATG
>Ga0206677_10000731_pt1 | contig 31273 bp, 12 predicted proteins | sample M130m12015metaG_FD_155475 | JGI IMG/M metagenome (GOLD analysis project Ga0206677, IMG submission 155475) | Ammonia-oxidizing marine archaeal communities from Monterey Bay, California, United States - M1 30m 12015 | ecosystem: Environmental > Aquatic > Marine > Intertidal zone | place: USA...
TAAAAAAACCGATACCCCCCCTGACCAATCTGACCAATCTGACCAATCTGACCAATCTGACCAATCTGACCAATCTGACCAATCTGACCAATCTGACCAATCTGACCAATCTGACCAATCCAAATCTCAGATAAAACTGCCCATCACTCATCAAGCGAAACTCAACCTTTGAAAGCTTAAGACCTTCGCCCTATCTCCTTGCCACAAATTTCTCGATATCCTAGTTTATCCGAACCTTCAGACCATGCGTTTGCTCCTCACTCTATCGCTCATCTCTCTTATAACCTCTTCTGGCAAGGCCGCCGAGGAATCGCCAAAGCCTGTCAGCTTTTATGAGGACATTCGTCCTATTTTTCAGGCGAACTGTGTCGGGTGCCACCAGTCCTCAAAGAATAATGGCGACTATGTCATGACCGACTTCCAACGCCTCTTGGCCGGAGGGGAAGAGGCCATCGCGATTGTTCCGGGTAAACCAGACGAAAGCCACCTGATCACAGAGATCACTCCTGATGGTGATGGCGACGCGGAAATGCCAAAAAAAGACGATCCACTTCACGAAGTTGAGATCGCGTTGATCCGTCGTTGGATCCAGGAAGGCGCAAAAGATGACACCCCCGAAAACGCGCGACAACGATATGATCAGGAGCACCCGCCAGTCTACACTAAGCCACCCGTTATCACTTCCCTCGACCACTCACCCGACGGATCTCTCATAGCAATTTCCGGTTTCCACGAGGTCCTTCTTCAAAAAGCCGATGGCTCCGGCGAAGTTGCTCGATTGGTGGGCCTCTCCGAACGCATCGAATCCGTCCGCTTCTCTCCCGACGGAACGAAACTCGCCGTGACTGGAGGACTTCCCGGTCGCATGGGCGAGGTGCAGGTCTGGGACGTCTCAAAGAAAAAACTAACTCTCTCAGCCCCTGTCACTTTTGACACAATCTATGGTGCCGCTTGGTCGCCCGATGGTTCAAAAATCTCTTTCGGCTGCTCCGACAACAGCGTTCGCGCCATCGATGCCAAGACTGGAAAACAAGTCCTCTTTCAGGGCGGCCACAATGGATGGGTTTTTGACACAGCCTTCAACCCTAAAGGTGATCACGTCGTCTCAGTCAGTCGCGATATGACCGCTAAGCTCACCGAGCTAGCGACTCAACGCTTTATCGATAACATCACCTCCATCACCCCAAATGCCCTCAAGGGAGGAATGGCCGCCGTGGTAATGCATCCCACTCGCGACGAAATTGTTGTCGGTGGTTCCGACGGGGTTCCCAAACTTTACCGCATCTTCCGAAATACCGCGCGCAAGATCGGCGACGACGCGAACCTCCTCCTTGAATTCCCTCCACTGGAAGGTCGTATCTTCGCCCTCGATATCTCAAAAGATGCCCGCCGCATCGCCGCAGGTAGCAGCCTCAATGGCAAAGGAGCGATTCACATTTACGAGGTTGATCCTGAGGCCCAAATCCCCAAGGAAATCGCCGAAATTATCAAGAAACCAACCCACGAGCGAAATGCCGACATGAAGGCCAAGCTCCAAAAGCATTTTGATAATAGCATCAAAACCCTCGCAACCATTCCGGTTCCCGAATGCGGAATATTTGCTGTCTCCTTCAATCCTGATGGCTCAACGCTCGCTGCTTCCGGACCCGATGGCCTCGTCCGCCTTGTCGATGTTTCCACCGGAAAAATTTCAAAATCATTTCTCCCTGTCACGATCTCTGCGCCGGCCAAAATTGCAGTGACGAATGCCAAAACGAAAGAAACCCAAGACAAGCGACCCCTCCTCGACTCCGAGCAAATCCCCAAAGGTCGCTCGATTGTTAAACTGAGTGTCGTTCCAGCTGGAGTCATCAAGATCGACAATCCCTACCGCTATGCCCAAGTCGTGATTTCAGCCCAACTTGATTCCGGCGACATCATCGACGTCACTCGTATTGCAAAGAAAGCGACAAGCGGCAATCAGGCCAAGATCTCGAATACCGGGATCGTCCGCGGGGTCTCTAATGGAAGAACTCAACTCGAATTCAGCCTCGCTGGGCAGAAGACCACGATCCCAGTTGAAGTGACTGGGATGAATCTAAATTACATCCCGGCTTGGACCAAGGACGTAAACCCCGTCGTAGCCCGTATGGGCTGTAATGCCGGAACCTGCCACGGAGCCAAAGATGGCAAAAACGGCTTCAAACTTTCCCTGCGCGGATACGATCCGATTTATGATGTCCGAGCTTTCACCGACGACATCTCTTCCCGCCGCGTCAATCTGGCCTCACCCGATGACAGTCTCATGCTTTTAAAAGCGACCTCGGCCGTGCCTCACGAAGGAGGACAACTCACCAAACCCGGTGACGATTATTATAAGATCATTCGAGCTTGGATTGCCCAGGGAGCGAAGCTCGAAGAGAAACAAACCAAAGTTGAAAAAATCGAAGTGTTCCCACTCAATCCGGTCGTCCAAAATATTGGAGCGATGCAACAAATACGTGTGATCGCGACCTATCCCGGCGGCGAAACTCGTGATGTCACCTCGGAAGCCGTCATCACCAGCGGTAACGGTGAGGTTGCAGAAACCGTCGACGGTTATCCCGCGCTAGTAAAGGTCATCCGCCGTGGCGAAGCGCCCATTTTAGTTCGCTATGAAGGTGCCTATGCTGCCACCACGGTCACCGCAATGGGCGATCGTAGCGGGTTTGAGTGGATTGACCCCCCAGCTTTCAATCCTATCGATTCACTCGTCGCAGAGAAATGGAAGCGTATGAAGATTCTCCCCTCGGAGATTTCAACTGATCTTGATTTCGCACGCCGTATCCATCTCGATCTGACAGGACTTCCTCCCACGGTCGAAAAAGTAAAATCATTTCTCGCCGACCCTCGCCACTCCCAAGTCAAGCGAAACGAGCTAATCGACTCACTCATCGGAAATCCCGAGTTCGTCGAGTTCTGGACCAACAAATGGTCGGACCTACTGCAAGTGAATCGTAAGTTCCTCGCGCCCGAGGGAGCCAAGCTGTTCCGCGAATGGATTCGCAAGGAAGTCGCCGAGAACACTCCTTACGATAAATTCGCCCAAAAAATCATTACCGCCACCGGCTCCAACAAGGACAACCCGCCCGCCTCTTACTATAAGATCCTTCGTACTCCGGAGGACACGATGGAAAACACGACCCACCTTTTCTTAGCCACTCGCTTCAATTGCAACAAATGCCATGACCACCCCTTCGAGCGATGGACCCAAGACAATTACTATGAAATGGCCGCCTTTTTTGCGCAGGTAGGACTCAAGGCTGACCCCGCAAGCGGTAAGAGTAAGATTGGCGGCACCGCCGTCGAGGGAGCCAAGCCACTTTATGAAGTCGTCTTCCAGAAAAACGATGCCGAGGTCATTCACGAGCGCACCGGCGAGGTCACTCCACCCAGCTTTCCTTACGAAGCCGAGCACTCCGACAAAAAGGAGGCGACCCGACGAGATCGGCTTGCCGAGTGGACGACCTCCCCGGACAACCAATACTTCGCCTCTAGTTACGCCAACCGAGTCTGGGGTTACATGATGGGCACTGGAATCATCGAACCTCTCGACGATATCCGCGCCGGCAACCCTCCTTCAAATCCCGAGCTCCTTAAATGGTTGACCCAATATTTCATTGAGCATGATTTCGACGTTCGGGAACTCATGCGCGTTATCGTGAAATCCCGCACCTACCAACTCTCAATCGAGAGCCATCAATGGAACGAGGATGACAAGATCAACTTCTCGCACGCCAAGGCCCGACGCCTTCCTGCCGAAGTTCTTTACGACACAATCCATGCCGTCACGGGAGCCAGCAGCCGCTTTCCCGGAGTTCCGAAGGGCACGCGCGCCGCTTCACTTCCCGATGTCGGGGTCAAACTACCAGACGGATTCCTCGCAAACTTTGGTCGCCCAGTGCGCGAGAGTTCCTGTGAATGTGAACGTAATAGCGATATGCAATTGGGACCTGTGATGGCTCTTCTGAGCGGGCCCACCGTGGGAGATGCCATTGCGGATCCTAGTAATGCCATCGCGCAACTTGTCGAAAACACCAAAGATGACCCGTTCCTAATTGAGAGTATCTTTTATCGAATTCTCAGCCGACCTCCGAATCAAATTGAGATTGATACCGCCCTCAAAGTCTTCAATTCGGGAATTGACGCTGACCATGCCAAACTTGAGCAGTCTCTTGCCGAACACCTCAAGAATCGTGATCCCGCTCTCGATGCTGCTGAGAAGAAGCAAGCTGCCGATACCGAAGCAATGCGCGCTGCGGTCGCAATACACGAAAAGGCCATTAAGCCTAAGATTGATGCTGCAGAACAAAAGAGAAAGGGCCAGATCACACAACTTGAAGGAGAGAAAAAACTCTATGAAGCCGCCCTTCCCAAGGCGATCGCCACATGGGAGAAGGGTCTTGCTGGAGGCACCCCATGGATCGCCCTTGAGCCAAAAACTTTGAACTCAACCAACGGAGCCACTCTCAAAGTTGAGCCCGATCAGGCAATCTTTGTAAGCGGCACCAATGGCAAGACCACCTATACGCTTCAAGGAAATACAGAGTTGAGTGGCATTACTGGTGTCAGACTTGAAATGCTTGCCGACGATCGCCTTCCAGGCAAAGGCCCGGGTCTCGGAAACGGTAACTTCGTTTTAGGTGAGATTGAGTTGGAAATCGCTCCAGCTCGCGATCCTCAAAAATTTGCACGAGTCAAATTCTCCAGTGCACAAGCAACCTTCAGCCAACAAAATTATGAGGTCGCCAAAGCTATCGACGGTAACCCGGGCGGGCCTAATGCCGGCTGGGCGATTTCACCGCAGTTAGGTAAGAATCAGACCGCCATCTTCACCATTGCGGACCCAATCCAACTTGAAGGCGGAAGCATTCTTAGGTTCACGCTTAAGCAACCTTACGACGACACCCACACTCTTGGGAAATTCCGCCTTTCCCTTACCACTCAGAAATCCCCCCTTCCCTTCGCTCTCCCCGCGGACGTTAAGAAGGCTCTTGCCGCTCAAAAAGAGGGGCGCAGTAAGCCACAACTCGATACAATCACGAAATACTTCCGTGAAAATGATGCTAGACTCAAAGGCCTCGACCAAAAGCTTGCCGAGGCGCGCAAGCCTCTTCCTATCGATCCTAAGCTCGTTGAACTCAGAGGACTTCTCACGGCACTCGAGAAAAAGCCTAGCGTCGACCTTCGCCATGACCGTTGGCTTAACGATCTCGCCTTGAGTAAAAAACAACTCGCGCAACGCCGCCTCACCGGCGCTCAGGATCTCACTTGGGCTCTCATCAACACCTCCGCCTTCCTCTTCAATCATTAACGCCAAACCGACCCAAAACCATGTTTAGAATTCCAGGACAAGCCGCTAAAGACATGTGTGACCCCGATGCAGGAGTCACTCGCCGCGATGTATTACGAGTCGGAGGAGCAGGAATGCTCGGGATGTCACTTGGCACCATGTTTCAGGCCAAAGCACTGGCCGAAGAGAAAAAGAAATCCGGCGCTCCTGGTTGGGGAAAAGCCAAGAGTATTATCATGGTCTATCTCCAGGGCGGACCGAGTCATCTCGACCTATGGGACCCAAAGGAAAATGTGCCCGACAATGTTCGCAGCACCTTTAAGTCCATCCCCACCAAGATCCCTGGAGTCAACTTCACCGAGGCCCTTCCTAAGCTCGCTAAGATTAACGACAAGTTCACCATGATCCGGTCGATGAGCTACACGCCCAACGGCCTCTTCAACCACACCGCCGCGATTTACCAAATGATGACGGGCTACACCACCGACAAGGTCAGCCCTTCCGGCCAGCTCGAGCCACCTAGCCCGAAGGATTTTCCCAACTTTGGCTCTAACATCACAAAGATGCGACCCATGGAAGATCCGATGCTTCCCTTTGTGATGCTCCCACGGCCACTTCAGGAAAGTAACGTCGTCGGGAAAGGCGGCAGCGCCGGGTTCCTTGGGAAATCCTATGATCCCTATACCCTCTACCCCGGTGGTGGCGACATGGACATGTCCAAAATGGCCCGTATTAAAATCGACGATCTCCAGCTCAGACCTGACGTCTTTTCGCTTCGCCTAAAACGCCGCGCCAGCCTTCGAAATGCCATCAACGCACAGATGCCCACCATCGACAAAGCCGTCGAGGAGTATTCACTTGATGAAAACTACGACCGCGCCCTCAACCTCATCGTCAGCGGCCGTGCTCGTGAAGCCTTCGCTCTTGAACAGGAAAGTGACAAGACCCGTGAAGCCTACGGTAAGAATACTTTTGGGGATAGCTGCCTCCTCGCACGCCGCCTTGTCGAAGCCGGGACGCGGGTCGTAGAAGTCATTTGGCCCAAGGTCGCCAACTCCGACAATCATTCCTGGGACACCCACAAGGACCTCACCAAGCGAATCAAAACCCAAGGCGGCCCTATGCTCGATAATGGCCTTTCCACTCTCATTTCAGATCTCGAAGATCGAGGCCTCCTCGACGAGACCCTCGTCGTCGCGGTCGGAGAATTCGGGCGTAGCCCACAAAAAGGCGTCAGCACTTCCGGTAATAGCAATAGCGCCGACGGCCGTGATCATTGGCCCTACTGCTACACTAGCGTGGTCGCCGGAGCAGGCATCAAACAAGGCTACGTTCATGGCAAATCTGACAAAACCGGCTCCGCACCTGTGGAAGACCCAGTCCACCCGGGCGAACTCCTCGCCACGATCTACCACGCCTTCGGAATCGATCCTGAGACCATGGTCATGAATCACCTCAATCAACCCCGCGAACTGGTCAAGGAAAAGCCAGTCCTCAAACTATTCAGCTAGCCTGAATTGTTTGCTTGAAACTCAAAGTTTTCCATCGCCCAGCGAAAGAAGACTTTCTATTTGGAGAGGATCTGTTAGAAGATCGCCTTTCCTTTACTATTCTTCAGCCTCAGCTGATCATTCCAACCCCATCATGAAAACCCCAAAACCTCTTCTCTCTTTTCCCTTGAGGCCTTCCCTCCTCATTTTAGCCCTCAGCGCGGCTGCCAATGCTGGGGAGATTCCCATATCCGGTATCGAAGGCTTTCATCAGGGAGACAGCTTGGATGGTAATGGATCGATTTTAAAAGCGATCGATGGCAGCGGCATGGATAAGGTCGATTTTGACGACCCCTCCACCTGGACGGTTGCGAGCACGGCTTGGGCCGATGATTGGCAGGGGTTTTCCTCGGACAACTCTGGAGATAACACTTGGGCCGTGATCGATCTTGGCGCTCCAGCAACCAGCCTGAGCACAATGTATTTGTGGAATGTCCAAGAGGGCAATGCTCTCGATCGGGGGGTGAAGGAATTTGAGGTGTTTCATGCGACAAACCCGACTCTTCCAGCGCCGACCACAAGCGGCGCCGTCACTCCCTACAGCTTCACCAGTGGGGGGTGGACTGCAATTGGTGGGTCTGAACTCAAAATGGGAATCCAAGTTGGTGACGCGGGACAGGCTTACGATCTCTCGGATGCCGCCGGCGCCCGTTACATTGGCCTCAAGTTCACAAGCAACCACGGTGGATTTCGAACCGGATTTGCTGAAGTTGCCTTTAGCGATGTTGTAGATCCAGACGCTCTCACCCTAGGGGAGCCAGTTCCTCCAGATCCCCCTGTTGATCCCCCGGTTGGTCCCATCGATGGGAATGTTGTCCCCATTGCTAAAGTCTCGGCTTTTCATCAAGGAGATAGCCTCAATGCGAATGGATCAGTTTTGAAAATTGCTGACGGGAGCGGGATGGCAAAAGGCGACGCCAACGATCCTTCCACTTGGACGATCAGCAGCACTGCTTGGGCTGATGACTGGCAGGGTTTTTCTTCAGACAATTCGGGGAACAACACTTGGGTGGTCCTCGATTTGGGAGCCCAAACCGCTGGCCTTGACAAAATGTATCTCTGGAACGTCCAAGAGACAAATGCTCTCGATCGGGGAACAAGCACTTTTGATGTCTACTACGCCTCCTCTCCTAGCGAAGCTGCACCAGACACGAGCGGAGCTGTCACTCCCTATGATTTTGGAGGCGGTGGATGGACTCAGCTCAGCACCGGAAATAATCTCGCACAGGGAATTCAAATTGGTGATTCCGGTGAAGATTTTGACATCTCGGGAGCTTCGGGTGCTCGGTATATCGGACTTCACCTCACCGCTAACCACGGCGGTTTCCGCACTGGTCTCGCCGAGGTTGCCATCACGGTAGACTCGTCAGGAAATGGCCTTGAGATCCTCAGCGTCGATACTTCTGAGATCCAAGAAAACAGGCTCGGGCTCACTTGGTATTCCAGACCGGGGAGGATCTATGGGATTAATTATTCAGATGATTTGATCGAATGGATCGAACTGACCGACAGTTACCCAGCAAACGCTGACGGCGAAACAACCACTTTTTCCTATGAAGGACCTGATGTTTTTGCTGCCAAGAAGCGATTCTACCAAGTTTTCGAGGTTCAATAATGCCGAAACTCTATGTTATCAGGCCAATTTTTTAAAAAAAAACTAGACGAAAGCACTGAAAAACAGTTTCCTGAGCGAGTTAAAGATCTAACAGTTTAAACAATCATATGAATGCACTAACAAAATTACCCCTATTTCTGGGAGTTACTATTGGCACCGCATCGGCTGCCGTCGTAGTTCCTGCGGGGATTACAGCCTTCCACCAGGGCGATAGCCTCAATGGAAATGGCTCCATCCTGAAAGCCGCTGATGGAAGCGGAATGGCCAAAGGTGACGCCGACGATCCTTCCACTTGGACAGTCAGCAGCACTGCTTGGGCTGATGACTGGCAGGGTTTCTCTTCAGACAACTCTGGGAACAACACTTGGGCTGTCGTCGATCTCGGATCCGCAACCGCTGGTCTTGACAAGATGTATCTCTGGAACGTCCAAGAGGGTAATGCTCTCGATCGGGGAACAAGCGCTTTTGACATCTACTATTCCAACTCTCCTACGCTGGCAGCACCTGCCGCAGGCGGAACAGTCACTTCCTACGACTTTGGAAGCGGTGGTTGGACCCAGCTCAGTGCCGGAAATAATCTTGCACAAGGAACTCAGGTAGGTGATGCCGGTGAGAGCTTTGATATCTCGGGCGCTTCCGGTGCTCAGTATATCGGACTTCACCTCACCGCAAACCACGGCGGTTTCCGCACCGGTCTCGGTGAGATTGCGATCACAACGGGCGCTGTTCCCGAGCCAAGTTCACTTGGACTTCTCCTTCTTGGAGGCATCCTTGGACTTCGTCGCCGTCGCTAAGTCACCACTTGGTGAACGAGCCCAACAAGGACTTTAAACCTTTTCAGAAAGCCCGCTCATAGCGGGCTTTCTTTGCGTATGCGAAGACCTCTTCAATCCTCATTTTTAGCAATCGCCTTTTTTGGTGCGGTCTCTTGTCGTAGTGATCGTGACTCCTCCGGAAACGGCGAAGACCCTGACTCTCTCCCCGTCCGCTATGCCGACCGAGACGAGTTGGTCATTACCGATCTGAAACGCTTTGCAGGACAAGGCCGGGATACTGGGACCCTATTTCAGACTGTCGAGGCGACTCCAGCCGGAATGGACTTTGTTCACCGGTGGGAACTCAACGCACAGACCGTTAGATTATTCGACCGAATTGAAGCGGGAGGTGGCGTAACGGTAGGTGACGTCGATTCTGATGGCTTACCTGATGTCTTCCTCACTGCCCCCCAAGGCGGCTCGCGTTTGTATCGAAATCTAGGAAATTTCCGTTTTGAAGACATCACAGAGCGCTCTGGTTTATCAACTGATGCTCTTGAGATGCGGACGGGAGCGTCCTTTGCAGATATCGATAACGATGGAGATTTAGATTTGGCAGTGTGTGGCTTCGATTGCCCCACCCGATTGTATGTCAACGATGGGAAAGGGTCCTTTGTTGATCAGGCCACGGCGCTGGGCTTCAACTTTAAGGGGTCGGGAATCATGGTTTCCTTCTCAGATTACGATCGAGATGGAGACCTTGACGCTTTTATCGCGACCCATCGCTATGCCGTCGATCTCGACAATCCAAATTACGATAATGGAAGGTTTGCGGTGAGTCAGATGCAGCGCGGGAGCGATGGTAAAATGGGAATGCCACCGTGGCTTGACGAGCTTTGGGGAACCGTCGATCGCCCCGGAAAAGGTCCTTTTATTATCCGTGCAGGTCAACGTGGACGCCTTCTTCGTAATGACGGGAGTCAGTTTGCAGAAGTTGGTCTTAAGGCAGGGATCGATGATCGAGGTATGTCCCTATCCGCCACATGGTGGGACCATAACGGTGACGGCTGGCCTGATCTTTATCTCGCCAACGATTTCTTAGGGTCAGACCGCCTTTACGAAAATCAAAAAGACGGCACCTTTCGGGATGTGGCACCCGAGGTTTTGCCGCAGGTGCCGTGGTATTCAATGGGGAGCGATGTCGGAGATATCAACAACGATGGGCGGGAAGATTTCATTGCAACTGATATGGCCGGCTCGACTCACTATAAAGCAAAGCTTGCGATGGGTGATATGAGCAAATTTGCATGGTTTCTGCAGAGCGGAACACCCCGTCAATACATGCGTAATGCTATTTATCTCAACACCGGACGAGGGCGTAAAATGGAAGTTGCACAGCAACTTGGGCTCGATGCCTCAGACTGGACCTGGTCCCCCAAATTTGGCGACCTCGATTGTGACGGGTGGCTTGATATCTTTATCACGAATGGAATGACCGCGGATTGGTTTAATAGCGATTCGCGTCGCCAGTCTTCACTCGGGTCAAGTACCCCTTACACTGAACTTGAAGCAAAGCGGGACTTCAACATGGCACTACGAAACAGGAAAGGCGGAATGTCCTTTGAGCCAGTAGGAGAAAAGTGGGGTTTAGCAGAAGCCAACGCAAGCTTCGGGGCAGCACTGGCAGACCTCGATCTCGATGGCGATCTTGATATCATCGTCAACCGATTTAAGGAACCCGTCGCCCTTTACCGGAATAGAAGCACGAAAGAACGGATCCGGGTTAAATTATTTGGCCGTGCGAGTAACTCCAAAGGGGTCGGTGCGACCGTGACCGTCAAAGCAGGCGATATGCGCCAAATGCGAACCCTCACCCTAGCCCGTGGTGTCGTTTCAACCAATGAAGCTTTAGCTCAGTTTGGGCTTGGGGAACTTAATAAAATCGATGAACTCATTGTGAACTGGCCAAGTGGGCATACCCAAAGCTTCACCAACTTGGAATCTGGTAAGACTTATGAAGTCACCGAGCCGATTGGACTCCCAGCAAAGAAAACAGCTCCTGAGGCGACTCCTGATCCTTTTTTCATAAAAGATCAAAGCCTCCCGGACATTGCACATCAAGAACTCGAATTTGATGACTTTGGAACGCAACCACTTCTTCCAAATCAGATGTCACGCTTGGGACCAGGGCTTGCGGTAGGTGACATCGATGGCGATGGCGATGAAGATGCTTACCTCGGAGGAGCCCTGGGCTCGGACGGAGTAATTATAGAAAACAACGGGGAAAGCTGGAAAGCAGACACCCGAATCAGCGGAGGGAGCGATCATGAAGATATGGGGGCGCTTTTCTTCGATGCCGAGGGTGACGGAGACCTTGACCTTTACGTTGTAAGCGGCGGCGTTGAATCTGAGAAAGCTTCTTCGAACTATCGTGACCGGCTCTACTTGAATGACGGGAAAGGAAAATTTGGGCTAAGTGATGGGGGGGCTCTTCCCGAAGTGATGGAAAGCGGATCTTGTGTGGTCGCTGCTGATTATGATGGAGATGGCGACCTTGATCTCTTCGTGGGTGGCAGAGTCATTCCAGGAGAATATCCAATGGCCCCTCCAAGCCATTTACTTCGAAACGACTCGAAGGATGGTCGGGTTCAATTCGTAGATGTGACCTCAGAGGCCGCTCCCGCTCTTCAGAAATTAGGGATGGTGACCTCGGCATTATGGTCAGACGTTGACGGCGACGGTGATTCAGATCTTTTGATAACCGCTGAGTGGGGGCCAGTACGTTGGTTCCGTAACAACGATGGTAAGTTCACCGAGAACGAGGACTCGGGAATTTCCAGTCTCTCGGGATGGTGGAATGGAATTGTAGGGGGCGATCTCGATCATGATGGTGATATTGATTACGTCGTCAGTAATTTTGGGCTCAATACGAAATATCATCCTTCAACCAAGAAGCCGGCCATCCTTTATTATGGGGATTTCTCCGGGAATGGGGAGAGGCGAATTGTTGAAGCCAAAGCTACCCTAAAGGGCACCCTTCCAGTCCGAGGATTTAGCTGCTCAAGTTCAGCGATTCCAAGTGTCTTAGAAAAAATGGGAAGTAAGAAACCTTTCCATAACTTTGCAATTAAGGCTCTCGATGAAATCTATACTGAGGCGCGCCTCGAAAAAGCTCAGCGCTTTGAAGTCAATGAACTACGCAGCGGTGCGTTCATCAATGATGGTGAGGGGAAGTTTACTTTTCGTGCTCTTCCCGCCCTAGCACAAACTGCACCTGGTTTTGGGATGTCGCTAGGTGATATCAATGGAGACGCTCATCTTGACCTGTATATGGTCCAAAATTTCTTCAGCCCACAACCTGAAACCGGACGGATGCACGGAGCAATGAGTATCCTCATGACTGGTCGAGGGGATGGGATGTTCGATTCAGTGTGGCCTGAAACCAGTGGTCTGATTGTCCCGGGAGACGCAAAGGGTCTCGTGCAATTTTCAAAGGGCCGTTTTCTCATCAGTCAGAATAATGGAGAAACACTTTTATTCCGTCCTAATTATGACCGTTCGCAGCAGTGCCATATTCGATTGATCGGTCAGTCTAAAAACCGGCGAGCGATTGGAGCTCGAATTTCTTGCTCATTAGAAGGTGTGCTGCTTGGGAGCTTTGAAGTTTATGGAGGCAGTGGCTACCTCAGTTCCGGAACCTCGATAATATCAATACCTCATGAAGGTGAGGGCATGATCGAGGTTAAGGTTGAATGGCCTGATGGTTCAAAGAGTAACCACCAAATTCCCGCAAAAGAAGGCGGAGAGATTAGAAAACCGTGATACGCCACTCAAAGCTCGTGTGGGACTTCTCGATCAGTTGCAAGAACTCTTTAATCTCAAGCCGAGAGTGTTCGAAAGACTTGGCTCCTCGCCCCCCTTTTCCCCTCTCCATAATCGTGCCTCAAGATGAGGCAGATTCCTACAGACCGACTCGGGGGAATATGGAGTAACTTAATTGACGCGGATACGGAAGTAGCGGCCCAACTGCGCACCTACAGAATTTTCATCACGAGCGGTTAGGGTAGAGGTCCCATCCCCGTTATCGAGATCACTCTGAATCGTGAAGTTCCCATCAGCATTCCTCCATTCAGTAAGATCAGATGAGGCTTCGATCCGAATCCTGAATCCAGTCAGTCCCTGACGCAGCCGGTAACTTAACTCAGCGTATGTCTCTCCGCCATCACTAACGATCGCAACCGAAGGAAGATCAATAGAAGAGGCATCCCGTGGATCCGTTCCAAAAACATGCTCAAGCAAATTACTGACTCCGTCGGAGTCTGCATCTGCTAGCGACCCGGAGATCGTCGCATCAAGCAGCTCTGCTTCTGAAAAATAATCGGCACGCCAGTCGATTGGCGGCACTGAATTGACAACTCCTGGGGTTCCTCCTGGATTGAGAGAGGCTAGCCAGCTATTGGGGTCACTTCCATAAAGCGCAGGAAGAATTCTCACTAAAGTGGTTCCTGTTCCATCTGGAGAAGTAGGCCACGGGCTACTATCATTGTATTCTGTGATATCAACTGCAGGCATCAAGTCGGGTTCTAAGGCGATCGGATTTGCCTCTGGGAGTTTTAGACTCACCTTTTCACCACCATTGGAAAGCCTTCCCGAGTAGGGCCCAAAGACGCCCACTGAAGCTGGGGGATTGAAGGTCGAACGGAAAGTCGCGGGATCGTTTTCAACAACGAGAACGACTTCCCCGGGAATAAGCTCAGGAGCGGTCGGGCCAAATACGAATCCGATCCCAGCAATTTGGACGCCTGCCAAAGGAACCCGAGAACCCGAAATATTCTGGATCTCGATAAATTCAACGCTGCCATTAGCTGGGTGATACATCATCTCGGTGATCACCAAAGGACCGGCTCGTGGAGAATCATTGGAGGCATTGAAGGAAGTGGCCTCAAGAGGGGGATAAGAAATTTTACCAATCGAGTTTACGTGCCGCCCAAAACTAAAGCCTGCCGCGCTATCTCCAAAGGTGAAACCATGAACATAATCGGTTCGCTCTCCACTAGGGGTCGCAGAAAGAAGGAACACTTCCTCTCCTCCGGAACTCAGCCCAAAACTTGTCGTTTCGGTTGTATCCTCATCTGGCTCAGGATCGGGATTAAAATCAGATTCGTTAAAAACGAGAAAACCATTTGGAGGTATGATTGAATCGTTGGGAATTTTAAACTTCTCAGGCTTTCCAAGATCATCGGTTAACCACCAACCCCCAAGATCAATGGAAGTTCCATTTGGGTTAAATATTTCGATAGCGTCGGCCGCACCATTCGTAATCACTTCGTTAACATAAATATTCGGGACCTCAATCGTGCTAGGCTCGCTCCTTCCAGGTGAACCAAGAAGGCTCCGGCTAGCGGTCCAACTCGCGCCATTTGACGGGGCGTTTAATTCAACAAGAACGAGAGAACGACCATTGTCAGCCCGGGTAGGCCATGTTCCTGAAGAGGCGAAATTAATGGACTGGATCAGAGAATCCTCACCACGGAGCTCAAGCAGCTCGCCATCATTGTTGAGTGAGCCCCCAAATTCCCCAGCGATGAGACTATTACGCCCTTCTCCATAGATCTTTTGGAAGGCCGAGAGATCATTCACGACAAGAACTTTCCCACCCGGTGAAAGAGAACGAACGGAGCCTGAAGAAAAATCAAAGGTCACTCCACGAGTGAACGAGGCATCGCTTAAAGAAATCTTAGTTTCGCTAATGTTTTCGAGTTCGATGAATTCAAAGTTACTGTCTTCGTCCAGGGAGTTTCCAAGATCGTAGGGATCAAACATGATTTCCCGAATCACTAGATTAGTGGAATCGGCCGGTATTTCATCGACTAAATATTCCAATTCCAGAGGAGCCCCCCATCCGGTCCCAACAGGCACCCCTGATCCAGGATTACTTCCCCCGCGTGGGTCAGAGATTCGCGCGAAGAGGCGGGCAGTCTCAGTAAGAGTAATAGGACCAGTGTATTCGATACCGCCAGATTCTCCCGGGTCGACCTGTTTTTCGCCAGCGACAAGGCGGGCTTGGATCAGGAAATCACTACTTGTGCTACTTCCATTAAGACCATGAATCGCAAGGATATTCTCGCCCGACTTGAGCGCATTGACGAAAGCATCAGCACCAAAGTCGATAAAAGTAACGGCGATTCCATCATCATTATTTTGCGAAGCACTAGAATTCCAGTTGAGAGAACCGGGCGCATTACCTGAGGCAATCCGTGTTCCATTCAGGAATGCCACGAAGCCATCATCGTATCGCATTTGCAGGGTGAGATAATTGAACTTTGCGATATCTCCAGCAGCGACATTAAACGGAATTCTCACATAAGCACTGGTATTGACCCCCGACATAACGGGATTGGGTGCTTCTAAGTTTATATTAATATAGGGATTGTAAGTTGAAGCACTGTCAAAGCCGATCCCGTTGGTCCCACCGATCCAGCTGGAATCATCGAACGGTTCGTTTCCACCTCGCCAGTTTGTCCCAATATTACTGGTTGGAACAAGAGCTTTGGCCGGAGCGGTAATATCAACCAGAGTTTTGGTATTCAAGACGGTTGTATTACTAGTGAAGCGCGGATCGGTTCCGTTTAGAGTATACCAGATACTTCGGCCATTGCTTAAATTCCCCGAAAGGGAAAGGGTCGTTCCAGCAGGAAAAGTTCCTCCATTAAGATTGGCAGTAGGTTCAGGAACAAATTGTCCATCCATCCAGTTGAGCCGAGTGGTTAGCCAGTCTCTTAGATGCTCGACTTCGCCAGCGTATCCACCGAAACGGGGCTGACTAGAGAAGCGTTGGAAATTTCTCACCTGTGCTTGATTAAGTTCAGCGGCGTAGTCGGCGATGATTTTTTGAACATTTTCATTGGTCCAAACGTCCTTTCGAAGTTCGAAATATCGATCGATGTAGAGTTGCCAAAACTCCTCATTCCCAAAAAGTTGATTCCACCAAGCATAGGTGAAGTAGTTCGTTCCTCCAGACCAGCTTCGTGGATTATCATCCCGGCTATCGGTCGAATCCATTGAGCGGTCAAAATCCCAGATGGGTCCAAACTCGACCTTCCCAGAGCGCTTTTTATGAAAGTAGGTACTCAATCTTAGGGCATCCGCGTTGAGAGCCAGAACGTTTAAAAGGTGATGGTCTACCCAGGCGAGAGGATCAATATATTCCTCATAGTTTCCCGAGCTCAACGAACTCGTCATTTCGTTGAGGTGATTACGTAGCCACGTCGCTTGCGCCGAGGTGACGTCCTCTTCTTTTGGATAAACCCAGCCCAAAGACCGTCCTCCAGCACTTAACCCACTATCACCAGGGTCAAGTCGGTCGATCTTCATGATGTAGCCACCAGTAATACCCGGCTCGGTGGAGACGCTGTCTGGAAGTCGCTCCACGTCGACCCTTTCCTGATCACGCGAGATTTTCTCCATAAAAGTGTAAACACCATCGTAGTCGGCGCTACTTCTCGTTCCATAACTTAAGCTTCCTCCGTTGGTATTAAGAAAGAGTTCTACGAATCGCGTCCGCATTGCATAGCGACCAGTTTGGTTACTCAGGTTATAGATAAACGCATTTCGCATCAGGGAGCGGTCAAACTGAGATCTCGCATTGAGAATCCAATCCGACTCTTCAGGCATCCCAAAGGGTGATATATCCTTGTTCCGATTATTTTCGTTCCAGGCCTCGATACTGTAGGCCTTCTTTTCAAATCCAGAAGAAGACGATCCCCGAGTCTTATAACCCCCGCGAGTCCCAAGAGAATAAGGTTTGTTAAGGCGCGTGATCCCGGTGGCAGGATCGGGCTCAAAAAAGGCAAAAAAGACGTAAGCCTTCCCGTTACTTGCGGTCGGGCCACCGCTAAAGCGCTCCATAATCACGACTGGAATATCTGAGGAAAAAGATTCCGCGCTCGAGGAGAGCTCAATATACCCTTCCTCGCTAACTGGGCCCGGAGCGAGACCATTACTGTAGGCGCGAGCACGAATAATTTGAGATGATGTAATGCTGATAGGATTACCCGTGTAGCGGGTAGAAGAAGCGTTCGGAACATTCCCATTAGTGGTATAGCGAATGTCGGCGTTAGGTGAGGCGACCGATAATTCGAGGGATACAGAATTAGTGAATCCTCGACCGGGAACCGAGAAGGTAACCGCACCGGCAGGAAGTCCTTGGTTAGTCCCATTGGAAGTCGCTGGAGTAGAATTTTGAAAATAACCAGCCTCTCCGAGCCCCGGATTAGTTGCAGCGGTCGTAGCATCAAGCCGGGGAAGCACGAGGAGATCAGAACTTCCAGTGCTTCTATTGAGCCCATGAATCGCTAGGATATTCCCTCCAGTTTCAAGTAGATTGGGACCGATAGGAATATTAAAGTCTTCAAAGACGACCGCAGCGCTGTCGGGATGATCCTCAGTGGCAACCGAATTCCATTGTGGACTGGCCGGAGCTCCAGCAGACGCGACAAGTGCGCCATTAATGTAAGCAGCAAAACCGTCGTCATACTTCATACGCAAGGTCAACGCGGTCAGGTTTTCGGGATCATCTATCGTGAAAGGAACCCTAACATAGACGGTTCCATTGATGTCATCGGTCTGGGATTGGACATCGCCATTGCTTCCGATGAGATTGCCATAATCGTAACCAATTCCGGTGTTTGCCGAGGGCCAAGAGGAATCATCGAAAAGCCGATCTTGCCAAGTCGTTCCGATATTGGACGTTGGCACCAGAATTCTGCTGATTGAATTCTCGGGGATAATGGTAACATCCGAACCGCTTCCCGTTTGAGCGAGCCCGTAAGAAATATCGTCGAACTGTTCTGGATAATCTATATAACCATTCGCGACTGTTTGCCCGTCGCCTTCGACAAGAGCCAAATAGCCTTCTGGTTCTTTACTCAATTTAAAGTTGGTGTGAAGTTCTCCAACGTCACGATCCTTATTGGATGCAAAAACAATCAGCGACCCACCCGAGGGGAGAACAATCCCAGCGGGGAGTTCCCATTTATCGAGCTCTGTAGGATCGTTTGTTAGAAACCACCCACTGATATCAGCAGAAGTAGGGTCAGGATTAAAAATCTCTATCCAATCGGAGGATTGACCGTCCTCATCATAAAGGGAACTGTCGTTGGATGCCATAAATTCTACAAGAACAGGCGCGGCAATGGCCCTCGGAGAAGAAACATCAAAGATTAGGGCGGCGGCAGTGACTAAGAGGAAAGTATGAAAACGACGAGCGACGAGGCATCCAAGGGAATTTGAGGGCTTCATAGGTAAAGGGAAAATTTGGGGCAATTGATGTGCGAGGCGGAGACTAGACAGTGGTGGGAGGAAGATCAACCTAGCAACCACCCCGATACTTTGGATGTAAATCGGGCAGAATCAACTTTAACGATGAATTCAACCAAGGTTATTGAGGCCTTGCCCTAGTTGACTCGACCTATTTGAGTATCAGGGCCTAATTTGATTCTAAGTTTCCTGTTTGTGAAGGAGAGAGAATCGGGTGACACTCAAGCTCTAATGAGAGGATTATTTCAGGCCGTTCTTTCGCTGCTTTTCGTTTCGACAAGCAGTCTGCTTGCGGATCTTAACAACGAATTAATTCCCCTCACCCTCAAACAGATGGCTCGGCCCGACCGGCTCCCTAAATCTGTCGAAGAGGCCGGCCTATTGACAGAAGTAGCCCTCGACCTTGGGCTTCCAAATTCCGGGGCCTCGGAAGGATGGCCCGGAGAAGCCTTATCCCGAATTGCTCTCTCTCGACTCGCCAATCTGTCGAACAGTAAAACTGCTAAAGAGATTCAATCCTTCCTCGCAGAGGGTTTCGTCTCAACTTCATTGGAGCCAGATAAGCCAGCCGACCCCTTGTGGGATGACATTACTCAACGTTCCGGCGAGGGCGGAATCCAGACACCAACCAATCCAAAGGCTCTCCTTAAAAAAATTAAGGCACTTGGAAAAATAAAATTCAAAGTCATACGCGTTGAAAATCGCACGACACACCTCCATGTCGAAGCCGATCGTGCGGGAGCGGAATACTCGGCAACCTGGCTCACTTCATGGACCGATACAAAACCACCTAAGCTCAAAAATCTCAGGGTCAAAAACTTCAAAACTATAATCTCGGAGGGCCCTTGGTTTCATGATGCCACGAACACCGTCATTGGAAGGAACCCCCGTTTTAAAGCGCAAGTCCTCCACGGGATCGACCACTGGGCTCAACGAATCACCCGAATTGGTGATCTTTCCTTAACCGGGCATCATGGGCTCGCAGTCGGCGATGTGAACGGCGATGGCCTCGAGGATCTCTATGTCTGCGACGGAGGGAGCCTTCCCAACCAGCTTTATCTCCAACAACCCGATGGCACCGCCAAAGAGGTTGCGCTCGATTGGGGTGTTGCTTGGCTAGAGGACTCCCGAAGCGCTCTTCTCGTCGATCTCGATAACGATGGTGACCAAGACCTTGTCGTTGCTACGATCGCCATGATTGCCTTTGCCGAGAATCTGAATAACCAGGCCTTTAAACTACGAGGTGGCTTTCCAGGTGCTCCTTATCCGTTTTCCTTAAGTGCCGCCGATTTTGATCTCGATGGTGACCTCGACATTTACACCTGCATTTATGGGGCAGGCGACCAACCAAAAAAACGAGGCTTCGAAGCCAACTCTCCTACCCCTTTTAATGATGCAGAAAATGGAGGCCGTAATGTCCTCTTGAACAACCTCGGAGGATTCCGATTTACAGACGTCACCCAGAAAGTAGGTCTTGATCAAAATAATACGCGATGGAGTTTCTCCGCCTCATGGGAGGACTATGATCGCGATGGTGATCCCGATCTTTATGTCGCAAATGATTTTGGTCGAAATTGCCTTTATCAAAACAACAACGGGAAATTTTCCAATATCGCCAAAAAAGCCGGAGTCGAGGACATGGCAGCCGGGATGTCGGTATCCTGGGGCGATAGCAACCGAGATGGTGCGCCCGATTTGCTCATCGGAAATATGTTTTCCTCTGCCGGACAGAGAGTTTCCTTCCAGCGAGACTACAAAGTGGAGAAAAAGAGGATGGCCCGAGGAAATACTCTTTTCACCACCTCTAAAGATGGGTTCGAGGACGCTAGCATTGCGAGCGGAATCACAAATAGTGGGTGGGCGTGGAGCTCAGGCTTTGCCGATCTTAACAATGACGGTTGGCAGGATCTTGTGGTCGCGAATGGCTATCTCAGCAATTCGCGCGACCATGATTTGTGAAGTTTCTTCTGGCGTGAGGTCGTGTCACCTTCCGAAAATATCGACGACTACGCAAAAGGTTGGGCCGGACTGATGAAGCTGGTTCGAAACGGCGATTCATGGAGCGGTAATGAGAAAAATCGCTTTTTCCTAAACGGAAGGCAGGGCGCTTTCCACGAAATCTCTCATTTAGCTGGGCTTGATCAAAGTGAAGATGGACGCGGTCTCGCTATCGTCGATTGGGATCAGGATGGGCGGCTTGATCTTTGGTATCGCAACCGCTCCGCGCCGCGACTTCGACTCATGGTCAATAAAAAGGAGAGCCACCCTTCGGTAGCCCTCAGGCTAGAAGGAACAAACTGTAATCGGGATGCCATCGGAGCAGTGGTGGAGCTCCTTCCTTCCTCTCAAAACAGACATTGGGTTCAATCAGTGAAAGCAGGTGACCTTTTCCTCTCGCAGTCCAGCAAGTGGCTTCACTTCGGACTGGGTAACGAGACACAAGATTTCAGCGCACAAGTTTTATGGCCGGGAGGAAAAAAGGAAATTTTCGTAGGAATCAAAGCGGGTCGTTTCCATCTCAAACAAGGATCGGGTATCGCACGCCAACTAAACTCTCGCCGAGAAATCAAGTTGGACCATCGAGAGCTGACACGATCACCAAATCAATCCAACGCTCATATTCTCCTACCTGCGCGAGCACCTTTCCCAGCTCTTAGTTATCGAGACAAAGCTGCCAAACTTCTCACGACTTCCCAAAACCAAGGCCTCAAGCTTGTCCTTTTGTGGTCAGGCATATGCCCAAGTTGTGAAAAGAATTTGAACCAAGTTGCTTCACAGATGAAAGCGATCCGTGAAAACCAACTGACGGTCCTTGCCCTCTCAACGGACGGTATCAACGGGCCAAAATCCGACCTGAGTCCGGCCTACGAACTCGTTGAAAAGACCAAAATGTCTTTTCCGTGGGGAATCATTGATCAGAAATCCGCTCGTCAACTCCATCGGTTTCAGGAAAATCTATTTGATCGAACACCGGAACCCTCAGTTCCGCTCGCCATCCTCCTTGATCAAAACCATCGCGCCTTGGCAATTTACCGAGGGGAATTCTCAATTCTGACCATCTTAGCAGATCTCAAGACCATCTTATCTAGCAATGCGATACAGCTTTACCATTCAGCTCCCCCGATGAAAGGGACGTGGTTTACGAACCCCTTGGGTCAAAGAGAGGTGGATCGACTTTTTCCGGTTATGAGGTAGTGGTTGAGTGTGGAAGGGTTGAGCTGAGGAGAGTTTGTGAAGAGTTAAAGGACTGGGGGTAAAAAAAGAGCCCCGTTTATTGGCGATTGACCAACAAACGGGGCTTATAACTGGCGACGACCTACTCTCACAGGACCTATCGTCCCACTACCATCGGCGCACAAGAGTTTCACTTCCGGGTTCGGAATGGGACCGGGTGGTTCCTCTCTGCTATGGCCACCAGAAGCCAACATTCGCATTTTGCTTTCGAATACTGACTTCTAGGTGCCACTAGAAGTTTGGTTAAGAGACGCCATTCTCTGGCATCCATGTGAAGTGATTATTTTCGACCTCTGGCCATAGGGCCTTTGGTAGGACTGATACTTAGACTGTTACTATTCTTGCAACCTTATAAAGACTAGATTCCAAAAGAGATTTTGAATTTCTATTCTTCTCTTGCTCTCTGTGGACCCGGAAGGGTTTTCAAGAGAGAAGAGAAGGAATTAAGTCGAACGGATGATTAGTACTGGTGAGCTACATACATTGCTGCACTTCTACCCCCAGCCTATCAACGTGGTCGTCTTCCACGATCCTTCAGGGAAAATTTATCTCAGGAATGGCTTGGCGCTTAGATGCTTTCAGCGCTTATCCGTTCCGCACTTAGCTACCCAGCAGTGCCCTTGACAGAACAACTGGAACACCAGAGGTGCGTCAAACCCGGTCCTCTCGTACTAAGGTCTGAACCCTTCAATTTTCCTACGCCCACAGAGGATAGAGGACCGAACTGTCTCGCGACGTTCTGAACCCAGCTCGCGTGCCGCTTTAACCGGCGAACAGCCGGACCCTTGGGACCTTCTCCAGCCCCAGGATGCGACGAGCCGACATCGAGGTGCCAAACCACGCCGTCGATATGAACTCTTGGGCGTGATAAGCCTGTTATCCCTAAGGTACCTTTTATCCGTTGAGCGACGGCAATTCCACATTCTACCGCCGGATCACTAAGGCCTACTTTCGTATCTGCTCGACTTGTAGGTCTCACAGTTAGGCGGGCTTGTGCCTTTACACTCAACACACAGTTGCCAACTGTGCTGAGCCCACCTTCGCGCTCCTCCGTTACTCTTTAGGAGGATACCGCCCCAGTAAAACTGACCGGCTGCCATTGTCCCCACGGCCGGATGACGGCTCGGGGTTAGATTATCCAATATTAAAGGGTGGTATCTCACTGATGACTCCAGATGCGCCTAAACGCACCCTTCAATGTCTCCCACTTATGCTGAGCATTAAGATCGAACAACCAATAACAGCTTACAGTTAAGGTCTATAGGGTCTTTCCGTCCTTCTGCGGGTGTCCGGCATCTTCACCGGAACTACAATTTCACTGAGCACCTGGTCGAGACAGCGCCCAACTCGTTGCACGATTCGTGCAGGTCGGAACTTACCCGACAAGGAATTTCGCTACCTTAGGACCGTTATAGTTACGGCCGACATTCACCAGGACTTGGGCTCGAAGCTTCGCACTAAAGTGCTAACATCTTACCGTAATCTTTTGGCATTGGTCACGTGTCACATCGTATACGTCGGCTTACGCCTTAGCACAATGCTGTGTTTTTGCTAAACAGTCGGTTGGGCCATTTCACTGCGGCCCCCCAGAGGGGGCACCCCTTCTTCCGAAGTTACGGGGCTATTTTGCCGAGTTCCTTGACCAGGTTTCACTCTTGCGCCTTGGTATATTCTACCCATCCACCTGTGTCGGTTTACGGTACGGGCCATTAATGTAAGGGCTTTTCTTGGCACTCTGTCCAGCTATACGGTCCGGCCTAAGCCTCGCCTCGGAATTCAATAACCTAGTAGCTTTTCATTATGCGTCCTCCTTACTGGGTGCAGGAATATTAACCTGCTTACCATCCCCTACGCCCATCGGCCTCGGGTTAGGTCCCGACTAACCCCGGGACGAAAAACGTTGCCCGGGAAACCTTGGATTTACGGCGGAGCGGGATTTCACCGCTCTTATCGTTACTCATGTCTGCATTCTCACTTCTCTGCGCTCCAGGGTCAGTCGCCATCACCCTTCACTGCACAGAGAATGCTCCTCTACCGCGCCCTAGTAAACTAGGACACCCAGAGCTTCGGTATTGTGCTTATCGCCAAGTATTTTCGGCGCAAGGTCTCTCGATGAGTAAGCTATTACGCATTTTTTAAATGGTGGCTGCTTCTAAGCCAACATCCTCACTGTCTATGAAACCTCACCTCCTTTCCACTGAGCACAATTTAGGCACCTTAGCTGCTGATCTGGGCTGTTTCCCTCTCGACGACGAAGCTTATCCCCCGCCGTCTCACTGCTGCGCTCTATTGAATGGTATTCGGAGTTTGATAGGGGTTGGTAGGCGGGTATGCCCCCTAGCCCTGTCAGTGCTCTACCCCCACTCATCAACACGCAACGCTGCACCTAAATGCATTTCGAGGAGAACCAGCTATCACGGGGTTTGATTAGCCTTTCACTCCGACCCACAGCTCATCCGAGCGTTTTTCAACACACACCGGTTCGGTCCTCCACTTAGTATCACCTAAGCTTCAACCTGGCCATGGGTAGGTCACCTCCGTTTCGGGTCTACCGCCTGCAACTAGGGTCGCCCTATTCGGACTTGCTTTCGCTACGCCTACGATCCAGAAGATCTTAAGCTTGCCACAGACGGTAACTCGCAGACTCATTAAGCAAAAGGCACGCTATCACCCTCGAAAGGGCTCTAACACCTTGTAGGCATAGGGTTTCAGGTTCTATTTCACTCCCCTCACAGGGGTACTTTTCACCTTTCCCTCACGGTACTGGTTCACTATCGGTCGCTAGTTAGTATTTAGCCTTACGCAGTGGTCTGCGCAGATTCACACGGGGTTTCACGTGTCCCGTGCTACTCAGGAACTCCCTAGGGCCTTTTCAGATTTCGGTTACGCGGATGTCACGCTCTTTGTCCACTCTTTCCAAAGTGTTCACCTATCTTCAAAGGTCCCACAGCGGGGTCCTACAACCCCGACATCAAAGATGCCGGTTTGGGCTGGTCCGTTTTCGCTCGCCGCTACTTACGGAATCGAATTCTCTTTCTTTTCCTCTGCTTACTAAGATGTTTCAATTCAGCAGGTCTTGCGTATCCTTCCTTATTTTATTCAGGAAGGAACGATACGATTCAATCGTATCAGGTTACCCCATTCAGAAATCTCCGGGTTAAAGGTTGTTTGCACCTAACCGAAGCTTATCGCAGCTTATCACGTCTTTCATCGCCTTCTAGCACCAAGGCATCCACTCTATGCCCTTAATAACTTAATTCCTCATTCTCTTGAAATCGGTTTTTGTTACATAAGTCGATGGCTTTTACACCATCAATTTTGTCTTGAGTCAGAACAAATCATTGCTGATTCGTCCCAACCGTAAATTTGGTTTTTTGGTAGTCTTTATCCAAGGACTGCAAGTTAGTGTAACAAATAACTTTCGCATTGCTGCTTAGTTACCTGTCTCAGTCTAATTTTCATTGTATTTAATGAGAACGTCACATTGAAGTGATGACGTTCACAGTCTTTAAAAACTTCACATGGATGTCAAAGAACGGCGTTCTGCCAAAAGTATGGGTCACAGAAAATTTTTGTTTATTGTCTCTACTCGTTTAGTTCACCACTTCCCCTTTCAAATCAGGAAGGATGGTGGGCCAGGGCAGACTCGAACTGCCGACCTCACGATTATCAGTCGTGCGCTCTAACCAACTGAGCTACAAGCCCCGCTAGAAAATCTTGAAAGACCCAACACGAAAGATGTGAGTCTTATTGGAAATTGGTGGAGGTTAACGGATTCGAACCGTTGACATTCTGCTTGCAAAGCAGACGCTCTACCAACTGAGCTAAACCCCCGTTAAACTTTTCGTTTACTTACGGTGAGTAGGACAAAAAATCAGATTGTGCACTGCGCCCTAAACCTTTCATTGGTTTAAGGTGCGTTATTGGTCACTCAAATATTTGTGAAAGTCTCTTTCGAGGTTCTTTCCACCATCTTAGTCATCCCAATAAATTAGAATGACTTCGAACAGGTGTCGACCGGACTCAGGGGTTACTTACACTAGTAAACTAGCTGAACTTGAGTCCTTACTCCGTAGAAAGGAGGTGATCCAGCCGCAGGTTCCCCTACGGCTACCTTGTTACGACTTCATCCCAGTTACCAGCCTCACCTTAGGATACTGCTTCAATAAAGTTAGCGCATATACTTCGGGTGCGACCGGCTTCCATGATGTGACGGGCGGTGTGTACAAGACCCGGGAACGTATTCACGCCGTCGTAGCTGATACGGCATTACTAGCGATTCCGACTTCATGGAGGCGAGTTGCAGCCTCCAATCCGAACTGGGCCCAGTTTTGCAGATTTCCTCCACCTTGCGGTATCGGTTCTCATTGTGCTGGGCATTGTAGTACGTGTGCAGCCCTAGGCGTAAGGGCCATACTGACCTGACGTCGTCCCCACCTTCCTCCCAGTTGATCTGGGCAGTCTGAACAGAGTCCCCGCCTTTACGCGCTGGCAACAGTTCACAGGGGTTGCGCTCGTTGCTGGACTTAACCAAACATCTCACGACACGAGCTGACGACGGCCATGCAGCACCTGTGCATTGTCCACCCGAAGTGACCTCTCCTTTTCGGGAGAGTACGACAAGCATGTCAAGCCTAGGTAAGGTTCTTCGCGTTGCATCGAATTAAGCCACATACTCCACCGCTTGTGCGGGTCCCCGTCAATTTCTTTGAGTTTTAGTCTTGCGACCGTACTTCCCAGGCGGCTCGCTTAACGCGTTAGCTCCGGCACAGAAGGGGTCGAATCCTCCCACACCAAGCGAGCACCGTTTACTGCTAGGACTACAGGGGTATCTAATCCCTTTCGCTACCCTAGCCTTCGTGTCTGAGCGTCAGTAAATGTCCAGTAAGTTGCCTTCGCCATTGATGTTCCTCCTGATATCCACGCATTTCACTGCTACACCAGGAATTCCACTTACCTCTCCATTACTCTAGCACGGGAGTATCGAATGCAGTTCCGAGGTTGAGCCCCGGGCTTTCACATTTGACTTTCCGCGCAGCCTACACACGCTTTACGCCCAGTGATTCCGAACAACGCTTGGGACCTTCGTATTACCGCGGCTGCTGGCACGAAGTTAGCCGTCCCTTCCTCTTTGGGTACTATCAAACTTAAACGCTCTTAACGCTTAAGTCTTACTCCCCAATGACAGGAGTTTACAATCCTAGGACCGTCATCCTCCACGCGGCGTTGCACCATCAGAGTTGCCTCCATTGTGAATGATTCTCGACTGCTGCCACCCGTAGGTGTCTGGACCGTGTCTCAGTTCCAGTGTTGCTGATCGTCCTCTCAGACCAGCTACCCGTCGTCGCCTTGGTGAGCCTTTACCTCACCAACAAGCTGATAGGCCGCGAGCCCATCCTTTAGCGATACCCGAAGGCACCATTTACTCCATAGAGACTATCAGGCATTAATCCACGTTTCCATGGGCTATTCCTGTCTAAAGGGTAGGTTCTCACGTGTTACTAACCCGTCCGCCACTAAGATCTTAATTAGCAAGCTATTCAAGATCTCCGTTCGACTTGCATGTCTTATCCACGCCGCCAGCGTTCGTTCTGAGCCAGAATCAAACTCTCCGTAGAAATGTTTTGAATCTGACGTCTAAACATAAATTGCTGCTTCCAATCTCCTCAGATAAATCGAGGAAATCTCCACAGCGCGCTTAGCTATCAAATTGACTTTGGTTTGAAAATCTCGCGATTCTCGGGAAGGGCCTAAACAGGCTTACTCCCATGACCCGCACCTCAAATTTCAAATCAAGAAATTTAAGACGCAGCACACAATATGATTTTTTGTCTTTTTCTTTCCAACAGATCTATCTCGTTGTTCTGAGGCAAAAACACTCAACCTGACACAAGGCCAGCCTAACTGCTCTCACAACTTACTCCCGAGGTGGAAGGATCTGTGGAACCCATACTTTCAAAGAACATTTGACCGGAAGACTGATCAGGCCCGCTGATGAAAATTCATTCAAGCGAGCCCTCTAAAGTGTTTCTCGGACACAGCCCGTAGCAGCTGCGGGGGCAACCCTAATCATTTCAGGACTCACGTCAATGTTTTTGGTCGCTATTTTTTATGAATTTCATTCGAGGACTCTAACTCACTGTCTATCAGATCTCTGCGGAGTTATTTTCTCTCGAAACTCTTGGAGGATTTTAGCAAGGAATCGTGTTAGGGTCACTTAGTCTTCATACACGCTAATTTCTTGGGGCTTGGATACTCCCCATTCCATCAACCTACCCACAGGAACTGGCCGGCATTACTGACCCCAACAGCCCCACTGGTCCTTTTCTTTCCGGCACTTGTAGCCTAGTGTCCGCCTATGGCTGACACGATCCGCGTAGGCGCAGGCTGCCTCAACCAACTCCCTCTCGACTGGTCCGGCAACCGGCGCCGCATCCTCGCGTCCATCGCTCAAGCACGCGAAGCTCATGTTTCAGTCCTCTGCCTCCCTGAGCTCGCGATTACCGGATATGGTTGCGAGGATCAGTTTCTATCTCACGAGGTCGCCGAACGCTCATGGGAGAGCCTTGTCGAAATCGCCAAGCACACCGAAGAAATGGTGGTTGCTGTCGGTCTTCCAGTTTGGGTCAAAAACGCGATCTATAATTCCGTCGCAGTTCTCGTTGATGGCGAAATCAAAGGCCTCATTGCAAAAAAGAACCTTGCGGGCGATGGTCTTCACTACGAGCCCCGCTGGTTTCACGCATGGCCAGAGGGGGTGATCGTGACTGACGAATTCGGCGAACTCCACCTCCCCATAGGCGATCCTATTTTTAAACTGGGAGGCATTCGCATAGGCCTCGAGGTCTGTGAAGACGCCTGGGTTGCGGATCGCCCCGGGAGACTCTTTGCCGGGAGCGGCGTTGACATTATCCTCAACCCCTCGGCCTCTCACTTCGCTTTCGCTAAGCAGGAAGTTCGTGAGCAGTTTGTCGTAGAGGGATCGCGCGCTTTTGGAGCAGCTTACGTCTATGCCAATCTTCTTGGGAACGAAGCAGGACGAGCCATTTACGATGGCGGAGGCCTTATCGCATCTGCCGGAAAAGTTATCGCAGAGGGCCGACGCTTCTCTTTTCAAGAAACCACTCTTGTTTATAAGTCGGTAGATATCGAGCGAAACCGGCTCCTTCAGGCACGCACTGTAAGCCGAAAAATCGACGTCCAGGGACTTTCTGAAATTGAACTCCCCTTTGAGTGGCCGGAAGTTACGCGTCAAGATGGGCAAGACCCTCTCCCGCCTATGTCGAAAGACGAAGAGTTTACACGCGCCATGGCACTCGCCTACTTCGACTACCTTCGTAAATCATGGTCGAACGGATTCGTAGTTTCCTTAAGTGGGGGAGCTGACTCAGCTGCGGTCTCGTCCTTTGTTAAGATCATGCTCGATCTCGCCCTGAACGAACTTGGTGAAGAAAGAGTTAGAGAACGTCTCCCCCACCTCGATCTTCCTGAAAATACTCAAGACTGGATGAAGATTCTTCTCTTCTGCGCTTACCAAGGCACGAAGAATTCTGGCGACACAACCCGTAACGCCGCCCGGACAGTAGCCGCAGCGTTGGGGTGCGACTACGCCGAATGGGAGGTCGATGACCTCGTCGAGGGATACGAAAGTACGATCGAGTCCGTACTCAAACGTCAGCTCAGCTGGCACACCGATGACATCGCACGCCAAAATATACAGGCCCGTGTCCGTGCGCCTGGCATCTGGATGATGGCCAACATTCGAAACGCCCTTCTTCTCGCCACTTCAAACCGCTCCGAAGCTGCTGTCGGTTACGCTACGATGGATGGTGATACTTCGGGTGGACTAAGCCCAATCGCAGGAATCGACAAACACTACCTTCGCGAGTGGCTACGCTTTATGGAATCAACCGGCCTCCCTGAAAGCCCCCCCATCAAGGAGCTCTCCCAAATTAACGTTCAAAACCCAACTGCCGAACTCCGCCCAGAAGACGCTAACCAAACCGACGAGGACGACCTCATGCCTTACCAAGTTCTCGACACCTTAGAGCGCGCTGCGATTCGTGACAAAAAAGGACCAAAGTCGGCACTCCAAGTCATCCGCGTTACCCACCCCCAGCACGAGGAAAAACAGCTCGTCGATTGGACTAAAAAATTCTACCAGCTCTGGTGTCGCAATCAGTGGAAGCGGGAACGCTACGCGGTCGCCTTTCACGTAGACGATCAAAATCTCGACCCCAAGTCTTGGTGTCGCTTTCCTGTTCTTTCGGCCGGTTTCCGCGAAGAACTATCCCAACTTTAATCAAATATCCCACCTGAGTTAGTAGACCTCAGCCTTCAGTCGGACCAGTTTTTGAACAAACGCGGAAGGATTAAATTGATGGACTTTAGACGACTCTGAGATGAGGAGTCGCTCTAATCATCATCGACAGAATTAGTAACGAGCTCAAAGACTGATAGCCAGCAAGCTCAGGGATCCGCAACTATTTCTGATCAAATCGCCAATACTAGGATCTCTTCGATTCCAATTTATTGATCTCCCCTAAAATTGATATATTTTCACATTTAGATGCCAATCTTCACGGCCAACTTCCGATTACTGCTACTTTTAGCTCCAGTTGTCGCAAGCCTTCCATTCGCATGGAAAGCCGTGGAAAGGCGCCCTGAAATCCAATCGATCCAAGCACCTCACTCAGCGCACCCGACCCCAGAAAGTCTCCGCTGGAAAGATTACCTGCAAAACCATCCATCCCTCGCGCCCTATTCCGAAGTTCTAATTAGACTCTCCGAGAGACTTCCTCTCGATCAGTTCAAGACACTTCCGCCCAACGTGCAAAAGCGGTTGGCAGCCTTCACAGCAAGTCGCCTCGATCCGGATCGCCCCGTCATGACCTTGTGCTGGGCTCCTGGACTCTCCAAAGAGGCAGCCATGGCCTTTCATCTTGCCGAGGAGATGGCCGCTCAAGAAACTGCCTTCGAAGAAATGACCTCCGAAGAATCGCTCTCCGAAGGAATGGCATCTGAAGGAGATCCAATAATTGATGTCGCAACCCAATTTGATGATAGTGATCGTTGGCGAAGAACAGCCACCTTCAATTCATTTTTTGAGCGAGCAGAACAAGGCCTGCCGACCACTTTACTCTGGGGGTTCATGCAAGACGGCACTAGAATTGAGGGCTTTAATGGCGAACCCACTTCGGGCAGTGACTTGATCGCCTTCCTCGATGAAGTTTATGAGGTAGAAGATGAAGGCACCGATCTTACAACTCGTCCGTGGTTTCCAGTCTTTCAGGGAGCCTTTGATAATATTGCCAGCTTAACCGGCATCACTTACATCTACGAGCCCAACGACGACGGAGCCCGGCTCAGCAATTTCTCGCGTCCCTCCGGTCGCGTTGGTCTCCGCGCGGACATCCGCATTGGTGGACACTATATTGACGGCGATTCTGGGTCTAACACTCTTGCCTATAACTTTGCTCCGGAATCCGGA
>Ga0206677_10000732_pt1 | contig 31271 bp, 14 predicted proteins | sample M130m12015metaG_FD_155475 | JGI IMG/M metagenome (GOLD analysis project Ga0206677, IMG submission 155475) | Ammonia-oxidizing marine archaeal communities from Monterey Bay, California, United States - M1 30m 12015 | ecosystem: Environmental > Aquatic > Marine > Intertidal zone | place: USA...
TCTGGCCTATACTCTCTTTTTATCCCAATGGAGTGGAACTACGAAGGATTTATTGACGAGTACGGAGTTCCAGTTTTCACTACTCCTGATATCGACGTGTTCGCTCCAGACGGTGAACTAATAGATATAGGCGTAATAGATAGCTGGCAAAACGAAGTAGATGGTTTAAAAGATGATCAAGACGCTTTAAACGAATTTTACCGTCAGTTTCCTAGAACTACAGAACACGCGTTCAGAGATGAGACTAAAAATAGTATATTTAACTTAGTTAAATTATACGAGCAGATAGATTACAACGAAGAGATGGCCAAAACCCTAGGTATTACAACGGGTAATTTTCAATGGGTAAATGGAATTAAAGATTCACAAGTAATATTCTATCCAGACCCAAAAGGTAGGTTTAAAGTAAGTTGGGTACCACCATCTCAAATACAAAATAGAGTAGTACTTAAAAACGGTGTTAAACACCCTGGTAACGAGCATATGGGTGCTTTCGGTTGTGATAGTTACGATATATCAGGTACAGTAGATGGAGTTGGATCGAAAGGGGCTTTACACGGTTTAACTAGGTTCAGTATGGAAGACGCTCCAGCTAACAGTTTCTTTTTAGAATACTTGTCAAGACCACCAACAGCCGAGATGTTCTTTGAGGACGTTCTAATGGCTTTAGTATTTTACGGGATGCCTATACTCGCAGAAAACAATAAACCTCGTCTCTTGTACTACCTAAGGCGTAGAGGATATAGAGGGTTTAGTATGAATAGACCTGATAAAGTATGGAATAAATTATCTGTTGCAGAAAAAGAAGTAGGTGGTATACCTAACTCTAGCGAAGATATAAAACAAGCACATGCTGCTGCTATTGAGATGTATATACAAGACCATGTAGGCATGAAGCAAGATGGAACGTTTGGAGACTTATATTTTAACGAGCTTCTAAACGATTGGAGCAGGTTTGATATAAACAAAAGAACAAAGTTTGATGCGTCTATAAGTTCTGGTTTAGCTATAATGGCTAACAACAGGCATTTATATGCGCCAAATGCAAAGGTTGAAAAACCACAACTAAATATAAACATTTCTAAGTATAGTAATACTGGAACAAATTCACAAATAATCAAATAATAAATATGGCAGAGTCTGGCATTAGAAGTTATTTCCCGAGTCAAACAGTTAGTGATGCTGAAAAGCTAAGCTACGATTATGGTTTGAAAGTAGGTAAAGCAATAGAGCAAGAGTGGTTTAACAATGATAAAAATCATAATAGATATAGAACTAACCAAAACGATTTTCATAATTTAAGGTTGTATGCTAGAGGTGAGCAGTCAATACAAAAATATAAAGACGAGTTATCTATAAACGGTGATCTGTCTTATCTTAATTTAGACTGGAAACCTATACCTATAATATCAAAATTTGTAGATATAGTTGTTAATGGTATAGCCGAAAGAACTTATGACGTTATAGCTTATTCGCAAGATCCTTTTGGCGTGGCTAAAAGAACTGAGTATATGGAGAATATACAAAGCGACATGAAACTAAAAGATTTTAATAACAACATAGAGCAAGCTCTAAGGTTAAAAATGCGAAAAAGCCAAGTAGAAGAACTTCCTGATTCGCAAGAAGAGTTAGATCTTCACATGCAGCTTTCTTATAAGCAATCAGTGGAGATAGCAGAAGAACAAGCAATCAACACTCTTTTAGAAGGCAACAAATACGAGCTTATTAAAAAGCAATTTTACTACGATTTAACTGTTCTAGGAATTGGAGCGGTAAAAACTTGTTTTAACACATCTGAAGGCGTGACTGTAGATTACGTTGATCCAGCAAACTTAGTCTATTCTTACTCTGATTCACCATACTTTGATGACATATACTATGTAGGTGAGGTAAAAACGATACCAGTAAACGAGTTGGCAAAACAATTTCCTCACTTAAATGAAGCGGATCTTGAAGATATAATGAAAAACAAATCTAACAGTAGGTCTAATTATAACTCAAGACACACTTACCAAAAAGAAGATAACAATACTATTCAGGTTTTATACTTTAACTATAAAACTTATATGAATGAAGTTTATAAAGTAAAAGAAACCGCTACTGGTGCTGATAAAGTTATACAAAAAGATGATTCTTTTAATCCTCCTAATGATAAAGAAGGTGGATATGGTAGAATGCTAAGATCAATAGAGTGTCTTTATGATGGAGCTATGATACTTGGTACTAGCAAGTTATTAAAGTGGGAAATGGCTAAAAACATGATGAGGCCTAAAAGTGATTTTACTAAAGTAAAGATGAATTACTCTATAGTAGCTCCTAGAATGTACGATGGTAGAATAGACTCACTTGTTAAAAAGATTACTGGTTTTGCTGATATGATACAATTGACACATCTAAAGTTACAACAAGTATTATCAAGAATGGTTCCAGATGGTGTTTATCTTGATGCTGATGGTTTAGCTGAAGTTGATTTAGGCAATGGAACTAATTACAACCCACAAGAAGCTTTAAACATGTTCTTTCAAACAGGATCTGTTATAGGTAGAAGCTTTACGTCAGAAGGTGATATGAACCCAGGCAAAGTACCTATTCAAGAAATAACATCAGGTAGTGGTGGTAATAAAATGCAAGCTCTTATTGGTAATTACAATTACTACTTACAAATGATAAGAGATGTAACCGGGCTTAACGAGGCTAGAGATGGTAGTATGCCAGATAAAAACGCTTTAGTTGGCGTTCAAAAGCTAGCCGCTGCAAATTCAAACACAGCAACAAGACACATATTGCAGTCTGGTTTGTTTTTAACTGCTGAAGTTTGTGAATCTTTATCTCTTAGAATATCTGATATTATAGAGTACTCTCCAACTAAAGATGCTTTTATACAAGCTATAGGTGTTCATAACGTTGAAGTTTTAAAAGAAATAGGAGACTTACATCTTTATGACTTTGGTATATTTATAAACTTACAACCAGACGAAGAGCAAAGAATGATGTTAGAAAACAACATTCAGATGGCCTTGCAACAACAAGTTATAGAGTTGGCTGATGCTATAGATGTTAGAGAGATAAAAAATATAAAGTTAGCAAACCAACTATTAAAAATACGTAGAAAAAAGAAGTTGAATAGAGACCAAGCGTTGCAACAGCAAAACATGGAACAACAAGCACAGTTAAACCAGCAGTCAGCACAGATGGCAGCTCAAGCTGAGGTTCAAAAAAACCAAGCTGTGACTGAAAGTCAAGCTCAACTTGAACAAATTAAAGGTCAAATAGAATCTCAACGTATGATGCAGGAAGTTCAAATGAAAAAAGAACTTATGGGTCTAGAGTTTCAATACAACATGCAACTAAAGAGTGTGGAGTCTTCTGTTAAAAAACAAGGCGAAAAAGAAAAAGAAGATCGTAAAGACGAAAGAACAAAAATACAAGCAACACAGCAATCAGAAATGATTGACCAAAGAAATAGTGGTAAACCACCTAAAAACTTTGAATCCGCAGGTAATGATATACTAGGTGGAGGATTTGATTTAGGTTCGTTTGACCCTAGATAAATTTATTAACTATTATTATATTATATTATGGCAGAAAAAGAAGAGCCAATCGTAGACAACGATAATGGCAAGATTAAAGTAAAAGCAAAAAAAGAAAAACAACCTGATAACACTGAAACAAAAGGAAACGTTACTAAGGTTAAAGAAAAAATGAAAATGAAACCTATAGTAGTTGAAGAAACGCTTACTAAGGTTGACTTAGCAAAACCAACAAAACCAAAAGAAGATGAAGTTAAAGAAGATAACCCTGTCAACGAGGGAGTGGCTGGAGTCGATGAAAATGCCGATGCCACACAAAAACAAGAAGAAGTACAACCGGAAGAAGAAACACAAGAAGCTCCAGTATTAGAAGAGATTACTGAAGAATCTACAGAAGAAGTTGCGGAGGTTGAAGAGAAAATTGAAGAAGCCGTTGCGGAAGCTGAGGCCACGGGAAAACCACTTCCAGAAAATATCCAAAAGCTAATGGAATTTATGGAGGAGACCGGTGGGGATCTAAACGACTATGTTCAGTTGAATAAAGACTATAGCAAATTAGAAAACGAAGACTTGCTGTATGAGTACTACAAACAAACAAAGCCTCACTTAAACAATGAAGAAATAAACTTCATGATGGACGATCAGTTCGCTTACGATGAAGAGGAAGATGAGGAGATAGATATAAAAAGAAAAAGGTTAGCGTTAAAAGAGCAAGTTGCGAACGCTAAAAGCCACTTGGACGGGCAAAAGTCCAAATACTATGAAGACATCAAAGCTGGAAGCAAGCTCACTAATGAGCAGCAAAAAGCAGTTGATTTCTTTAATAGATATAACAAGGAGTCGGAAGTAACTCAAAAAGCAGCAAAGAAAAATACTGATATTTTTACACAAAAAACAAATAATGTTTTTAACGACAAGTTCAAAGGTTTTGAATATAACGTCGGTGATAAAAAATACAGGTTTAATGTAAACAATGCTGAAGAGGTTAAAACAACACAAAGCGATATAAATAATTTTACTAAAAAGTTTTTAGATAAAAATAATACATTATCAGATGCTAAAGGTTATCATAAATCTCTATACACAGCTATGAACGCAGATGCTGTTGCAAAACACTTTTACGAACAAGGAAAAGCTGATGCTATGAAAAATAGCGTTGCAAATGCTAAAAACGTAGATATGGCACCAAGACAAAGTCATGGGGTTGTTGAGGCTGGAGGTGTAAAAGTAAGGGTGTTAGGCGGTAACTCTTCTGATTTTAAGTTTAAAATTAAAAACAATAAATTTAAAAATTAAAAAATTATGGCAATTACAAATGGTAGTAGTTTGAATAGTGTTCCAGCTCCAATACAGCAAACACTAGCTACAAACTACTTAGATTTCAACACAGATATGGGTTGGGCTCAACAATATTTACCAGATCTTATGGAGAAAGAAGCTGAAGTTTTCGGACCGAGAACTATATCAGGATTTCTTTCACAAGTAGGAGCTGAAGAAGCGATGCAGGCTGATCAAGTTATTTGGTCTGAACAAGGTCGTTTACATCTATCTTACAAGTGTGATATAGATACTAACAACATTATTACTATCCAACAAGATATTGATGGTAATACAATATCAACAACTACACACCACGGTGTTAGATTAAACGATACGGTTATCGTAGCTGCTCCTACTGGAGTTTTTAAAGGTTTAGTAACTCTTGTTAATGGTTTAAGCATTACTGTTGCAACTTACGATGCAACTACAATACCAACTTCAGGAAACACTGCTGACTTCGCAACTACTCTTTTAGTTTATGGTTCTGAATATGCTAAAGGTGTTGGTTACAATAACACTGATGATGCTACTGTGCAATCAAGAGGCGCTAACGAACCTCAGTTCAAAACTTTTAGTAACAAACCAATCATTATGAAAGACTACTACGAAGTATCAGGTTCTGATACAGCTAGAATTGGTTGGATTGAAACTACTGGTGAAACTGGTCAGTCAGGTTACTTGTGGTACTTAAAAGCTGAAGCTGATACAAGAGCTCGTTTTAACGACTACTTAGAAATGGCAATGTTAGAAGGTGAAATTGATCGTCTTGATGCTTCTTCTAATTTAGTTGAAGATGCTTTATATGGAGCTGATGGTACTAAATCTGTTGGTACAGAAGGTTTATTCGCTGCTATTGAAGCAAGAGGTAATATGACTTCTGGTGTTACTGGTGTTAACGCTGCAACTGATTTAGCTGAATTTGACGCTATCTTAGCTGAGTTTGATAAGCAAGGTGCTATTGAAGAAAACATGATGTTTGTAAACAGAGCTACTTCGTTAGCAATGGATGACATGTTAGCTTCTATGAATTCTTACGGAGCTGGCGGTACTTCTTACGGAGTGTTTGACAATTCTGAAGATATGGCATTAAACTTAGGTTTTTCTGGTTTCAGAAGAGGTTCTTATGACTTCTACAAGTCTGACTTTAGATACTTAAACGACCAAGCTACTAGAGGTGGTATTAACGCTGCTAATGCTGCTAACGCAATTAGAGGGGTAATTGTTCCTGCTGGAACTTCTACTGTTTATGACCAACAATTAGGAAAGAATCTTAAGAGACCTTTCTTACATGTTCGTTATAGAGCTTCTCAAACTGACGATAGAAGACTAAAAACTTGGGTTACTGGTTCTGTTGGAGCTGCTACATCTGCTTTAGATGCAATGCAAATTCACATGTTATCAGAAAGATGTTTAGTTACACAAGGTGCTAACAACTTCATGTTAATGAACTAAGCACAATTATTTTAAAGAACCGGGGCTTCGGCCTCGGTCCTTTTATTTTATTAATTTATATTATATTATATTATGGCAAAAAAAACAAAAAAAGTGTTAGCACAGGGAGACCCTGGTGACGAGCATATAGAAAAAACAGTTACAGAATTTTTTGAAGAAACTGTAACTCAAGAACCAGAAGTAAGAGAAAGAATTAAACCCTCTAATGAATGGGAAATAAAAGATAGAGTTTATTATTTAAAAGGTAATAAAAAACCTTTATCTAGAGCAATTAAAGCTGCAAACGTTTATTACTTTGACGAAGAAAAAGGTTACGAAAGAGAACTTAAGTATTGTCAAAATCAAAAAACTTCATTTGTAGATGAGATGAAAGGTGATCAAAGGCTAGAGCATATAATTTTTAGATCCGGTAGTTTGTTTGTTCCAAAAAACAAGCAGACTTTACAAAAACTATTAAGCTTGTACCACCCACATAAAGATCAAATTTACTACGAATATAAACCAGCTAAATTAGCTGAAGAGGAAATAGATGTATTAAACATGCAGGTTGACGCTTTAGTAGCAGCCAAAAATGTAGATATAGATATGGCAGAAGCTATTATGCGCGTAGAAAAAGGATCTGAGGTGTCTAGCTTAAGCTCTAAAGAACTTAGAAGAGATTTACTTGTATTTGCTCGTAATAATCCTAAATTGTTCTTAGAATTAGCGGATGATGAAAACGTAATGTTAAGAAACTTTGGTATTAGAGCTGTTGAACAAGGTGTATTAAGATTATCTTCTGATCAAAGAAACTTTTTGTGGGGTAGTAATGGAAGAAAGTTAATGGTTATACCGTTCGACGAGCACCCATACACTGCTTTAGCACACTGGTTTAAAACAGATGAAGGAATGGATATTTACTCCAATATTGAAAAAAGATTAAATTAATCTAACTGTAGATGCAGTCGCTCTACGGGGCGATTGCAAACTACAAATTATATTATATGGAAAAAAATAAATCAAAAGGATTAGGCGACACTGTCGCTAAAATAACAAAAGCAACTGGAATTAAAAAAGTTGTAGACAAAGTTAGCGAGGTAGTAGGTAAAGACTGTGGTTGCGCTAAACGTCAAGACACTTTAAACAGATTGTTTCCTTATAATAATTAAAAAGAAATTATGATTAGCATAGACACGGTGTACCAAAAGGTTTTAGCTTTTGCTAATAAAGAGCAAAGAGGATATATAACTCCACAGGAGTTTAATTTGTTTGCCAACCAAGCTCAATTAGAAATATTTGAACGATACTTTCACAACGTCATGAATGCTCCTAAAAAAGACACAAACTCATTAGTGTATTTAGATTTGGATGAAACTATAGAGGAAAGAGTTAGAATATTCGAAAAAGTTTATGGTATAAACGCTATAAACACACTGCCTAATGTTGGTAGTAATACTAGAGTTAAAAAAATAGATCCTAATGTTGTTTATAGAGTAAATAGAATAGAGTATTTAGACAACGAATGCGAGCTTTTGAGTACCAATGATTTTAATGAGTTTAGAAATGGACCAGCATTATTAAGACCTAGCAACTCTAGACCTATAGCTAATATAAGAGCTAACCAAATAAGAGTTGTTGCAGACAACGGCATTTTAGTTGTTCCTACTGGAATATTTTATTTTCAAAAACCAGCTAAGGTTTCTTGGGGCTACTTTGTGGTGGGTGGTAAAGCACTACACGATAGTAGCGATACTAAAACTACTAACTTTGAGTTACATTCATCTGAGGAGTCTGAGTTAGTGTACAAAATACTTAAGTTTGCTGGTATAACTACAAAGCAGCTAGACATTCAACAAGCCGGTAATGCTTTAGAAAACATTCAACAACAACAATAAAAATAACAAATGGCATTATTAAACCAAACTAAAAAAGATTATTATGATAGTAATGAATTTGGAGGATATCAATTTGTTTCTTTAGACGATATTATAACTCAGTTTAAAGTTATTTATGTTGGAGAAGATAAAATTATACCTCGAGCTAAAAGAGCTGATATAGCTTTTCACGCCCAAAGAGCTTTGCAAGAACTTTCTTTTGATACATTAAAATCTATAAAATCACAAGAAGTAGTGGTACCTCCAACTTTACAGATTCCACTTCCACAAAGCTACGTAAATTACACTAAGTTAAGTTGGGTAGATTCTTCAGGTGTAAAACATCCTATCTACAAAACAAACAAAACAAACAACCCTACAAAATATTATCAAAACGAAGATGGTGATTTTAAAATAAATCCTGTTGGTACTTTAACACTTGGTTCAAACGTAGTTGTTTTAGACGGTGATTATAGCGATATATTAATACACGGCATGAGAGTTGTTAGTCCAAGTTTACCACCAGCAAGCTTTATACACAATGTAGTTACTACGAGTGGTATAACATCTATAACTTTAGAAAATAAAAGCGGCACAAATACTAAGCTAGCTCTATTCTCTACAAACGAAAGATTAGATATTACTAGGTTTAACTTTATTAACTCTGCTGGACTTATGGCTGGTAATACTAAGTTAATATCAACAACAACAACAAGTGCTGGTAGCATTGGCGATACAGCATTAAACATAAGCGATGTCACTGGTATTGAAGAGGGTATGGTTATTAACCACCCTTCTTTTGTTAATGACAACTCCATAAACAGTGGTAAGTCTGCTATAACCGTTGTTGGTGTTGGCAGCACTACAGTAGAGCTTTCGCACGCTGCGGTTAAGACTATAGGTTCTGGAGATGCTGTTGGTTTTTTATCTAGCGAAACAAACTCTACAACTTGGGATAACTACAAGTCTCAAAGCCCATCAGAAAACAACAATGACGATTACGAGGATGATACTTACTGGCCTATTAATGGTAATAGATATGGTCTTGACCCTCAACACGCTCAAGCTAATGGCTCTTTTTATATAGACGATTTGGTTGGAAAAATTCATTTTAGCTCTAATATTTCAGGAAAAACTGTGATCTTAGATTACATAAGTGATAGTCTTGGTACTAACGACGAAATGCAAGTACACAAGTTCGCGGAAGAAGCTATGTACAAGTGTATAGCATATGCAGTGCTTTCTTCGAGGTCGGACGTTCAAGAGTATGTAGTTCAAAGATATAAAAAAGAAAGATTTGCAGCAGTAAGAACTGCTAAGCTAAGACTATCAAATATAAAATTAGAAGAATTAACTCAAATACTTAGAGGCAAATCTAAGCAAATAAAACACTAGTATATGCCAGAGATTAAGAATCAGTTTACCGGTGGTAAAATGAACAAAGATGTAGACGAGCGTCTTGTTCCTAAAGGAGATTATAGACACGCTGTTAATATTCAAGTTACAACTTCAGAAGGGTCTGATGTTGGTACCGTTCAAAATATACTAGGTAATAGTCTTGCCATAACACCAGGTTTGCCTATAAACGATGCGTTAAGCTTATTCAACAACCACATATGTGTAGGTTCTATATCTAATGAAGCTAAAAATGAGCTTTACTGGATGTTAGCTGAGTACACTTGGAAAGATCAAATAACACAATCAGGCAATGTTCTTTTACAGCAAATTGTTCATACAAACTCATCACCACTACTAAACGTTATAGCAACTAACTTTCAGAATTATAATAGTTTTAATTGGATTGTTGAAAGCAAATCCGCTATTGTTAAGTATAAAAACAACAACGCTGAGTTGGTTTTTGTAGACAAAGCGTCTGTTACTATAAATGCTTGGGATGCTAATATAGGTTCAACAGACGGTGGTCAGTTTGAGGTGTTAGCTAGCGACGTAGCTCCTTCTAGCTCTTTTACACCCACTATATCAAGTGGGTTTTCTAGTTTTGGTACTGGATATGGTTTTAATAATTCTACGATATTTCAATTAGAAGTTGGTGATGTTACAAATATAACAGCTGGTATGGACGTTGTTGGCGTCGGGTTAAACCCTCACACTAACGAAATAATGAATTTTTGGCCAAACACCTCTGTGTTAAGTGTTGAGCAAGTTGGAACATGGACAGATGTTAATGGAGATCAAAGAATACAGGGTATAGTTCAACTAAATAACACTACTGGAGGTTTTGGTTGTATCGCGGCGGACAACACGTATACTTACGCTCCTAACTTAGTTAATCCACCAAATTGTCCTAGCGCTTGGATTCCCATTCAAATGATTGTTACACACTGGGTTTTTCAATCTAAAACATTACAGTTAGATAGAAAAAACTTAATAACTGGAATAAATATCATTGATGATCTTTTATTTTGGACTGATAACTATTCAGAACCAAAATGTATAAATATTACAGACAGCATAAAAGGTACTGATCAAACTGGTAATTTTCATACAGATATATTTGTTGAGGAAAGAGACATATTAGTTCCAGCTAGGGAAAAACATGTTACTGTTATTAAAAATGCACCTAAAAACCCTCCTATAATAAATTCAAAGCAAGGTAGAGATGGTAACTCTTATGGTATAGCGTATCAAGTACCTACTGCTAATGCTGGGGTTGGAGACACTTTGACTATAGATATAACTTCTCCCTTTACAACTGAATTAAACTATCAAATTGGAGATGTTTTGGCTTTTAAACTATTAAGCTCTTACTTGTCAACAAATATAACTTCATTTTTTCCAATATCAACAAACTCTAATTACACTTTGTCTGGTTCTATAGTCTCTATAGGTAGTTCTTCAGCTAGCGGTATGACAAGTGTATCTATAATTGTACAACAATTTGTTGGTAATTCATTAGGTAGTGACTACGCTGTTGACTTGTTAGATAATTCTAAAGTATTATACAAACTAAAATTCCCAAGATTCGCGACTAGATATAAATATAAAGACGGTCAGTATTCTTCTTTTTCACCTTTCTCTGATGTTGCTTTTGTTCCCAGCAACTATGAGTATAACGCTACAACAGGTTTTAATATTGGCATGGAAAACAGTATTACCTCTGTTAGCTTAAAAGATATTATAACTTTAGATATACCAGAAGACGTTATAGATATAGATATACTGTATAAAGAGTCAGATTCTCCTAATGTTTATCTTTTAGAAACAATAACAAACCTACCTCAAAAACTTCCAGTTCCGGCTGATACTTCTATTTGGAATCCTAAAAAATTAGACGACAACTACGAATACATAATAACGTCAGAAAACATCAACGCTTTAATATCTTCTGAGCAAATACTAAGAAGCTATGATAATGTGCCTAGGGCTGCTTTAGGTCAAGATATAGTTGGGAGTAGGCTGGTTTATGGTAACTACTTACAAAATTACAATATAGAAAAAGAAAATATATCAATAAGCACATCTATATCTCCTTATCCAAATAACGAAAGATTTAAAAGTATAAAATCTATAAGAGACTACGAGGTAGGTTTAGTTTTTTCTGACAAATATGGTAGAGAAACACCTGTTATAACTAGCGAGCAGAATAAGGTGACTCTATCTAAGGCTAACGCGGACAAAAATAATAGATTTAAAGTTTCTTGGAAAACCACTGATGGGTATCAACTTCCTGATTGGGTTGAATCTTATAAGTTCTACGTGAAAGAAACGTCAACAGAGTACTATAATTTGTCTATGGATAGGTTCTACGATGCTGAAGATAGTAATATATGGCTTTCTTTTCCGTCTTCAGAAAGAAACAAAGTAGATATTGACACTTATTTAATATTAAAAAAAGAACAAAACTCTAGCAATTTAGTTTTAGCTGATTATAGATATAAAATTCTTGATATTAAAAACGAAGCCCCTAATTTTATAAAGGTAGATAAAAAAGATTTAGCAAAAATTGTAGAAGGTCCTGTTACAAGCGCTAATAATGGTGGTAGTGGACTTCCTGTTACAACAACGGGCTTGTTGTTTGTTGACAATACTACTAGTGCTTACCCTGACAGCGTCTTAGTAAATGGCTTGCCTGGCACTAAAAAACTACATGTTAAAGGCGACATTACTCCAACTGGAGTTAATCGTATTGGCGGTAGTGTAGGTCGTTTAAGACCTAGTGATTTAATAAGTGATGAGTATGAAGTAGAGGTTAGGATAAATACTTTTAAATCAAACTTTGTACAAGGCAACTATGTTACTTCTTGGAGAAAAATAAACAAAATAACTCATTACGGCAAAAACGGAGTAACTCTTGATACTTTACCTACTACATCAGCACAGCAACAGGATTTCACTATACATTTATCAGAAGCTTGGGAGAACGATTCAAGTTTCTTTTTCACAGATCAAGTTGGTACAGTTACAGCCGAAGGTACAAACGGCGCGCCAGTTTTAGAGTTTAGAAAACTAATACGTAGAGATAACTTAGCAGAGTTTGCTGGTAGGTTTTTTGTTAAAATACTAAAAGATATAAGTTTCTACGAACAAGTGTTAAGCCAAATGGGCAGTCAAACTTTAGTTCCTAAACTTCAACAAGATCTTGGTTATGTAAAAGATTTTACACAAGAAGATTTTAGTGGTCAAGGTAATATTTCCTCTAACTTTTTTACAACAGTTTCTAGTCAAATATCTGCTTTGCCACACCCTTGGGCTAGCGCTAGATATCCAGGTGGTGTAAGTGGAGTACCTATACCAACTGACGCTTATTACCATCCATCAGCTTGGTCTTACATACATGATAAGTTAAACGCTACAACGGCAAAAGGTTTTTTTATTGACGAAGCTTTTGCTACTGGTATATCTCCGTTTTATAACTTTAGAGAGGCTTTTCAAACTCGTTTTGTAGATGATAGTGAAACTAGAGAAAGAAATCAAGTTGCTCTTTTTGGAGGTTGGGATTCTGCATCTTCACCTCAACCAACTTTAGATTACTACAGTAACGTTGATACAAACCTAAACTCTTTATACGCTTATCACAACCAGACATATAGCGATCAACTAACTGATTACACTGGATGCCAAACGGTAAGTGGTGTAACTAACGGTATCCCATCTAATTTAACTAACCCTTGCCCCGATAGAATAGCTGCTGTTGTATGGGAACCATTGTTAAACAACACTTCTTTATCTCAAAACAAATACTATCACGAGGGCAACGGAGCAGGTGCTTCGCCCGCCAACGTTCTTGATATATCTATAATAGGAGGTATTGGAAATGAGTGGAAACCTAGCCAAGGTGGTTTAGGTTTTACTCCTCATGATCCAAACGGTTTTGGGTATTTAACTTGGAACGACGCGCAGTTAGCATTAACATCCTTAGACGATGCGCAACGTGATGTTATGTTTGAACTTTGTACTATAGGTAACAAATTTAGATTTGATAACGATCCTACCGAGGAAGTGTTTACTATTTTAGATTTTAGAATACAATCAAAGAAAAATTATTCTGAAGGTTTTTATGACGATACTTACCCTGGTGCAATTCAGGCTGATCCAAATTTTAGCTCAAACTACCCTCATGACGGCTCAACTCCAATATCCGATAGTGTTAATTACACTGCAAATGCAAATCACAGGCATACTATTAGCGTACTGTTAGATAAAGATATAGGTACAAGTGGTTACACTCCTACAGATGGGAGTATTGGTAATGTTCCTGGTTATGCTGGTAACTGGAACACACCAACAATAACTGGCGACTTTGCTAAAATAGTGTTTTTAGAAGCACAGACGGTTTTTGATGGTTTTGGTGTTGACTCTAGTTTGAACCCCTCTATATGGGAGACCGAACCAAAACAAAACGACGGTCTTGACATTTACTATGAAGCTAGTAGGTCTTACCCTTTTTCCATAAGTAAAGACAATGCTTTATTAAAAATGCCTATTGGTAGTTTGATAAGACCTGACGATCCTTCTGTGCTAATACAACCTGGCACTACAGTTGTTGATTGGCAAGAAAGACAAATTAGTAACTCTATAGTTTTAGTAACAAACAAACCTTTGACGTTTGCAAACGAAGATATTATACGTTTTACTTTAGATGATGGATCAGAATCTCAAGCTGAGTTTTGGCAATCAGCAGCTTCGGCTACTTTTCCTAATGGACCAACAAACCCCTTAAATACAACTGGTACCGCTAATTATTTTCAATATTATGTTAGGCCGTTTAAACTAGGGCTGCTTAATGGATTGTCTTGGAGTAACTGTTTTTCCTTTAACAATGGCGTAGAATCTAATAGTATAAGAGATGACTTTAATTCTGTGTCTATAGATAATGGAGCTATAGCCTCTGCAACTATTCTAGAGCCTTATGAAGAAGAACGTAGAAAAAGCGGTTTAATATTTTCTGGTTTATACAACTCTAACTCTGGCGTTAACAATCTAAATCAATTTATAGCTGCTGAAAAAATAACAAAAGACTTAAACCCTACTTATGGTAGTATTCAAAAATTACACGCTAGAGATTCTGATTTAATTGCTTTATGTGAAGATAAAGTGATTAAAATACTAGCAAATAAAGATGCTTTGTTTAATGCTGATGGAAACCCTCAATTAACCGCTAACGAAAGGGTTTTAGGACAGAGTATTCCTTTTGTTGGAGAGTTTGGTATATCTACAAACCCAGAATCATTTGCTTCAGAATCCTATAGAGTTTACTTTACTGACAAAGTAAGAGGGAAGGTTATTAGGTTATCTATGGATGGGTTAACACCTATATCAGAGCATGGTATGAAAGATTATTTTAAGGATAATCTAAAGTCTAACGATAAAATTATAGGTAGTTATGATGATAAAAAAGACGAATACAATGTAACTCTACCTAACACTGGAACAACTGTTTCTTTTAGCGAATCAGTTAGAGGTTGGGTTAGTTTTAAGTCATTTGTTCCTGAAAATGCTATTAGCTGCGCTAACGATTACTACACAATAAAAAATGGTGTAATATGGAAGCACCACGTCGAAACAATTCCTGAAACTAGAAACAAGTTTTACGGCGCTCATACTGAAAACGACTACTCATCGCTAGAAGTTATTTTAAATGATGCGCCTAGCGTTGTTAAATCGTACAAAACAATAAACTACGAGGGTAGTCAGTCTAAAGTTGATCAATTTGTTTCTAACACAAACCCTAACACTGGCGTGACTTTAAGTGACAATGAGTACTACAATCTAACGCTTAAAAAAGGTTGGTATGTAAATAATATAATTACAGATAAAGAAAAAGGTAGTGTAAATGAATTTATAGAAAAAGAAGGTAAATGGTTTAATTATATAAAAGGTAAAAACGTTCAGTTGTCAACGGGCAATCAAATACATATTAATAATGACGGCAGCTCTTCTTTTGATCAAGCTAGTTTTAGTATACAGGGCTTAGGAGTATATGATGGACCTGTAGCTGTACCAGTTCCTGGTTGTACAGATAACACTTTTGCAAACTATAATCCAAACGCGACTGTAGATGATGGTAGTTGTTTTAACCCACCACCACCACCTCCAAATCCAATATATGGATGTACTGATGCTTCTGCAACAAATTATAATTCGTTATCAAATGTAGATGATGGTTCTTGTTTTTATACTGGAATTGCTGTTTATGGCTGTATGGATGCATCAGCTACTAATTATAACTTTGCTTCAAATGTTAGTGACAACTCTTGTCTGTGGATGGGGTGTACAGACAATAGCGCTCTAAACACAACAGACTTTACAGCTGCTTACAATTACGCTGCGGCCAACAATATACCTGTAAATATTGCTGATGATGGTTCATGTATTGCTGTAGCTTTAGGTTGTACAGATCCTACGGCGTTTAATTATGATAACACAGCAACTGTTGATGATGGTAATTGCATACCAGTTATAACAGGTTGTATGGATCCTACGGCATCTAACTACATACAACCAACAGGTACTAGCTCTGATATAAACACTAGTGATCCTAACGCTTGTGTTTTTGACGGATGTACAGATGATACACCTGGTATTAATCCAGATATCAATGGAAATATACCACCTTCTGGACCAAACATAACAGGTTACTTAGCTACAAACTATGATCCTGCTGCAAATAATGACGATGGTTCTTGTGCTTACAGTGTTGGTTGTACTGATCCTACACAAGCAAACTACAACCCATCAGCTCAAATAAACGATCCTAGTAATTGTATTGCTTGCGATTGGGTACAAGGTGGCGTTTATCCTTACAATGGTAATCCTGTTGCTATTACTAATATAAATGAATCAACGCCAAACACAAATGACGGTCAAATTGCCGTTGAAGTAAATGTAAACTTTCCTAATCCAACTGCTCAAGGTCAAACTTACACTCCGTTTACAATAGAGTTGTTAGACTCTAGTGGCGCTGTGGCTGTTTATACTTTTACTCCAAACTCAGGTTTATATAACTTTGTAAATTCAAACTCTATACTTTTCTCTAATTTAGCTCCAGGTGTATACACAGTTCAGGTTTTAAACGGCCCTAACCAGTATGGTGTTAGCGGTATATGTGAGTATAATGAAAACATAACTGTTTTAGTTGGTTCTCCAATATTAATACAAGGTTGTATGGATCCAAACGCTTGTGATTACAATCCTCAAGCTAATGATTCAACGCCGTGTAATTACGCTACGTGCGCTGGTTGTATGGACAATGCTTTTCCAGCTGATAATTATGGTTCTCAAACTGGTACCGGTGGAGTTGGCCAAATGGGAACTCCTTGTATCAGTTTAATAAACGGAAACATTAGCAATCTTTGTACGATACAGTGTGGTGATACTAGCAGTGCGACGCCTCAAGGTAATGGTTGTTGCGCTTACACTATACCTGGGTGTACGGACGGTAGTACAGATGCTAACGGAAACAATGTAATGTTTAATTATAATCCTGTAGCTACTGTGGATGATCTTTCATGTATACTTGCTTTTTATGGTTGTATAGATCCTACAGCATTAAACTATAATTCTTTAGCAAATGTAGATAATGGAACATGTATACCAAACATCGTTGGTTGTATGGATTCTACTGCGCTGAATTATGACGCTACAGCTACTGTAGATTCAACTCCAACTAGCTGTTGTTATATCTCTGGTTGTACTGATCCAGCTTATCCAAACTATAACCCAAGTGCGTGTCAAGACGATGGTAGTTGCGCGCATGTTTACGGGTGTATGACAGCAACAGCTTGTAATTTTGACTGCTCAACAGCTTTGAACTCTGGCTCTACAACACCTTGTACTGACGGTGTTTCTATGGATGATAACAGTTGTGTGTTTGGTGGTTGTACAGATCCACTTTCTTGCTTTTTTGATCAAGCGTTAGCAAATACATTTCCTTGTACTGATGACGACCAATGCATATACCCAGGTGTACCTAACAATAACATAGGTTATAATGCCGTGGAAAACAATGCTGGCATACCAGGTTGCGCTTGTGAACAGCCGTCTCCTTGTGATCAAGTTACTGGCAACAATGCAACTACCTTTGCAACTTTAAATGATTGTTTAAATGCAGTTGCTCAAAACTCCGACTGTAATACGTCTACCCAATAAATTAAAAAAATATGGCTATAATATCAATGACATTTAACTTTAACAATATAAACACATCCGCTCAAGTGGGTGATATTGTTTATTTTTCTTACAACGGTCAATCTTTAGGTGGTTTTGACACTACTGACTTGCAGTTTACAAAAATGTTAGGTCCAATTACAATTATTGACGGTGATCAAATAACAGTTGAATATGATAACACGGTGCATCCAAATGGAGTTCCAGGAGGTGCTTTTATTTCTTTTGTAAAAGACAAATCTGTAAATACATCTAGCCTTTTAGGTTACTATGCTAGTGTTAACTTTATAAACAACTCAACAAAAAAAGCAGAGCTTTTTAGTGTTGGTTCTGAAATATCACAAAGTAGCAAATAAATATTAAATTATGAAAAAAACTATAAACTCTTTTGATCTTGATTTGTCTGATATACCCAGTGTTGGATCTATTAGAAGGTTTACTATTTTAGGTGACAACAATTCTGAGTTTACTTTAGAAATAAAAAACGAAAACAATTATTATTATAATTTTAAAACAAAAACTTTTGCTGCAGCTGAGTATAAGTTAGATGGATTTATATCTGGATCTGTTTATTCAGGTTTAATAAACTTTCCAACCGTGACCAGCAACGATGTTTATAACGTAACGCTTTTTGCAAAACTTGGAACTGAACATGCTAAATACAAGGAGGTTAGGTTTGCTGACAATACTATAGATGTAAACTCTTCCACTGGATCAAACTCTTTACTATTAAAAAAAGTTTTATATCAATATACTAACTTATTATTAACTATATCTAACTACTCTCCAAGTTCAACTATAAGTCTAACTAATACTAGTGATACTATATCATTGTTTAGAAATATAGCGAATACTAAACAAAGTTTTTCTATATCCTGCTCTTCAGCGTCTACGGAATCATTTAGAATAATAAAACAACCTACTGAAGACGATATAGTTTCTTTTGTAACTTTGACTGTTGGTAGCGAACCAAAATTGTTAAATGGTGAAAATGAATTTCCAGCAATAACAGTTACTGGTAAGATAAATGGAGTTATTAACAACAGTGATAATGTTACTGTAGATGGTTTGAGCGGAACACCTTTAATAGGTGATAAGTTTTTTGTGGTTGATTCTGTAAACTCAACGTCACCACAGATAGTTGAAAATGTTTCGGAGACAGCTATAACCTCATCTGTAGCTATAAATGCTGCTGATAATAAAAGTATTCAGTTTAGCAATAGAAAAAACTACCAATGGCCAGTTAACAATGTTTTAAATATTAAACCAGGCATGAAACTTTTTGCTGGAACAAACGTAACAGCTGACACAATAGTTTCTGATTTCCAAGATTATGTTGAATCTAATAACGTAATTTTTTCTAAAAACTACAAAGAGGCTATACAAACCGAAAACCAAATTCCAACTATAGTAAATGGAATAATAACCGTTCAACCTGGTAATTTGATATTTAGCAATCAACAAGCTTTGTTACTTGCTGGAGATACTATAAAAATAGGAGGCTATGGTATTGATACTTTTTACGATCTACATGGTTATAAAATAAAGTTAACAAGTTTGAAAATAGCTTTAACCGAGGTTACAACAACTACAACTTCTGCTTCCTCCGCTAGCACTAGTGTTGCGATTACTGAAAGAAATGGTATAATGAATAGTATTAGCACCGTTAGCGGTATAGGTATAGATCCAAAAGTTGTAGACCCAACTGTTAGCAGTGGTGGTAATGCTACGGGTGCAGGAACAATAGTTCTTAGTGCGGCTCAAACTTTAGAGAGTGGTGTAACATTAACATTTCCTGGAGCTGGTAAAATTGCAACTATAACAGGTGAGATAGAAATACTGCAAGTAGGCACTCAAAATGCTACTTTGAATTTTGACGTTGAAAAACTGCTTTCCACGTCAGCATAGTAAAAAAACAAGCAAAACTGTGACTATATTATATATAAATTAAATTAAATTATGTCTAAAAACGAGTTGCAAGAAATATTTGACAATACACCTGCTGAATCATATAAAGAAAAAGTAAAGAAAATTGAAGATTATTTTATTAGTATAGCCGATGGAAAAACAGTTGTTGGTGATAACACTGAGTTGGTTTATCCAGACTTTTGGAAATACAAGCATTCATTTGCCGATGGTATATATATACGAGAAATGGGCATGAAGAAAGGTCAGTTAGGTTTTTCAGCGATACACAAACATAGCTATGGTTTTTTTTTACTATCAGGAGTTTTAGCTTCTTCAAAAGAAGATGGTGTAGAAGAGTTTATCGCTCCATGTTATATAATATCACCTAGAGGAGCTAAAAGAATAGTTTACGCGGTAGAAGACTGCGTTATAACCACGGTACACGCAAATCCAACAAATACACGGGACTTAAAAGAAATAGAGATAGCAAATGTTGTGTTCAACTGGGATGATTACGATGAATATTTAAGATCAAAAAAATGAAAAAAATAATTAAAATAAATAAGATATGAGTTTTGGTGCAATGGCAGTAGCTGGAATAGGCGCTGGGATTAGCTTGATAAACGCTAATAAAAATAGATTGGACGCTAAAGAGATTGTAGGTGATGCTGAAATAGAAAGAAACAAACAACAAGATTTATTAAACAAACAAAAAGCACAGTATAAAGCTATGGAGTTTAAAAATCCTTTTGCAGACATGGAAAATACTTTTGAAGATTTAACCGTTAATCAACAGCAAGCTCAGTTTCAAGCTCAGCAAGGTGCTCAACAAAGAGCAAATATAATGCAAAGTATGAAAGGCGCTGCTGGTGGTAGTGGTATTGCTGGTTTAGCACAAGCTATGGCAAACCAAGGTCAACTGCAAACTCAAGCTATATCAGCGTCTATAGGACAACAAGAATCTAGAAACCAAGCTTTAGCGGCTAAAGGAGCTGCTAGCGTACAGTCGATGCAAAGACAAGGTGATCAATACGTTCAACAGCAAGAAGCTAATAGGCAAGCAACACTTTTAGGTATGCAAATGGGTGAAACTGCTGGGGCTAACACAGCTCTTCAAACTGCGGAAGGTAACCTAGCAAACGCTCAAGTTGCGCAGCAACAGATAGTTGCTAACGCTTTTGGAACTTTTGCCCAAGGTCTTGCGTCTAACGCTGATACGCTAGGCGGTACAGATAACAATATATTCACACCAAAAATATAAAACATGGCATCAGATATAAACTTAATAAAAGCATCTTTTGATCTTGCAAATAGTAAAGCCGCGGCTAACGTGCCTGATATGTCTAAAACCTATAAGTCTACCGTAGATGTTGGTAAAATGTACCTAGACGTAGTCTCTGGTATTGGAAAAGAAATGGCTTTAGATAGAAAGAAAAACGAATTAGGCCGCGAAAAACAACTTGAGAGTCTAAAGTCTGTTATAAAAAGAAACTTCTCTGAGATGTATAAAAAAGGCGGTAATCAAGGTGAGGAAACTATAATGGCTGTTCGTGAAGGTGTAAAGAAAATACAAGAAGATTTTGAAAGAGTTAATACTTATGGTGATAATGACAACGATGAAAACGAGTACGCTAGAATACAATTAGAAGCTAGAGCTGCTAAGTTAATATCAAGCGTAACAAACTCTAGAGAGTTTTTTGGTCAATTAGGAGGTAGAGTTGACAACTTGAGAGTTGAAGACATAACTAAATTTAAAGGACATCTTTTAGACCCGATGCGTAGAGCTATGGATATAGACAACCATAAAAACGACCCTGGAGTTATCGTTAGGTATGATCACGAAAAAGAAGATTTAGTGTATGAGGTAGACGGTGATTTTAGTATGACTCTTGATGAAATGGTTAAAAGTTTACCGGAGTACGATACGGCTAAACATAACAGAATAGCTGCATTTTTTAATACAGCTTCTGATACTGCTAAAATTGACGCTGGAGCAGAAACACCTGTTAATCAGTTTGAAAACAATGATTATTTACAGGGTCAAAAAATTGAATTTAAAAAAGAAATAAATAATGAAGAAGACTTTTTAGATATATCTGGAGCTAAAATTATTGGTGATCGTAGTTTTAGAGAGGCTTTAATTAATAGGGCTGATATATCTGTCGCTGCTATAAGAACTATGGTTGGCGAAAATGAAGCTGACATTGGCGCTCTTTACGCTGCTATGGATCATGATAATTCTGGTGGAATAAATTTTGATAAAGATTTAGCTGAACTAAAAACAACAGAAGCTAGAGAGGAATTTAAGAAAAACTACGAGCTTCTAATAGATGCTATAACAAACCCTGAGAATACAGCTTTCAACCTATCGATGTCTAAAGATCTTTTAGCTGACTATTACGTTGGATTGAAAAAACAAAATTACGACAACACCTATAACTACTACAACAAAAAAAGCAAAGAGAATTATGATAAAGACATCCCTGGTAATTATGAAATAGGTGGAAAGAGAGGTGTTTTTGACCCTATGGGCGGTACTAATGGTTCTGGTTTTAGAAGAGGTTTATGGAAAAGCAACCAACAATTAGACGTGAATAAGCAAATAACAAAGATGAGAAAACGTGAAAAGTTCTTTGATTACCTAGGTAATACTTGGAGAATGGGTGGAGATGGAAAAATACGTGGTTTTCACGCTGGATCTAATAATGAAGTTATATACGAGTGGGATAACAACCTTGGCGAGTACCTTGATGGAAAGGAAGATAGAGCTAGAAAAATTAAGAAGTTTACAGAGCAAGAAGCATTAGATATGTTGTTTGGAATGGGATCGCAAAATATAGGTTAAAATAAAATATAAATATGAACGAAGAAATATTAAATAATATTTGGAACACGTTGTCTAACGATCCAAACGCTAGCCTTAAAGCGCAAGATTTTGAAGAATGGAAAAATAGTTTTATTAATAATAAAAATATACAGTCTAACGTGTATGATTATTTAAAACAAAACCACAACGTAAAAGCTAACAACTTAGAAGAGTGGATAACTGGCGTGATGGGAAAGACAGAAGGTACTCAGGAAATAGATGCGCCTGTAGTACCGAACGTAAATTTTTCCGGCAGTACGGAATTAGCATCGGAGCTTTCTGGTTTGGGTTTAGATGGACAAGAACTAAAAACATATGAAGACGGTTTAAATAAAGCTCTTGCAAAAACTGAAGTTGAAATGGAAGAGGTTTTAAAGTTAGCGGAAAAAGCTCCAACCTCACAGTATCTTGCTACAAAAGGTTTTCTTGGGCAGTTTGAAAAAAGGAATGTTTACGCATTTCAAGATTTTTTAAATGAAGATCAATCTAACATAGAAGAAGCTAAAGAAAAGTGGATACAGCAAGAAAGAGAAAAAATTCAAAGTAGAAACCTAGAAAAGGTTTTTGAAGAATTAAAAAGCGATGTTTTACCCTGGTGGACTGGGCCTGTTGGAATATATGGTTCGGCAAGAAAAATACTAGGCCCACAATCTTCTGTTGTAATGATAAATGAAGATGGTGAAAAAATCGAACAAACACCAGATGCGCTACCTTTTGGTTTAGGAAAGCAAGAGGAAAAATATGAAAAAGTTAGAAATATTTTGCATAAAGAGTATATTAGTCAGATGGAAACAATAAACTCAGAAGCAGAAGTTGTAGTCGATAACATAGAACTTTCTGTTGGTCAAATGAATTTGATTGATTATGAGTTGCAGGCATTAAAGTCTGAATATGAGCGAAACCCGCCAAGCTCTCAAGAAGCAGTTGATTATTTTAACGACTTAGTGGCTAAAAGAAAAACACTATTTAATACTTATAAGACAAACCTAGATAAACTAAACCAGTCAGACGTAAACTACGATAGCTTAGCAGATATTGCTGATATGGTAAAAAGAACTTATAGTAAAGTGCAAGTTGCAGAAAATAGAGTTGAAAGCACTGTGTTAAGGCTTCAATCAGGTTTACTTAAAACTTTAAAAGAATCAACAGTTGGACTGGAAGAAAAATTTTTAAATGTTGATTTAAACTCAGAAGAAAATTTAGAGCTAGTTAGTGATTTTATGAGACCACTAGCTAAAGGCATGGGTAATTTAGGTGATGCTATGGATAAAAAATCTTTAGATTTATACAATAAATCTGAAAAAATAAATGAGTTTACCCAAAAAAGACAGGACACGGATATAAAATCAGTTGAAGATTTAGGAGAGTTTGTTTTAGATCTTTTTAGCGAACAAGCGGTAAACACTGCTTTAACACTAAGCATGAATGGTTTGGGTTTAGGTATTATAGCCGCGGGCGCCACTGGTAATAAGTTTACAGCTATGGATAAAGATTTTGCTGAAGGTAAAATTTCTATGTCTCAATATTACGCGGCTGGAGTAGGTTACGGTCTTGCTGAGTATATTACTGAAAGAGTTTCTTTAGCAAACTTAAAACTAGGTATGAAAGGTTTTAGAAGAGCTTTAGATTTAGCTGGTGGTAAGTACACTTTAAAAAGTTTTAGTTTCAAAAAATCATTAGCTATTTATGGTAAAGCTGTTGGATCTGAAGGTTTTGCTGAATTTTCTGCGTCAGTACTTCAAAACGCTTTAGATAGATACGCATTAGAAGACAAGTCTGTTGGACTTATGGATGGTACTAAGGAAGCTTTTTGGTCAGGCGCGGCTATGGCTGGTTTAGGTTTTAATGCTCCAGCTTTAGCAGCTGCAGCTTATAGAGCAGCTACTCCATCAAAAGGTTGGGATAAAATAAATGAAAATACAAGAAAATTAATAGAACTTTCGGAGGTTTTTGAACAAATAGCTCTTGGGCCTAGAACACAAGAAACATTAGATCAAGCTAAAGCTGTTAGAGCTCAAATGGATGAGCTACTAAGAGATAACATAAAACAAAAAGGTTTGGCAGAAAGAAGAGTAGATCAACTTTCAAATAACGAGAAAAGAACCTTAATAGATCTAGAAATAAAAAGAAATAAGTTTGCAAACCAAATAGATAAGGTTAACGAGAATAAAAAGCTTTCAGAAAAACAAAGAAAAGATTTAATAAATAGATACGCAAAGCAAATATCAAAATTAGAAAGTAAAAAAGATTTAATATTAAATAGCGCTATGTACTCTAGTGACATGCGTAAAACTACAAAGTTAACTTTAGAAGACGCTATATTAAAAGGCTTAAATATAAAGAGTATACAAGCTGAAAACAATGATGACGCGCTAAAGCAAGCTATAAAGCATGTTGACAACTCTGATTTAACTGCAGAGCAAAAAAAAGAATTAAAAGATAAATTAAAACAAACGTTTGACCAAGTAGACGTTTATGTTCATGGTTTTGCTATTGGTAAAAAACAAGGCTTGCCAATGCAGTTTCAAATGAAAAGCAATGCTACTAACAACAGTACTGGCAACGCTTCAGTGCACTCTCACGAGCTAGGTCATAATTCTGTTCTTAGTAAAATTCTTGAAGGTAACGGAGATATGCTTGGACTTGTTGATGAATTTGAAGGTTATATTAGAAATAGGTTTAAAGGGCTTACTGAATTTGTAGAAAAAGAAGGTAGGTTTCAATTGACTCAGTATGCAACTACAAAAGAAGCTGTAACTAAAGAGTTAAAAAAAGAGCTTGGTAGAAAACCAACAGATCAAGAGGTCAAAGATAGAATATACTTAAACAAAGTAAGTATAGCCGAAGAAAAGCTAGCTGTTGCTATAGACTATATACGTCAATTTCATAATGAAAAAATAGACAAATCTTTCAAAGGTAAACTGTTGGATATGTGGAATAAGACTAGAAACGCCGATGATATTAATGAAATACAAAACGGTGAAGATGTATATAACATGCTAACTAGTTTTGTTGCTGGTTTTGAAAAAGGCGAAATGAGCGGTTTAGCTGCAAGAGTAATATCTGGAAAAGTTAAAGCTCGTGCTCGTAACGCTAAAGAAGTAGAAGACAACAGAGTAAGAGAGCAAAAGTCAGCAACAAAATCTATAAACGATTTTGGCAAAAAAATTGTAGATAAAGACGGTACTGTAACAGATTTAGAACAGAAAGGCCAGGGTAACTATTATTTTAAAGTTGAAGCTAAAAATATTTGGAAGCAAATACAAGAACAAGGTTTATTAGATGGTCTTATATTAGCTCAACCACACGAAGGCGTTAACAATAAAGCTTTTTTAGACACTACCTATGCAGAGCTTTTTTCTTGGTTTGAAAAATATCAACCTGAAAGAAAAAATTCTAGTGGTTTATTTGGTCATATAAACCCTCAAATACCTAATAGAGCAAAACAAGCTTATAACGTTATAACAAAAGGTGAGATAAAATACACTAAAGAAATAGGTGAAACAACTAAAGAAGGTGAGGTTAAAATTCAAGTTGCAGCTGAAACCACTAACGAAATGAAACAGCTTGAGGAAAAAGACATGTCTATTCAAGCTCAGGCACAAGAAAAAGAAGACAAACAAAAAGTAAAACAACAAAAAGAATCTAAGTTTAGAAAAGCTCTTGGTATAGAAACAGGTGGTGTTTTATACATGAAAGTTTTAGATGCTGCTAGAAACAGCTTGTTAAGAGCGTATAGCACAAAAGACACGGTTAGACAAATACAAAGAAACCTAAGAGATCAAGCGAATAGGTATTTATTTAAGGATATTAAAAACTTTTTAGGTACGATTAAGTATAGATCTAATTTAAAGCAATACAGAGAAAACATAATGGAAAGCTTGTTTGTAGCTGACTTAGTGCAAATGGAAAGAGAGGTACCTGAAGCTGATAGAGTGTTCACTAAATTTGTTAAAAAACTTACCACAAAACAAGAGGTTATAGATGCTGTTGATCAAAATCTACTTCCACCATCAGCTATAAACGCGTACATTAAAGATAAGTCTGTTAACTTGTACGAAAAAGCAAGGCCTACTGAAGAGCAGTTTTTAGCATATTTTATGATACCAGCAATAAACCCTGTTACAGGTTTAAGGTCTGGTAAAAAAGGCACTAGAAAAGATACACTAGCAAAAAACATGGCTGGCGCGTTAGCTTATGATGCTACGATGCAAGTCGCTCAAGAACAAGATATAATTGAAAAACGGCAAGAACTTGCTGATGCTAGAGGTGAAACTTTAGTTGAAGACAATTTAGATCAACTTGCTGTTTCTATAAGTAGAAATATAGATGTTAAATTTTCAAACAAGTCTAATGAAAATAGAATTATATCAAACATGGCTGGCGAAATAATTAGTTTAACTAACGAGATGAGGACTAATGCTGGCTTGGTAACATATGAAGATGGTCAGTATAAAATAAACTCTACGGTTTGGAAAAGATGGACTAAAAAAGCTAAATTTAAAAAATCTGATTTAGCCATTATAGCTGAATTCACCTACAAAGCATATAGATCGGAGCGGTATAGTAGGCTAACAGATTACGAAATAGCTACAAAAGTGCTAAAAACAGTAATAAAAGCTAGAAAAAATAAAAATGATATAAAAGTCCATCAAGCATTTGAGCAAATGATTATATCATCGTTGCAATATGCTGTTCAGAATATAAACTCTAGACTAAGGACGAACAAAAAAGTAAAAGAAGGAGTTGGTCAAGGCGATGCTTATATTAGTTACGGTAAAAATATACTTGGTATTGAGGTTAAAATGAATGAAGCAGATGGCGTTTCTCAAACTGTAAATGTAATTCAAAACGAAAATGGAGAGTACTCTTTAAGCTACGCTAATGAAAACCCAACTACAAATGAAAATGGTGATACCTACGATAGCTTAATAGGTATTGAAATACAAATAGCTTTAAAAGAATTAAATAAAAAGTTAAAAGAAAATAATTTAGGCGAAATTAAGAATGGCAACCAACTTTCTCCAAAACAAATTAAATATATACAAGATAATAATTTAAAAACAGAACTGTTTAAACATATAGATGTTAGCGAAATATATGCTGCTTGGCATTATGCTAATGGAAAATATACTAATAAACCACAAGGATTTATTCAAGTAGGAAAAAGTTTGTACAGAATGATTACTGGCAATAGTAATTTAGACGGTTTAACAAGTTCTATTGTACAAGCGTTTAAAGGCGATATACCTATTTTTAAAACGGAAAATGGAATAAAAATGCAGCTTCAAGCTAGATTAGACACGCAAAATGGAGTGTTAAAGTTTAGAGTTTCTCCTAGAATAATAGATAACGAGTTAGTTAAATCTAATGTTAATCTTTTAAAACCTACAAATGCTGTAGAATTTGCCAAAGCTGTTGAAAAAGTAATGATACCTTTTAGCAGAGCGGAAAACTCCAACAACATACAAAAAGCTGTGCAATTTTCTAGATCCGCGAATAACCCAACAAAAGGTATTACTGTTTTAGATTTTGACGATACACTTGCTACAACTAAATCGTTAGTTAAATTTACTAGACCAGATGGTACAACTGGTACTTTAAACGCAGAGCAATATGCTAGTACTTATGAAAACTTATTAGATCAAGGTTACACTTTTGACTTTTCAGAGTTTAATAAAGTTGTAAAAGGTAAGTTAGCACCGTTGTTTCAAAAAGCTTTAAAGCTACAGGGTAAGTTTGGCTCTAAAAATATATTTGTATTAACAGCAAGACCACCTGCTGCTCAGAAAGCTATATTTGATTTCTTAAAAGCTAACGGATTAAATATACCTATTGATAATATAACTGGTTTAGGCAACTCTACAGCTGAAGCTAAAGCTCTTTGGATGGCTGAAAAAGTTGGCGAGGGATATAATGACTTCTATTTTGCTGATGATGCTTTACAAAACGTACAAGCTGTAGCCAATATGTTAGATCAACTTGATGTTAAATCTAAAGTTCAACAAGCTAGAGTAAAGTTTAGTAAAGGTATGAACGATACTTTTAACAATATATTAGAGGAAATTACAGGTATTGAAAGTCAAAAACGTTTTTCAGCTATTAAAGGTAGAAAACGTGGCGAGGACAAAGGTAAGTTTAGAGTGTTTATACCACCATCACATGAAGATTTTGTAGGTTTATTATATAACTTTATGGGTAAAGGTAGAAGAGGTGATGCTCATAGAGATTTTTTAGAGCAAGCTTTAGTTAGACCTTTAAATAGAGCTTATAGAGAACTAGATACTGCTAAGCAAGCTATAGCAAATGATTATAAAAAATTAAACGAGCAATTTCCCGATGTAAGTAAAAAGCTTATAAAAAACACTCCAGATGGTGATTTTACTTTTCAAGATGCTATTAGAGTTTATTTATGGAATAAACATGGTCATAAAATACCTGGTTTAACAGAAACTGATCAAGCTAAATTAACTAAGCTAGTAGAGTCAGATCCACAGCTTCAGGCGTATGCTGAAACTTTAAATGTTATATCTAAGCAAAAAGATTATGTAGCCCCAGGTCAAGCATGGGAAACAGCTAACATAAGAATTGATTTAGTTGACGCTACAGGTAGAGTTGGTAGAGCTCAATATCTTTCTGAGTTTATAGAAAATGCTGATGTATTGTTCTCTGAAGAAAACTTAAATAAAATTGAGGCTGCTTATGGTAAAGATTTTAGAGAGGCTTTAGAGGATATGTTACATAGAATTAAAACTGGTGTTAATAGACCTAAAGGTCAAAGTGGTAAACCAAATAAGTTTTTAAATTGGTTAAACGCTTCTGTTGCTGGTGTTATGTTTTTTAACACTAGATCTGCTCTGTTACAGCAACTTTCTAATGTTAACTACTTAAACTTTGCTGATAACAATATACTAGCTGCAGGTAAAGCTTTTGCTAATCAAAAACAATATTGGAAAGACTTTGCGTTTATACTTAACTCAAACATGTTAAAGCAAAGGCGTGGTGGTATTGGTACTGATGTAAACGGTGCTGAACTTGTAGAAGCTATTAAAAAAGCTAGGCCAGATAGTATGTTTGATCAAGTAGCTATTATAACAGGTAAACTACTTAGATTAGGTTTTTTACCTACGCAAATGGGTGATAGTATTGCAATTGCTACTGGTGGTGCGGCATTTTACAGAAATAGAGTAAACACATACTTAAAACAAGGTTTGAGTCAAAAAGAAGCTGAGGCTAAAGCTTTTACTGATTTTCAAGATATAACTCAGTCTACACAACAGTCAGCTAGACCTGATATGACATCACAACAACAGGCTAGTTGGATAGGTAAGTTGGTATTAAACTTTTTAAATACACCATCTCAATATAATAGAATAATTAAAAAAGCAGGTAGTGATCTTAAAAACAGAAGAATAACAAAACCTAACACTAGTCAAACGCAAAGTGATATGTCTAACTTGTCTAGAATATTATATTACGGCGCTGCTCAAAATTTAATATTCTACGGTTTACAAACAGCATTGTTTGCGGTTATGTTTGGTGATGATGATGATGATGAGAGCGAGGCGTTTTTAAAGAAAAAAGAAAGAGTTATAAATGGCTCTATAGATACTATATTAAGAGGTTCTGGTATATACGGCGTTGCTTTGTCTACTATTAAAAACATGATGATTAAGTTTGCGGAGCAAAGAGAGAAAGGTTATAACAAAGACGAAAGCGCTGTCATAATGGAAGCTTTAAACTTTTCACCTGTACTAGGTATTAGAGCTAGAAAAATAGTTAATGCTGAAAAAACGCTTAATTATAATACTAAGGTTATTGATGAAATGACAACTTTTGATATTGACAATCCACAATGGTCAGCTGTAACTAATTATGTTGAAGGTACAACTACTTTACCTGTAAATAGATTATATCAAAAAACAATAAATGTAAGAAATGCTTTAGATAATCAGTATACAGCATTTCAAAGAGCAATGTTCTTTAGTGGTTATACAACTTGGAGTTTAGATCTTGGTGATACTGAAAAGATGAAAAAAATAAAACAAGATATTAAAGCTAAAGCTAAAAGAAAAAAGAAAAGTAAAGGTAGAAGTCAATTGAGATCAAAGCCAAAAGCAAGATCGAGAAATAGGTAAACAATTAAAAAAATAAGTGATAATAAAAAGATGGTAAAAAGACTAATTATAATACTACTACTTGTGTGTAACGTTGCAACAGCACAAACATTCGGTTTGCAGGAGGCTAGAGACTTGTTAAAGTTCTCTACGTTTTATGCTGCTGTCAATGGTGGAACATCACTTTCTGATATCAAGGTATTCTCTGTAGATAACGGTTTATCTACACGGACTATTTCAACTCCTTATGATTATAATTTTACCATAGGATTACGTAAAATCGCTAGGTTTGGCTACGAGAACAAGGCGCAAACTTTTTACGATGGAACAGAATCTAATTATAGTGATGCGGCTACTGTAGGTAAAGTAAAAGGGGTTGAATACTTATTTGAGGCTGATTTTAAAAGACAAGAAGGTGTAGATTACATAGATCAACACCATTTCATTAGATATAGTTCTGATGATGGTTGCCAAGATAAATTATGCATAAATGTATTTGCTTTAAAGCTTGAGTACTTACAAGATGGTTTTGCTGATATAAAATATTTCGAAGCATCTCAAAGGTATAGGTTAAAAATTGGTAGAAACTTTTCTGTAA
>Ga0206677_10000734_pt1 | contig 31217 bp, 27 predicted proteins | sample M130m12015metaG_FD_155475 | JGI IMG/M metagenome (GOLD analysis project Ga0206677, IMG submission 155475) | Ammonia-oxidizing marine archaeal communities from Monterey Bay, California, United States - M1 30m 12015 | ecosystem: Environmental > Aquatic > Marine > Intertidal zone | place: USA...
TATAAATTCAACAATCTCCTTCTCAAATAATAGATCTTTTCTGGCAAAAATGATTCATGAGGGAAAAAAAATGTATTTGCTAGATCTTTATTTACCATCGAAATTAGATCCAATTAAAATTGGATACCCTAAGGATAAGTTTGATTGGGCTACTATGAATGAGGAGCAAGTATGGAGATACTTCATAGAAAACGATTTATTGTATAGTACCGATACGCAATTAAATAAAAGATTTATAGAAAACGCTCCCTTTTCAAAATTTTATATAAGTGAAGACACAAAGTCTCCCGGTAGAATAGGTCAATGGATTGGTTGGCAAATTGTACGTTCTTACATGGTAAATAATGACGTATCTTTACATGATCTTTTATCCATGAATGAAGAGGAGATTTTTAAGAATTCTAAATATAAACCACGAAAATAATGGCTATTGCACATACCTCAAAAATAGAGTTTACAGTTGAATTAGATGAAAATAAAATTCCTGAAAGTATAAGTTGGAAAGCGGAAGATGGAGGTATAGATAACGAATCTTCTAAGGCTATTATGCTTTCTGTTTGGGATCACAAAAAGAAAGATACTTTGCGAATGGATCTTTGGACTAAAGACATGCCAGTTGATGAAATGAAACAATTTTTCCATCAAACATTAGTTTCTATGGCAGGAAGTTTTGAGCGTGCTACAGATGATCAAAAAATGACGGCTACTATGAGAGATTTTTGTGATTATTTTGCTGAAAAACTTGAGTTAAAAAAGAAGTAATAATTGACCTTTTATGATGTTTCTGTAGATGAAGGGTGTGTGTTAATTATTTTCAAAACTTCTCTGTAATCTTTGTGATTATTGACAAAATCTAATTCAGAAACATCAATAATTAGTGTATTTAAATCTTGTTCTGTTTTAATAAAATTAGTATAACCGACATGGATTTTCTGAAGATAACTTGCCTCAATATTCTGCTCGTAAACTCTCCCTCTTTTTTTTATATTTTCTAAAAGACGATCTGTATTCTGATATAAGTAGATGTATAAATCTGGTTTAGAAATTTCTTTATACATAATGTCAAACATTTTTCTGTACAAAGCATATTCTTCTTTTTGAAGTGTTACTTGTGCAAAAATTAATGATTTAAAAATATAATAGTCAGAAACAATGAAGTTTTTAAATAAATCAAATTGAGCTAAATCATCCGTTAATTGCTGGTACCTATCTGCCAAAAAACTCATTTCTAGCGGAAAAGCAAAACGTTCTTGATCCTCATAAAATTTTGGAAGAAATGGATTATCCGCAAACCTCTCTAAAACTATTTTAGCATTAAATTCATCACTCATTAAATTAGATAAAGATGTTTTACCAGAACCTATATTGCCCTCAATAGCTACATAATTATATTTTTCTATAAGAGGTATAGGCCTTTGTAGTTTTGATGAAATTTTATGAATTTGAGAGGTGTCTATTGTGTTATTTAAACAAATAGTCAATGTTTTTTTTTCAATAGGATGAAGTGTATTTCCGGCAATTTCAGCTAATGGTACAAGAACAAACTTTCTTTCCAGCATCCTTGGATGAGGAATAATAATATTTTTTGAAAATACTATTTCATCATCAAAAAGTAAAATATCAATATCAATCTTTCTGTTGGTATATTTATTATTTTGCTCTCTTTTTCTCCCAAGTTTAGTCTCTATATTCAATATATTTCTTAGCAGTTCTTCTGGAGGTAAATAGGTTGATACTGCAATACAAATATTATAAAAATCATCTCCTTTAAAACCCCACGAATCCGTTTTGTAAACAGATGAAATTTTATGGATGGCACCAATAGATTTTGCTATCTCATAGATAGCTCCTTGAAGATTATTTAACTTTCTTCCTTGATTAGAACCAAGTGACAAATAAGTAAGACGTTGTATTTTCATTCAGAGTTACAAAGAAACTAAATTAAATTAGACGGAATGTCATGAAATAAAAAAATCGCCAAAATATTTTGGCGATTTTTTATTATGAAGTTAAAAAATATTTAATCTTCCTTTTTTTCTTCTCTTGGTTTCCGGTCATCTCTGCGATCATTTCTTCTATTATCACGACCTCGATTATCTCTTCCACCTCTATTGTCTCTTCCACGATTGTTATCTCTAGGAGGTCTTTCTACAAAACCTTCAGGTTTTGGTAAAATAGCTTTTCTAGAAACCTTTTCTTTTCTAGTCCTTGGGTCTAAACCAAAATATTTTACATCTAGTACATCTCCCAATTTAACTACATCAGAAACATTATTTGTGCGTTCCCAAGCTAATTCACTAACATGAAGTAATACTTCATTACCAGGCGCTTCAGTGTATTCAACAACTGCGCCAAAGTCTAGCATTTTAATAACTTTCACCTCGTACACAGATCCCTTTTCAGGTTTAAACATCATTGATTCTATTCTAGCTATTACAGCTTCGATTCCTTCTGGATTTGTCCCTAAGATTTCTATAATACCTTCTTCAGTTACAGCATCTTCAGTAATTACAATTGTAGTTTCAGTTTCTTTCTGTAATTCTTGAATGTGTTTACCTCCTGGTCCAATAAATGCACCTATTAAATCGTTAGGAATTCTTCGATTTATCATTTTTGGAGCATGAGCTTTCACTTCTTCATTAGGATTAGCTATAGTGTCTGTTATTTTCTCTAAGATGTGCAAACGTCCGTCGCGTGCTTGTTTTAATGCATTTACTAAAATCTCATAAGGTAATCCTTTGATTTTAATATCCATTTGACATGCAGTAATTCCTTCAGAGGTACCAGTTACTTTAAAGTCCATATCACCTAGATGATCTTCATCACCTAAAATATCAGATAAGACTGCATAACGATCTCCATCAGAGATTAATCCCATTGCAATTCCAGAAACAGGTCTTGTTAATTTAACTCCTGCATCCATCAAAGCCATAGTCCCGGCACAAACAGTTGCCATAGAAGATGAACCGTTAGATTCTAATACTTCAGACACTACTCTTACTGTGTAAGGACAGTCATCAGGAATCATTCCTTTCAATCCACGTTGTGCTAAATTACCATGACCAACTTCTCTTCTTGAAGTTCCTCTTAGAGGTCTAGCTTCACCAGTACAAAATGGCGGGAAGTTATAGTGTAAATAGAAACTTTCTTCACCTTCGTAAGACGGCATGTCTATCTTATTAGCATCTCTTGATGTTCCTAAAGTAACTGTAGCAAGTGCTTGAGTTTCTCCTCTAGTAAATATTGAAGAACCATGAACAGATGGTAAATAATCTATTTCTGACCAGATTGGTCTTATTTCATCTGTTTTACGACCATCTAAACGAATTCCTTCAGCTAGCGTTAGCTCTCTTACAGCTTCCTTTTCAGCTTTTCTGTAATAACCACCTACTAAATGACCGAATTCTGCCATTTCTTCTTCAGTAAAAGAGGCTTTTACCTCATCCTTTACTTCAGAAAATGCAGCACCTCGTTCAGCTTTAGATGTTCCTTTTTTAGCGATTGCATAACATTTGTCGTACGCTAATTCATAAACTCTTTTTTCTAATTCTTCATTATGTTCAGCGGTTTCGTATTCGCGAACTTCTTTCTTACCGAAAGCTTCTGCTAAACGAACTTGAGCTTCAATTTGAGTTTTTATGGATTCGTGAGCAAATTTAATTGCATCTGCCATTTCTTCCTCAGAAATTTCATCCATTTCACCTTCAACCATCATTACTGAATCAGCTGAAGCACCTATCATCATGTCTATATCTGATTCGGCCAATTGCGCTCTGCTAGGGTTAATAACAAATTCTCCATTTACTCTTGCAACACGTGCTTCCGAAATAGGACATTCAAAAGGAAAATCACTCAACTGAATCGCTGCTGAAGCTGCTAAACCTGCTAATGCATCTGGCATAACATCTTCGTCATTAGACATTAATTGAATCATTACTTGAACTTCTGAATGATAATCTTTTGGAAATAGTGGACGTAAAACACGATCTACTAAACGCATTGTTAATACTTCTCCGTCACTTGGTCTAGCTTCTCTTTTAAAGAAACCACCAGGATAACGACCTGCTGCTGCAAATTTTTCTCTATAATCTACAGTTAATGGTAAAAAATCAACGGGGCTCTGTTTGTAGTTAGATACTACAGTACATAACAACATAGCTTTTCCCATTTGAACAACAACTGAACCGTGAGCTTGTTTAGCTAGTTTACCGGTTTCTAATGAGATGGTTCTTCCATCTCCAAGGTCTATGACCTCTCTAAATACTTTTGGAATCATACTTTAATAATTCTTTCTTAATTAAACTTTTCTTGTTGTGTGTGTTGTTGTGTGTTTGTTTTAATCCAATGGAAGTAAAAATTAAAAGAGGTAGCTTTAAAGCTACCTCTTTTGAATAGGTATTATTTTCTAATTCCTAATTCTTTAATTATTGCACGATATCTTGTGATATCTTTTTTCTTTAGATAGTCTAAAAGACTTCTACGCTTTCCAACCATTTTTACTAAAGAACGCTCTGTATTAAAATCTTTACGATTTTGCTTTAAGTGTCCTGTTAAATGATTAATTCTGTGCGTAAATAACGCAATTTGTCCTTCGGCAGAACCGGTATTAGTTTTACTGTTACCGTGTTTTTCGAAGATTGTTTCTTTTACTTCTTTTGTTAAATACATGCCAATATTATTTAAATGATTTTTATGTACATCAATGATTTTTTCATTGAAGTTGCAAATGTACAATTATTTTATAAGGTAACCTATAAAATAAGTTTAGATGAATTTAGTGCGAGATACGGTGTAATCTATTGAATACTAGTATGAAAATAACAACTATTTTATGCTCTAATAGGTTGATTTTGTATCAGATCTATGTAAAGATTAATTTGTTGCTTTAGATCTTTTCTTTCATAAATACCATCTAAAAAACCGTGCTCTAAAACAAACTCTGAGCGTTGAAAACCTTCTGGTAAATCTTTTCCAGTAGTATCTCTTACTACTCTAGGGCCAGCAAATGCTATCAAAGCATTAGGTTCTGCAATGTTTATATCTCCTAACATAGCAAAAGAGGCGGTTGTTCCTCCCGTGGTTGGATCTGTACACAATGATATGTATGGAATTTTAGCTTCAGCAAGTTGAGCTAATTTTGCAGAGGTTTTGACTAACTGCATTAAAGACAAAGAAGCTTCCATCATTCTTGCTCCACCAGATTTTGAAACCATTAAAAAAGGAAGCTTATTTTGAATTGAATATTCAATTGCTCTAGATATTTTTTCGCCAACAACACTTCCCATAGATCCACCAATGAAAGAAAAGTCCATTACTGCTATAACGATATCTTCTCCTAAAGATTTTCCTACAGCTGTTCGAACGGCATCTTTTAAATTTGTTTTTTCTTGGGCGGCTTTTAACCGATCAGGATATTTTTTTGTGTCTTCAAACTTAAGCGGATCTTTGGCCGTAATTTTAGTGTTTAATTCTTTGAACTTGTTATCGTCAAATAGTAATTCAAAGTATTCTTTACTTCCTATTCTAACATGATATCCATCCTCTGGGCTTACATATAAATTTCGCTTTAACTCTTCAGTATCAATTATTTTACCGCTGGGAGTTTTATACCACAATCCTTTAGGAGTGTCTTTTTTTGCTTCTGTAGGAGTATTAATTCCTTTTTCTTTTCGTTTAAACCAAGCCATATACTAAAAGTTAGTTGTCTGTTATGTAATGATAAATTTAAATAAATTTAATTCAAAAACTAAGTTTACAAATCTAGTGGATTAATATTTAATTTTCTAACAAAAAAGAAAAGTCTAATAGAAAACAAGATTATACTTATTCAATCTTGTTTTCTATTAAACTTTTAGTAATTTAAAAATATTCTCTATTTAAAGAGTATTTATATTATTTAAATCTTCAAATGCTTTTTTTAATCGACTCTTAAAAGTAACCTCTCCCTCACGAAGCCATTTTCTTGGGTCATAATGTTTTTTATTAGGTTGATCTGCCCCATCAGGATTTCCAATTTGATTAGCTAAATACGCTGCTTTCCCTTGCATATAATCTCTAATCCCTTCGGTGAATGCAAATTGTAAATCGGTATCTATATTCATTTTTATAACACCATACCCTATAGATTCTCTGATTTCTTCTAATGTAGATCCAGAACCACCATGAAATACAAAATCAATTGTATTATGAGGCAGATTGAATTTTTCAGAAACATATTCTTGTGAATTTTTTAAAATTTTAGGGGTTAATTTCACATTTCCAGGTTTGTAAACACCATGAACATTTCCAAATGCAGCTGCTATTGTAAATTGAGGACTAACTTTCATTAGTTCTTCATAAGCATAAGCTACCTCCTCTGGTTGAGTATAAAGTTTTGAGACATCAACATCAGAATTATCAACACCATCTTCTTCTCCACCTGTAATTCCTAATTCTATTTCTAAGGTCATTCCCATTTTAGACATACGCGCTAAATATTTTTTGCATATTTCTATATTTTCTTCAATAGGCTCCTCTGATAAATCAATCATGTGAGAACTATAAAGAGGCTTTCCTGTTGCAGCAAAATGTTCTTCACTTGCATCTAATAAACCGTCAATCCATGGTAATAACTTTTTTGCACAATGGTCTGTATGTAAAATTACAGGAACTCCATATGCTTCTGCTAATAAGTGAATATGCTTTGCACCTGCAACACCACCAGCTATTGCTGATTTTTGATTTTCATTTGATAGTCCTTTACCTGCATTAAATTGAGCACCTCCATTTGAAAACTGAATAATTACAGGAGCGTTTAAATCTCTTGCAGTTTCTAGTACAGCATTTATAGTGTTTGAGCCTACTACATTTACTGCTGGTAAAGCAAATGATTTTTCTTTGGCTAGGTTAAAAATAGCTTGAACTTCTTTACCAGTTGCAACGCCTGGTTTAACATGATGACTCATTTATGTTTAATTTAGTGATTGAAAATTGAGGGTCAAAAGTAATCAAAATATACGTACAAGAGTAAGATTTTGAGGCTGATAACCTTAAAAATCATCGAAATCGTTGTAGGTAAAAGTAATTTTTTTAGAAAGGATAATTTATTCCTATGTTATAAACTGCATTAGAAAAGTTATAATTTCTAAACCACTTGTTATTTTCTAAATAGGGTTCATGCATTTTAAATCCTAAGTCTAGTCTAAAGACTAAAAAACTAAAATCATACCGCAATCCAAATCCAGAACCTAAGGCAATATCTTTTATTGATTTAAATCCGTTAAAAGTTGCTTTTTCCTCAGCAAAAATTGAGTTAGTGATGTCCCATATATTACCAGCATCCATAAATAACGCTCCTTTTAAGCTGCCAAATAAATCAAATCTATATTCTGCACTTGTTAAAAACTTTAAACTACCAATATTGTATTCCAAACCAGAATTTCGACTACCAGGTCCTAGATCGTATGTTTGCCAAGCTCTAATGTCATTTGAGCCTCCAGCAAAATAACTTTTGGTAAATGGAATAGCCGAATTGTCATAGGGTATGATAGCTCCAATAAAACTTCTAAAGCCAATTACAGAATTATTATTCACCTCCCAAAACTTTTTATATTCAATATCTGTTTTAAAATATTGTGCTAACGGAATATTAAAAATGGTCTTTCTATTATTACTGTCTTTTTTATTAGATAATAACCCCCCAATATTTCCCGAGTTTGCTACCCTAACTTTAAAGAAAGAAAAATTATTATCTCTAAAATCACTTTGATTATTAAAAGTATAGGAATAAGCAATTGTAGGAATTAAGAAATCTGATGTGATTATATTATATCTATCTAAAATATTTAAATTATTTCTATATTGATCAGGATTACTTGTTTGAAATTCATCGTCATTAAAAACAGTTTTCATAAATGAGACGGTTTCACCTTGCCGCTCTAATGTATAATTAGGATCATCGAAAAATATTTTTGCAATAGAATTAAGTTTTATGTATTCAGAGTTATAAATATCAAAATAATTACCAATTCTTAAGTTTCTTACATATTGTGTATTAAAAACATCTAGTTGTATTGTTTTTTTATCATTGTACTGCCACTTATAATCAATTAAGGCAGTAACGGTTTCTCTATCCAAACCAATATTTTGTTGGATACTAGTCCCTAATGTAAACATTGTTCTGGGAGACATTCGTTTAGGGACTAATTTTCCTAAACCAAAAGGTGCTACAAAACGAGGTATTTCTAAAGACATGTCAGCTCCAATTTCCCATGAGTTGAAAAAACTACCTTCTTTATTGGCATCTTGAGATGCATTGAAGAATGAGCTAAGAAAAGATAATTTAAAAATTTCTGCACCTCTAAAAATATTTCTATTAATAAATGAAAACTTACCAGAAACCCCTAAATCTCTAATGTTAGAGTGAGTTAGTTCTGTTTCTAGATCCAAACTAAATTTATCTAAAGGAGTAAGAAAAACATTTACATCAAGTTGCTTGTTATTATCTTTAATTGTTTCATATTGTATGTTTGTAATCTTAAAATTTCTCAATGATTTTAAGTGTTTTCTGGTGAGGTTTCTAGTTGAGTCTGCATAAACTTGATTAGGTCTAATAAAAATTGATTCTGATAATAACCTAGGATTGTACTTTATTTTTTTATGAGCACGAAAAGTAATTCCTTCATAGTTTATAGAGTCTGGATATGGATTATTCTTTTTATTAAATGAATAGTCTGTATACACATTAATTTTTCTGAGCTTTAGGATATCAAATAATTTTAACTCATAGTCTCCATTTTTCCTTATAACTCTTTTTTTATCAAAAATAACAAGGTCTACATTTGTTTTGTAGCTATTTGTAATAGCTGAATCTATATTGTAGTATCCTAAATCATTTTCTGTGAAGTGATAAATTCCATTATTTCGATAAAGATTTGTTATTCTTGAAGCCTCTTTAATAAAGTTAGCTTCTTTAAATTGATCCCCTTTTTTTAAAAAGGATAACGATTTTTGAGATTGGTATAATGAATCTAAAACTGGTGATTTTATATTTGTTATTATGCTATCTAAAAAAGTTGGTCTTCCTCTATCTATGGTATAGTTTACAGTTGCTTTTTTATTTTTTTTAACTTCAATACTAGATTGTGCTTTTACCCTAAAATACCCATTATTTTTGTGATAGGCTATTAGATTATTAATTGTTTTAGTAATCTTCTCATCTTTAATAATAACAGGTGCTTGACCATTTTTTAAAAACCAATTATTAAGACCAATCATGCTGTTGGCATAAGAAATACTTTGTTTTTCTGAAAAAACATTTTTAATAAAATTATAAGTTTTAGGTTTTTTAATACCCCATTCGTTTAAAGTATTAGGCTTGTTCTTATCACCCAAATTATAGAAATATAAGGAAAGTGGGAGGCCTAATGTTCTAATGTTAGGTTTTTGAACTAATAATTCGTTTAGATCTGAATTCGTATTTTTCTTTTCATCTACAACAATAGTATTTTGTTTTAATAATAAGTCGTCCTTCCCAACTCTCTTTATTGAGCTACAACTAGACAAGAACAATGTCAAAAAAAATAAAATAAAGATTTTTTTCATGAAACGTATTCGCAATATAAACTCAAAAATACTACTTTTGATTACTATATTAAGATAAAAAACTTATCTAAAGCTTATGCAGAAGTATCAGTTTTAGTGTTTTATGTTTTTTTAGTGAAAAAAAATAATATAATTAATGAGTTTATCTAAAAATCATATCAAACTTATAACAAGTTTATCACAGAAAAAGTATCGACAAAAGCATAAATTGTTTGTTGTTGAGGGTGTTAAAGTTGTTCAAGAGTTTTTAAACTCATCATATGAACTAGATATAGTATTTTCTTCAGATACAGATTTTTCATCTACCAATAAATTTATTGAAGTTACAGATCAAGAATTAAAAAAAATAAGTAGTTTAAAAAACCCAAATAAAGTTCTAGCAATTTTTAAAATACCTAATCAAATTAATCCAATTATGGGCGGTTTAATACTAGCTTTAGACAGTATTAATGATCCTGGTAATTTGGGGACTATTATTCGCTTGTGTGATTGGTTTGGTATAGAACAGCTTGTTTGTTCAAATGAAACTGTAGATTGTTTTAACTCTAAGGTTGTTCAAGCTAGTATGGGTTCACTAACCAGAGTTGCTGTTTCCTATCTTGATTTAAAAAAATATTTACAAAATGCTTCACTTCCAATCTTTGTTGCAGATATGGATGGTCTTAATGTATATAAAACTAAACTTCCAGATTCTGCTGTGTTAGTTCTAGGTAATGAAGCAAACGGAATTTCTGATGAGATAAAACAACTAGTAACTACTAAAATTACAATCCCTAGGTATGGAGCCTTTCAACAAACGGAGAGTCTAAATGTAGCCACAGCATCAGCTATTTTATTGAGCGAGTTCCGAAGATAAAATTATTCAAAAGAAAAGTTTAAGAAAACTCCTCGTGTAGAAAATATATTAATAGGTGATGTCCACGGGCTATTGCTGTTATTATCGTCAATCAATTCTCTATTCATCGCAAAAACTCCTCTAATTGAAGGAGAAAACTTAAAAAAGGATAAGTATATATCTACACCAACACCAAGTTCGTACATGAAATTACTTGTTTTCATTCTGAATTCTCCACTAAAATTGTCATCAGAATTTTCTTGATTACTTGAAAAATTATGATCGTAAGATACACCAGCAAGTACGTATGGTCTTACATTATTCCATCTATCTGAACTAAACTTAAAAACCAAAGGTAGATGCAGGTAGGTAGATCCAATCTCTCGAATACTATCTCTTTCAGTGTTTAGTGTGGGACTATTGTTAAAATAAATAGTTTTTGAATTACTAATTAAACCCGGCTCAAAACGTAAATTAACATTTTTATGAACTCTAAAATCAGCAATTAATCCAACGTTAAACCCTAAAGTGGGTTTTATTTCCACTACAGTATTAGGGAAATTACTCGGTCTGTAATTAACTTTAAAATCATTTTGATTAATACCTAAATAAAAACCATAATGAATTTTTGGATCATCAAAGGTTGGAAGGTTATCAACATTTCTTCTTTTTTGTGAAGATGCAGACAGTACCATTGAAAAGGAAATTATAAAAAAAAAGATTTTTTTCATATTATTTTGATGCAGAATATATGGTAGCTACTCCGAATGTTACAGGTGTATGGGTTGTATTAATAAACCCATTTTTTTTTAAAATATTGTTGAAGGCTTCTCCAAAAGGGAAAAAATTTGCCGATTCACTAAGATATGAATATGCTATTTTGTCTTTTGAAAAAAGTTTACCAATAACAGGTAAAATAAAAGAGGTGTAAAACTTATATCCTTGTTTAAAGGGAAATTTTGTTGGGTTTGATGTTTCAAGAATAACTAGTATTCCCCCAGATTTTAAAACTCGTCTAATTTCTCCTAATCCTTTGTCTAAATTCGCAAAATTTCTAACCCCAAATGAAACTGTGATTGCATCAAATGTATTGTCTGCATATGGAATATCCTCAGAATCACCTACAACCATTTCTATTTTGTCATTTAATTGAGCTTTAGAAATTTTTTCTTTCCCTACTGAAAGCATTCCTTCAGAGATATCAAGTCCAATAATTTTTTCTGGGGCTAGAGTAGACATCATTAATGCTAGATCTCCTGTCCCTGTAGCAATATCTAAAATTTGTTGTGGATTGTTTTTAGAAACAATCTGAACCACTTTCTTCCTCCAGCTAATATCTATTCCAAAAGAAATGACCCTATTTAAATCATCATAGTTTTTTGAAATGTTATTAAACATTGTTGCTACTTGATCTTTTTTACCTAATGCGGAGTCTTTGTATGGTTTTATTATTTTTGACATTTTATATCTCTAGATAGATTTTCAATTTTAATTATCCATTAATAGCTACCACCTGACTAATTTCATTTGGAAGCATTTCTTGTAACATTGTTTCTATTCCATTTTTCAAAGTAATGGTAGAGGAGGGACATCCACTACAAGCCCCTTGTAATACAACCTTTACAATCTTAGTTTCCTCATTATAAGATTTAAATGCTATATTTCCTCCATCTGATGCTACTGCAGGACGAATATATTCATCTAAAATAGCTACAATTTTTGCTGAAGTTCCCTCAAAGTTGATGATATCATCCTCTTTTTCTTTAGGTTTATTAGTTGTACTATTTGATTTAGGGAGTTCTTTAATAATTATCTTATTCTCTTGAAGATATGAACTAATAAAGCTTCTTATTTCCGAGTATATATCATTCCATTCTACAATATCAAATTTTGTAATGGAAATGTAATTTTCAGATATAAAAACTTCTTTTACAAATGAAAATCCAAAAAGAGCTTTTGCTAAAGGAGAAGATTTACTTGCTTCTTCAATGTTTATGAACTCAACATCTGTATTAGTTAGAGACTTATTTGTCCCAAACTTCATAGTAGATGGGTTAGGAGTAGCCTCTGCATAGACCTCAATAGGTTCTTTTTTTCTTGAGCTACTAGTTTCGGTTACAGCAATACCACCAGCAATTAAATAGGCTTCGATTTGTTCTCTAACTTCTTCTTGAACATCACTCCATTCAACTATATCAAATCTTTGAATTGCAATAAAATTTGCAGTAATAAATACTTTTTTTACAAAAGGTAAGTAGAATAATTGTTGGGCTAGAGGAGAGTTTTTCGCATCATCAATATTATTATATTCATAGCTTCCTCCATTGATTAAAATTTGAGTACTTACAAATTTTAAAATATTTTTATTGTTGGTTGATTGAATCGTAATTTTTTGTGAACTCATTTTTAAAATATTAGAAAATGAATTGCAAAATTACTGCAAAAAAAATGAATAGATATGTTAAATAAAAATAAATAAGGTTGTAAAAATGAAAGAATTATTCTTGAAAAAAATGATTTTTTATTTAAATATTCGCTGAGAATCCAATTGTAATAATAGTATTGTTTATGTTTAGTTGAGTGGCTTCAACCTCACTGTATTGAGGATAAAAGTCATATTGATCAGTTTTATTACTTTTTCTGTAGGATAAATTTAATTTTACATTTCCGAAGTTATATCCAAGACCTAAGGAATAGCTTTCTAGGTTATCTGAAGAAATTGAATTTATGAATGGGTTTTGTTCGAATACATAGCCACCTCGAACACTAAGATTATTAATTCTCCATTCTGTACCGAAACGCATTGCATCAGATCTTCTAAGTTGATTGTCAAAAAATAAATTTTCTTGTGAAAAATCGTCACCAGATAAATATAAACCTTTGTAATTATTGGTTGAATAGTCAAAACTTATCAATCCAACTTTTCCAAAAATAATTGCAGTACTTGCGGTTATTTTACTTGGTGTTCTTAATTTATAAAGTAGTTCTTGAATAGGTAAATTACCACCAAAAGTATTATCATAAATTACATCACTATTACTTACTTCTATTTCAGTATCACCAAAAAAGCCATCGTTATTTATAATGTTGGTATTTTCTATTATTTCTGTAAACCATGTGGGTGATTGATAACTTAGACCAAAACGAAAAGTATTTGTTGGTTTATAAATGAAACCTGCACTTAGAGAAAAACCAACACCATTAGTAAAATTTTCTTGATAAAATCTTGAATTTAATGTGTTGTCGTTTCCATCATTGTTAGTCTCTCTTAAAACTGTTTGCTGGCTAAAACTAATATCATAAAAATTTAAACCAGCTCCAACATGCAATTTTTCTTGGTAAACACCAGAAAAGGCAAAATTTAATTCAGAAATTTCACCATCATAATAGTTAGATAATTCTTGATCTTCTGAAATATCGTAAATTATAGGGTTTTGACTTATATCTAAAGGAAAACTATTAAATGATGAAAAACCACTGTTTCCTTTAGCTATAAATCTATCTTCAAAATCAGCAGAAATTCTATAATTTACTCCCAAAGCTAATTTAGACCATTCATTGTTAAAATTATTCTCAAAAGTTAACACAGCACCTGCATTTGTTACCTTGAAAAAATCTTCTTCTATTGTTAAAGAGTTATTGTAGTAGGTTGTTAAATAATTGGTATTTCGAGCTTGAAATGTTAAAGACGCATTATTACCGTTAAACACTGATATTCCCGCAGGATTAATTATCATTGAGGTAACATCTCCGCCAACAGCTCCAAAAGCACCACCCATAGCAACAAACCTGGCACTACCATTTCCGTCATTCCTTGAAAACATTAATGATAAATTCTGATAACCTAAAGACTGAGAATTAGACATAGAGCTAAGAGCGGCAAAAGCCACAAAAAAAATTATTTTTCTCATAAAAATTTGATTTTACAGTTTACCCTCCTCTTTTAGATGAGCTACTCTTAGACGAGCTTCCGCTTCTTGAAGAACTGCTTCTACTGGATGAACTACCTCTTCTAATTGAGGAACTTCTCGATGAGTTATTACTTCTAGTTCTTGGAGAGTAATTACTTTTACCCCCTGAGGATCTAGTTTTATAGCTCGGTCTTTTGGTTGAACTGTTAGAGCGAACAGAAGAGTTTTTTCTGCCAATATTTCTAGTTTTTTTCTTTCCAGCAGTAAATTCTTTCGCATTGTTGTAAACTTTGATCTTACTCTTATCAAGTTTAAGTCTTTTGGCTATTTTATCTACATTGACGTTATTAGCAGTGCTTTTTGATCTTCCATTAGTGAAATTGATCCTTCTATTACTACTATTTATACTTCTAGAGTTAATGTTATTTCTCGTGTTTGAGGTATTATATGAGTAATTTCTTCTACCATAGTTGTAATTTCTAAATCCATTATTCGTGTATCCATTACCATAATAACTTCTCCAGTTAAAAAATCCATAACCAGACATATTATTAAAAAATGGATTGAAAAAAGGTGAATGATAGTATCCATATCCTGGCCAAAAAGAATAGTTACCTATACCATATCTCCATCTGAGTCTCCACGCTCTGTTGCTTAAAGGGGAAAAAGTACCATAGTTGAAGTATGGATTGTAAAAATTCAAATAATTATCCCACCCAAAACCAGTACTTCTAAGGTCAAGATTAATTACTATTTGATCGCTATCTGAGTAACCCCAGGCATTGTCTATCATATATCCCTCATTAGTTTCTGAGGAATTATTTGTATTGTCATCAACTGAGCTATATGTTTCAATATCTGTAAAAATATCAGTTCCATTAATTCCATCTAGACGTTCAAGTTCTTTTGTGAAATAATTATTTTCATATTCATCATACTCTTTACTATTCTCAACAATGACTCTTGTTCTTTTAATTTCTTTTGTGTAAATACCATCATTATCAGGAACATTTTGATAGACAGTGCATGACGAAAGAAGAATAAATAATAGAAAAATTGTTAGAGGTAACTCAGCAGATTTGAAGTAGCAGTTTGGTTTCATAATGATTTTTTTTAGTAGTAAAAAAATAAAATAGTAATTAAAAAAGCATATTTTTTTTTATTCACTGTGCTTAAAATGCTTTAGTTTTGCTTTCGTATTTTTACCTTTTAACAAATTTACAATAAATATAATAACAATAATTTAACAACATCCATGCCAAACGCAAAATTATGAGTAAGAAGTTAACTAAAAGAGCGGAAGATTATTCAAAATGGTATAACGAAATTATTGTTAAAGCCGATTTGGCTGAGAATTCAGCTGTAAGAGGATGTATGGTGATCAAACCTTATGGATTTGCTATTTGGGAAAACATGCAGAAAGAACTTGATAGGATGTTTAAGGAAACAGGTCATCAGAATGCCTATTTTCCTTTATTTGTTCCTAAGAGTTTATTTGAAGCAGAGGAAAAAAATGCTGAGGGTTTTGCGAAAGAGTGTGCTGTTGTTACTCATTATAGATTACAAAATGATCCTGATAAAGAGGGAAAACTACGTGTTGACCCTGAAGCGAAATTAGAAGAAGAGCTAATAGTTAGACCTACCTCAGAGGCAATTATTTGGAATACATATAAAGGATGGATTCAATCTTACAGAGATTTACCATTATTGATTAATCAATGGGCCAATGTTGTTCGTTGGGAAATGAGAACAAGATTGTTTTTGAGAACTGCTGAATTTTTATGGCAAGAGGGACACACAGCTCATGCAACTAAAAATGAGGCACTCATTGAGTCCAAACTAATGCAGGACATATATGCTAAGTTTGCGGAAGAATTTATGGCTATGCCAGTTGTAAAAGGATTTAAGTCGGAAAGTGAGCGCTTTGCAGGAGCAGAAGAAACGTACACCATAGAGGCATTAATGCAAGATGGTAAAGCACTTCAAGCTGGAACATCACATTTTTTAGGTCAAAATTTTGCTAAAGCTTTTGATGTAAAGTATACTTCTAAAGAAGGAAAGCAAGAATATGTTTGGGCTACCTCTTGGGGAGTTTCAACTCGCTTAATAGGTGGTTTAATAATGACACATTCTGATGATCTTGGATTGGTATTACCTCCAAGATTAGCTCCTATTCAGGTTGCTATTATTCCAATCTACAAAGGAGAGGATCAATTAATACTAATTTCAGAGAAAGTAAAAATAATAGTGAAGTCACTTAGAGAAAAGAATATTTCAGTAAAGTTTGATGACAGAGATACTTTTAGACCTGGTGCTAAATTTGCAGAATATGAGTTGAAAGGGGTTCCTGTGAGAATTGCAATTGGCAATAGAGATATGGAAAATAATACTGCAGAGGTAGCTAGAAGAGATACCCTGGAAAAACAAACAATCTCTCAAGATCAACTATCAGAATATATTTGTGAGCTTCTTGAAGAAATTCAACAAAATTTATTTAATAGAGCGCTTTCTTTCAGGAATGATCATATTACTGAGGTAAATTCTTTCAAAGAGTTTGAGGAAGTTATTGAGAGTAAAGGTGGTTTTGTGTCTGCTCACTGGGATGGGACCATTGAGACAGAAAATAAGATTAAAGAGCTAACCAAAGCTACTATAAGATGTATACCAAATAAAGGCAAAGAAGAGTTGGGTACTTGTATTTTTACAGGAGAAAAATCATTAAGAAAAGTCCTGTTTGCAAAGGCATATTAAATTTTGTAAAAAAATATTGTACAAATTTAAAAACGTTGTATATTTGCATCCGCAATCGGGATAAAATTTTTTACAAGATTGCAATTGGTCCGTTCGTCTAGGGGTTAGGACGCCAGGTTTTCATCCTGGTAACACGGGTTCGATTCCCGTACGGACTACAAGTTTTATTAAAAAAAACATAATAGAAATGGCAAATCATAAGTCAGCATTAAAAAGAATAAGAAGTAACGAAACTAAGAGGTTACGTAACAAACATCAGCATAAAACTACTCGTAATGCTGTTAGAGACCTCCGTGCATCCTCTGATAAGAAAGAGGCAGAAGGAATGTTGTTAAAGGTAACTTCTATGTTAGATAAGCTAGCTAAAAACAATATTATCCATAAAAACAAAGCAGCTAATTTAAAGTCTAAATTAACAAAACAAGTAGCTACACTTTAATCGTATAGACTACAAAATAATAAAAAGCGCTCTGATACCATCAGAGCGCTTTTTTTTTGGCTTATCAAAAGTTATTTACCAATCGTAACTTTTTTGAGCATCTAATTTTATAAAAATAAATAGTAATAAAGTAAAACCCCAAAGAGAGGATCCTCCGTAACTTAGGAATGGTAGTGGTATGCCAACAGTAGGTATGAGACCAATAACCATTCCTATATTTACTATCAAGTGAAAAAATAAAATTGAAGCAACACCATATCCATATATTCTTCCAAATTTATTGGCATGTTTTTCTGCTCTGTAGATTATTCTAAAAAGAAGCGATATGAAAACAAGAATTAAAAGGCTTGACCCAATAAATCCCCATTCTTCCCCAACAACACTAAATATATAATCTGTGTCTTGAGCAGGAACAAAATCTCCTTTGGTTTTGTCGCCCTCTAGAAATCCTTTTCCCCAAAATTTTCCTGAACTAATAGTTTGCATGGATTGATTTGAATTATAACCAATTTGTTTTGTATCGGATGTTTTTCCAAGTATTACCTCAAATCTATCTCTTTGGTGTTTTTTTAAAACATGATTATATGAATAATCTGCAGAAAAAATAAAAAGGAAAGAAATTAAGTACATCCCTAAAATCTTAGTCCAATTAAACTTTAAAAAACGTTTATTTCTATAGATGCTATATAGCATGTATAGGGTTATTAAAATAAAAAGATAACCGATAATTATTTTGACCCCTAATAAAATGGTAAGAACAAATAACAGTATAGAAGTACACCCAAGGATAATATATGCTAATGTTAAGCCCTCTCTATTTAAAACAAAAAAGAACGCTAAATATATAATTGCAGAACCAGGATCATGAAGAGCAATTAAAAATGCGGGTAAAAAAATAATAATAAAAGCTTTGAGTTGATTTTTTATTATGCTTAAGTTATATTTTCTATCACTTAATAATTTTGCTAGTGCTAGTGCAGTAAATACTTTGGCAAATTCTGATGGCTGAATACCGATACTTCCGAATCGATACCATGATCTTGCACCATTAATTTCTGTTCCAAAAAAAAATAAACCAATTAATGAGAGTAATGACAAGACGAAAAAAATACTGGCAAATTGTTGAAAAAATTTAGCATTAATAAAGAGAATCAATATCATAAGTGGAATACTCAATAAAATCCATAGAAGTTGTTTGCTATATTTTGTGGAAAAATCAAAAATTTGGATACTTTCCTCTGAATAGGTAGCAGCAAAAATATTTATCCAGCCAAAGCCGACTAGTATTATGAAAAAGAATACTAGGAGCCAATCTATACCAAAAAAAATATTATTTTGTTCCTGCCTCAACTTTATTGGGTTCTTTAATTTGACTTTGATAAATTGAACTTAAATCCGTGGCTAACATTCGATCTTCAATCCATTTTCTTTTTACTTGTCCTGTTAAATACTTTTCAATTAAAAGACTTGTTATTGGTGCTGCCACAGTAGAACCAAATCCTCCATTTTCAATAAATACAGCAACTGCAATTTTAGGATTGTTTTTTGGTGCAAATGCAACTAAAATTGAATGATCTGGTAATTTAATTTTTTTTCCGTTAACCTTCATGAAATTTTCTGATGTCCCAGTCTTACCAACAATATCAATACCCTTTATATTAACCCAACTAGCTGTTCCAGTTTTAAACACTTCATGCATCCCTTCAATTATTGGTTCAAAATGTTCCTTATCAATAGAGGTTTGTTTTGGGTGCATATATACGGAATCACTTATTTTTTTATTATCAATATTTTTTACTACATGAGGAGTAAAGAAAAACCCTCTATTAGCAATTGCTGCAGTAACATTTGCTAGTTGTATGGGAGTTGTTAGTACTTCTCCTTGCCCTATTGCATTTGAAATATTTGTTGATGCATTCCATTTATATTTATACATTCTGCTATAATATTCTCCATTTGGAATTAATCCTTTATCGCCTTCAGGTAGATCATATCCTAAATAATTGCCTAAACCAAAGCTTCTAACATGAGAGCTCCAATTATTCATGCCTTCATTTGGGTTGTTGTTTTTTTCAATAATTCTTTTGTAGGTGTTTGCAAAATAACTGTTACATGATTTTGAAATTGCTGAATGTAATTCAATAGATTTTCCAAAAATATCACAATGACATTTCATAAACTCCTTCTTTCGGTTTCCGTAACGATAACCTCCATTACAATAAAAACGGCTATTTTCATTTATAACTCCTTCTTGGAGACCAATTAAAGCATTAATTAGTTTGAAAGGAGAACCTGGAGCATAAGTTCCTTTTAAGCCTCTGTCGTACATTGGTTTATTAATTGTGTCGCCAAGTAGTTTTACAGAATTAGGAGATCGTAAACGTCCTACCATCATATTAGGATCATAGCTTGGCGCTGTTATTAGTGCAAGAATCTCACCGCTAGAGGGTTCAAGTGCTATGATGCCACCCCTTTTCCCTTTCATTAATGACTCTCCATATTGTTGTAGGTTACTATCTATAGTGAGTGTGATATCTTTTCCGTTTACAGACAAAGAATCGTACATGCCATTTTTAAAAGTCCCCATTATTTTATTCAGCCGATCTCTTCTAAAATATTTTTTCCCTTTTTTCCCTCTGAGTTCCTTTTCATATTGTGCTTCAACTCCAGCTTTTCCAATTAACTCTCCTTGCTCATAGTAATCATCATTCTTTGCAACTATTTCGTTTACTTCATTGATGTAACCTAAAATATTTGCTGCAGATTTTATAGGGTAATTTCGTATGATTCTTTTTTGGATATTAAATCCTTGAAATTTGTGTAATTTTTCTTGAAGAAAAGCAAAATCTTCCTTAGCAAGTTGTTTAAGGAAAACAGACTCTAGCCAAGGTGCATAATTGACAGCTTTATTAAATCGTTTTAAAAAATCTTCTTTGGTTATTTTTAATAGTGAGCATAGCTCTATAGTGTCTAAGGGAATCACCTCATTTGGAACAATAGTTACATCATATGATAGTTGATTAGCTACTAATAATTCTCCATTTCTATCGTAAATGTAGCCTCTCTCTGGAAAATCAAACATAACTTTTACAGCAGAATTTTTCACAGGGTTATAGTTGCGACTTTTTATTATTTGTAATTGAAATAGCCTCCCAATAAATAGGATCCCCATTACAGAAATTAAAAAATATAGCAAAAAACTCCTTTTCATGGTTAATTAAGTTGTTTTTCTCTTAGTATGTATGACCCAGCAAAATAAAGAGTTAAAGTAAAAACACTTGAATATAAGGTGTTTAATAAAACTGTTCCCATATTTTGAAAACTAAAATTATCTAGTGAAAACAATATAAAATGGTGAATAATAGTTAGGGTTACTACATAATTAAATACTTGTCCAAATGTTTCTGTATGAAGATCAAATAGTAAGTAATCAATATTGTTTTTTTTAAAAAATAGTTTAATAAAATATAAACGAAGAAATGCTATAATTAATAGAGATGAAGCATGTATTCCACCAGTATCAGAGAAAAAATCTAATGTTAATCCGTATAAAAAAGCACAAAATAAAATTATGAATCTGTTTTTATTTAAGGGAAATAAAAAAATAAATGTGATGTATACATATGGATTAATATTACCTGAAAAATTAATATTATTAAACACCAATATTTGGAGAAATAGAATCAAAACAGTCCAAATAAATACTCGTATTTTATTCATTGCGGTTGTTTTCAAGATTCATTATTTCATGCTTGTCAAAATCTTTTATTACATAAATATTTTTCAGATTACTCATATCGTTAAAAAGTTGAATATTTACAATCCTTTTTATTGAAGACCCTTCTTCAGTATCAATTACTTTTCCAATCGGTATACCTGCAGGAAAAATCGTTGACATACCGCCAGTTACAATTGTATCCCCGCTTTTAATGATTGCTTGTCTAGGAATATCTAATAGTTGTAAAATATTATAATCCATACCGTTCCACATTAAACTACCAAAGTATGAGCTGTTTTTTAGTCGGGCATTAATTTTACTATTTCTGTTTAGAATAGATTGAACTCGAGAGTAATTATTAGATACATGCTCTGTAATACCTATGATTCCCCTTGAATTAATCACAGCCATTTCATTTGATATACTATCATTTCTCCCTAAATTAATAGTTAGAAAGTTATAATTTCCGCCAAATTGATTTTTTTCTATTTTACCCTCAATAAAATAAAATCTTTGTTTAAAACTTGTAGTATCATCAATTTTTTTTGATTTAATTTCGGCGATTAATTGCGAAAATTTCTCAACTTTATTTTTTAATACTAGATTTTCGTTTATGAGTAAAAGGTTTTCTTTGTTAAGATGTAAATAATCAGTAATAGAATTTATTTTATTATAAAATCCGCCTGTGAATGAATTGGCAGAGTTTACAAATTTACTTTTATGAAAACTACGATTATTAATTACTAAATTAATTGCTATAAATTCTAAAAGCAAAAAAAATAAAAAATACCGATACTTCTGAATAAAATAGATGAGTTGTTGCATAAGAAGTAAAGATGTCTGTGATTATTTCATTAAGACACTTTTGTATTTATCTAATTCTTTCAGGGCTATTCCAGTACCTCTTACAACAGCTCTAAGCGGGTCTTCAGCAATGTAAACAGGTAAGTCTGTTTTTCTTGAAAGACGTTTGTCTAAACCTCTCAACATAGAACCTCCTCCGGCAAGGTAAATTCCTGTATTATAAATGTCAGCAGCTAATTCTGGAGGGGTTTTAGAGAGTGTTTCCATAACAGCATCTTCAATTCTTAAAATTGATTTATCTAATGCTTTGGCTATTTCTCTAAAAGAAACTTGTACTTGTTTTGGCTTTCCACTAAGCAAATCTCTACCTTGAACTAACATGTCTTCTGGTGGATTGTCTAAATCTTCTGTAGCTGCACCAATATTTATTTTTACTTTTTCAGCTGTGGTATCTCCAACATAGAGGTTATGTTGAGTCCTCATATAATACATAATATCATTAGTAAATAAATCTCCTGCCACCTTTACAGACTGATCACAAACGATACCAGCCAGAGCTATTACTGCAATTTCAGTTGTTCCACCACCTATATCAATAATCATATTTCCTTTAGGCTCCATGATATCGATACCAACCCCAATTGCCGCAGCCATTGGTTCATATATTAAATATATTTCTTTGGCGTTCATATGCCTAGCAGAATCTTGTACCGCTCTTTTTTCAACTTCTGTTATCCCAGAAGGAATACAAATTACCATTCTTAGTGCTGGTGGGAAAAGCTTCTTTTTTATAGCAGGAATTTTTTTTACAAATTCCTTAATCATTTCCTCAGATGCTTGAAAGTCTGCAATTACACCGTCCTTTAATGGGCGAATTGTTTTAATATTTTCATGCGTTTTACCCTGCATTAAGTTGGCCTCTTTACCAGTGGCAATAATTCTACCAGTAACTCTATTTCTTGCAACAATAGATGGGCTATCTATCACAACCTTACCATTATGAATAATAAGTGTATTTGCCGTTCCTAAATCAATGGCAATATCTTCAGTCATGAAATCAAAAAAGCCCATAAAAATGATTAATTTTCTAAATGTGTGTGATTACTTACAAATCTAATAAAAATAAGCTAGTAATTACGTTGATTTTTAATGTTTAAAATGTCTAGTACCAGTCATTACCATGGAAACATTATTTTTATTACAATAATCAATGGTTAATTGGTCTTTAATCGATCCGCCTGGCTGAATTACATTTGTAATTCCTGCTTTATCAGCAATTTCCACGCAGTCAGGAAAAGGGAAAAAGGCATCACTAGCCATTGCCGCTCCTTTAAGGTTAAAATTAAAATTTTTAGCTTTTTCTATTGCTTGCTTTAAAGCATCAACTCTACTAGTTTGTCCAGTTCCGCTAGCCAATAATTGCTTGTTTTTAACTAACACAATAGTGTTTGATTTGGTGTGCTTACATATCTTTGAGGCAAATAATAGATCTTCTAATTCTTTGTCTGTTGGTTTGTTGTTAGTTGCATAAGATAAGTCTCCTAAAGCATCAGTTTTATCATCTTTGTCTTGAATTAATAATCCATTTAGTGAGGTTCTAACAATTTGTTTGGGTAATTCAAAACTTTTTTGAATCAGAATCACCCTATTCTTTTTGCCTTTTAAAATTGTAAGAGCGTCTTGATCATAAGAGGGTGCTATTACTACTTCGCAAAAAAGTTGGTGAATTTCATTGGCGGTAGCTAGATCAATTTTAGTATTCGAAATCAAGACACCTCCGAAAGCGGAAACTGGATCACCAGCTAATGCATCAACATAAGCCTTGCAAATTGTTTCTCTTTGAGCAAAACCACAAGCATTATTATGCTTTAAAATAGCAAATGTTGGATCCTCGGATATAAATTCATTCATCAAGTTTACAGCAGCGTCTACATCCAGAAGATTATTGTAGCTTAACTCTTTACCATGAAGTTTATCAAACATAGCTTCTAAATCTCCAAAGAAATATCCCTTTTGGTGTGGGTTTTCTCCATAACGTAGTGTTTTTGAATTTACTTCACTTGCTTTGTATACAACTTCATCTTCATTAAAATAATTAAAAATAGCAGTGTCATAGTGAGATGAAATATTAAAAGATTTTGCAGCAAACTTTTTCCTTTCCTCTAGACTTGAAGAGCCATTATTTAATTTGTAGAGTTTTAAAAACTCTTCATATTGATCCATGGATGATATGGTAAAAGTATCTTTAAAATTTTTTGCAGAAGCTCTAATAAGAGAAATACCACCAATATCAATTTTTTCAACAATTTCTTGTTCTGTTGCGCCAGAGACCACAGTTTTTTCAAAAGGATATAAGTCAACAATTACAAGATCAATCTGTGGAATTTCATATGCTTTCATTTCTGAAATATCTCCTTGATGATCTTGTCTATTCAATATCCCTCCAAAAACTTTTGGGTGTAATGTTTTTACTCTACCGCCTAAAATTGAGGGATAAGAGGTAACATCTTCTACAGGAGTAACAGGAATTCCTAATTCTTTGATAAATTTTTCTGTACCTCCTGTTGAGTATATGGTAACATTTTTTTTGTGTAACTCTTCAACTATTGGCTTTAGTCCATTTTTGTGAAATACAGAAATTAATGCAGATTGGATAATTTTTAGATTGCTCATTTTGTGTGCTTAGTTAAGCACACAAATCTACTAAATGTGAGTTGCTAAAACAACAGAAACTAATTTGAAATAAAGAAACTTATACTATAATTGTGAATAAAATTTTTTTTAAAAGTTTCTTCAAGATTGTTATAGTCTTTTTTTTAATTTTTGTGTAGTTCACCAACTTTTGCGCAAACAAACTCTAATAATTGTTCGTCATTTTCTGAGAATGGGTTAGAATCATGAGAATCAATGTCTATTTGACCAATATTTTCACCACCTGCAAAAATAGGGATTACAATTTCTGATTTCACTTTCCATCCACATGAAATATAATTTTCTTCCTCAGTTACGTCTTGAACAACAAAATTTTTGTTACTCAAAGCTACCTGTCCACAAATTCCTTTACCAAAAGGGATAATGGTATGATCGGTTGGCTCTCCTGTGAATTCCGCTAATTTCAATTCTTGCTTGTCACCATTCTTAAAGTAAAAACCAACCCAATGATAATATGATATTTGATTTTCTAAAAAATCACAAATAGCTTGTTGTTTTGATGAGGTTGTTTTCTTAGAGGATACAATATCTTCTATAGTTTCTTTTATAAAATTAATATTCATGTTTTTAATATACTATGAAAATATTTCGTAAAATTAATTCAAATTCTCCATGAAAGAACAAAGAAATACAGTTCTTTTTTAACAATAACCTTAATTATTTTAATAATATTTTTTTAAAATGGAAATAATTTGAAAAGAATTATCTTTTTTCTTCTATATCCTTAGATTTATAATTCATCTACTTGAGTTTTATGATTATAATAGACCTAATTAATAGTTTAACATATTTTTTAAAATTTCTATTGTAAATTTGCATGTTAAATGGAAATAATTATCAAGAAAATAAGCGCGTCAATTCTGTCTTTTATAGTGTTGTTCTCATCTATGTCTTTTGCAATAGATGAGCATTTTTGTGGCAGTAGGTTAATGGATGTGTCTTATTTTGGGGATGCTGATAATTGTGGGATGGAAAAAATTCATGTGTCATCTAATACTTCAACATTTAAAAAAAATAATTGTTGTAAAGATAAAATAACACTCCTTCAGTCTTCAATATTCAATAAAGAAAAACTTATAAATCTGCAAAATACAGATATAGAAACCTCTTTATTAAAAGGTTGTTGTTATTCAGTATTTTATAAAAACAATTCTCTTAAATTAAAATATTACAAAGACTTTTCTCCACCTGATATAGCAAAAGATATCCGGGTATTACATCAAACTTTTCTCATTTAATTTAAAATAATAATACAATATTATCATCTTTTTTGGTGATTACTCAACTATTTATTATTTAAAATTAAATACAATACAATGAAAAGAATTATCGTCATTACCATATTTTTATTTTTACCATTGTTGTCATTCTCGCAAGAAATATTAACAGGAATGATTATGGATAAAAATAATCCCAAAGATAATTTAGGGGTTTTTGGAGCAAATATTTTTTGGTTAAATACTTCCGTAGGAGCAACAACTGATGAAAAAGGATGGTTTAAAATTCCTTACAAGAAAAATTATAATAAACTTGTAGTGAGTTATGTTGGTTATAAGACGGATACACTTGTTATTACTGATTTAGAGCCAATACACCATTTTATAACATTAGAGAATGAATTAGAAGAAGTAACCTTAAAAAGTAAGAAGAAGGCAACTCAAAGATCTTTTATTCAAACACAAAACGTTTTTACTGTAAATAGTGAAGAACTGCTCAAGGCTGCTTGTTGTAATTTAGCTGAAAGTTTTGAAACCAATCCTTCTATAGATGTTAATTTTTCTGATGCCCTAACAGGAACACGTCAAATTCAAATGCTCGGTTTAAAAAGTCCTTATTTACTAATTACACAAGAAAACATCCCATCTATTAGAGGCGCTGCACAAGTTTTTGGTCTCACTTTTACACCAGGAACTTGGGTAGAAAGCATTCAAATAACAAAAGGTGCTGGAAGTGTTATAAATGGGTACGAAAGTATATCAGGGCAGATTAATGCGGAATTAGTAAAACCACTTACAGATAAAAGATTTTTTTTAAATGCTTACGGATCTTTGGGAGGTAGATTAGAATTAAATACACATTTAAATCACAAAATATCCGAAAAATGGCAAACAGGAGTCTATATTCATGGTGATTATAGAGGAGAGAAATTTGACAGGAACAAAGATGGGTTCCTAGACAACCCGCTCACAAATCAAATTAATGTGATGAATCGTTGGCAATACCTTGATTCAGAAAAAGGGTGGGTAAGTTTCATAAATGTTCGTTACATGAATGATTCTAAGCAAACAGGAGAAAATAATTTTAATCCCAACCTAGATAGAGGTCAAACTAATATTTGGGGAGGGGAAATCGACACAAAACGTTTTGAATCTTCTTTAAAGTTAGGATATGTTTTTCCAGAACTTCCTTTTCAAAGTTTTGGATTTCAATTTGCATATAGTAATCATGAGCAAGATTCTTATTTTGGTTTAAAAACCTATGATATACAACACCAAAGTATTTATTCTAATTTATTATTTAATTCAATAATAGGAGATACTAGAAATAAATTTTCTACAGGATTTAACTTTACTTATGACGCTTATAATGAGTTTGTAAATTTGATAAATTTCTCTAGGAATGAGAATTCTTTTGGAGGTTTTTTCGAATATGCGTACGATAATTTAGATAACTTTAGTCTTACAGCTGGTGTTAGAATGGATACCCATAATTTATTAGGAACTTTTGTAACTCCTAGAATTCATTTAAGATTTGTCCCATGGGAAAAAGGAGTGTTAAGAGCATCTATTGGACAGGGTAGAAAAAGTGCAAATATATTTGCAGAAAACCAACAATTATTTGCAAGTAGTAGACAGATTGATATCCAATCTTCAGGAGGTGAAATTTATGGATTAGATCCAGAAGTTGCTTGGAACTATGGGGTGTCATATTTGCAAGGATTTAATCTTTTTGATAAAAAGGGAGATATTTCTTTAGACTTCTACAGAACTCATTTTCAAAACCAAGTTGTAGTAGATTGGGAAAATACGGAGAGAATTTCTTTTTATAATCTAGAAGGCGATAGTTATGCAAATAGTTTTCAGACAGAAATTAATTATTTTATTAATGATTACTTAAACCTTCGTTTAGCCTATAAATACTATGATATACAAACTGATTACACCGCAGGTAAATTATCAAAACCTTTGACTCCAAATCATCGTTTTTTTGCAAATATTTCATATGAAACAAAACAATTAAAATTAAATAATCAATGGAAATTTGATATGACTTTTAATCTCATTGGAGAACAACGATTACCAAATACATCAATGAATCCCATTCAATATCAACTAGGAGACTATTCAAAGTCCTATAGTTTGTTTAATTTACAAATAACTAAAGTTTTCTCAAAAAAGTTTGAGTTGTATGTTGGAGGTGAAAATTTAACAAATTTGAAACAGAAAAACCCTATTTTAGCAGCTGATAATCCTTTTGGTGCAAACTTTGATACAACAATTATTTATGCACCTATTTTTGGAAGAATGTTATATAGCGGTTTACGATTTAAAATAGATTAAAATGAAAAAAATCATCCTCATAGTTTGCTTGTTGTTGATAGGATTTTCTGCAGAGGCACAAAAGAAAAAAAAGAATTCAAAAGTTTCAATTGAAGTTGATGGAGTTTGTATGATGTGTAAAAAACGTATTGAAAAAGCTGCATTAAATTCTAAAGGAGTAAAGTTTGCATCATGGGACCTTAAAACCCATCAGCTTTCTCTTATTATAGACGAAAATAAAACAGACTCAAAAATTATTCAACAAAATGTTGCTGCTGTTGGTCATGACACTAGAGGTGTTAGAGCTAAAGATCATGTTTACAATCAAATAGATCCTTGTTGTAAATACAGGGGTAAGAAAATTGTAGATGCACATGAAAAAGCTGAAAATTAGAAGTCTATTCTTAAAATACCTTTTGTTTTTAATTCAGAACTAGTAAGTGTTTTTACGAATAAAGATTGTATAGAAGATTATGCAAGAGTAGCTTATTTTTACTCAAATTATAAAGCTTTTTAAAAAAAAACAATAAATCCCAACCTATAGGATTGGGATTTATTATTTATTTAACAATGTAATCTTACATCATTCCTGGCATTCCTCCACCCATTGGTGGCATTCCGGCACCAGCAGGAACATCTTCTTTAATGTCTATTAAAGCACATTCTGTAGTTAGAATCATGCCTGCAACTGAAGCTGCATTTTCTAATGCAACACGCGTTACTTTCTTAGGGTCTATAATACCAGCCTCTAACATATCTACATATGTTTCTGACTTTGCATCATAACCAAAATTTTTGTTTCCTTCTAATACTTTATTTATAACTACAGATCCTTCTCCACCTGCGTTTTCAACAATGGTTCTCAAAGGAGATTCAATCGCTTTATTAACAATTTGAATTCCAGTTGTTTCATCCAAATTTTCTGTCGCTATTTTTTCAAGTGTTTTTTTAGTTCTTACTAAAGCAACACCTCCACCAGCAACAATACCTTCTTCTACTGCTGCTCTTGTAGCATGAAGTGCGTCGTCTACTCTGTCTTTCTTTTCTTTCATTTCAACTTCTGAGGCTGCTCCTACATATAAAACAGCAACTCCTCCGGCCAATTTGGCTAAACGTTCTTGAAGTTTTTCTTTGTCATAATCAGAGGTTGTAGTTTCTATTTGTGCTTTTATTTGGTTAACTCTAGCTTTTATGGCTTCAGCATCTCCATTTCCGTTTACAATTGTAGAGTTGTCTTTATCTATGGTAATAGTTTCAGCAGTACCTAAAAGATCTAATGTCGCATTTTCTAAAGAGAACCCTCTTTCTTCTGAAATTACAGTACCACCGGTTAAAATTGCAATATCTTCTAACATTGCTTTTCTTCTATCTCCAAATCCTGGAGCTTTCACAGCAGCAATTTTTAAACCACCTCTTAACTTGTTTACAACTAAAGTAGCTAAAGCTTGTCCATCAACATCTTCGGCAATAATCAACAAAGGTCTACTTGATTGAGCCACCGGTTCTAATATTGGTAGAATTTCATTTAAATTAGAAATCTTTTTATCAAACAATAAAATGTATGGGTTTTCAAGATCAGCAATCATTTTATCTGCATCAGTAACAAAATAAGGAGATAAATATCCTCGGTCAAACTGCATACCTTCTACAACGTCTACGTAAGTTTCCATTCCTTTGGCTTCTTCAACGGTAATAACACCTTCTTTACCAACTTTTTCAAATGCTGTTGCTATAAGGTCTCCAATGGTATTGTCATTGTTGGCTGAAATAGCTGCAACCTGCTTTATTTTTTCTGAGGAGTTTCCAACTTTCTGCGCCTGTTTTTCTAAATCAATTATGATCGCCTGAACAGCCTTATCAATCCCTCTTTTTAAATCCATAGGATTGGCTCCTGCGGCTACGTTTTTAATACCTTCTTTAACAATGGATTGAGCTAGAACAGTAGCTGTAGTAGTTCCATCTCCAGCTAAATCATTTGTTTTTGAAGCTACCTCTTTAACCATTTGAGCACCCATGTTTTCAAGCTCATCTTCTAATTCTACTTCTTTAGCTACAGATACACCGTCTTTGGTAACTGTTGGAGATCCAAATGATTTAGAAATAATCACATTTCGTCCTTTTGGACCTAAAGTTACTTTCACTGCATTTGCAAGAGCATCTACACCTCTTTTAAGGCCATCTCTAGCATCACTATCAAATTTTATGTCTTTTGCCATTTTTATTCGTTTTTGTAAAGTTTAAACAATTGCTAAAATGTCGCTTTCGCGCATCATTAAATAATCTTTTCCTTCAAGTTTTAGTTCTGTACCTCCGTATTTACCATACAAAACAGTGTCACCTACTTTTACAGTTAATGGTTCATCTTTTTTGCCATTTCCAACAGCTACGATAGTTCCTTTTTGAGGTTTTTCCTTAGCGTTGTCTGGGATGATAATCCCTGAAGCTGTGGTGGTTTCTGCAGCAGCTGGTTCTACAAGAACTCTGTCTGCTAGAGGTTGAATTTTTATTCCCATTAGTATATTATATTTTATTTTAATGAATAGATTCAGAAATTATGCCATTTATAATCAACTGACATTTTTTCAAGTTACTGATTTGAAATCGAAATTTTTCGAAAAAAAAATGCCAACGTGTCATTTCGTTGGCATTTTTTAATAATAATTTATACTTTTTGTTTTTTAAAGCGAATCATTTGTAATTGGTAATGTATTGTTTGAAGACTTAGGAGTTGATCTTACATCTTCAAGTGTATTGTCTAGCTTAATATTTGAAGTATTATCTCTTTCTATTGAAAAGTTGGATAATAAAATTAATGCGAACATGGCAATAGCTAACGTCCAGGTAGTTCTATCTAAAAAATTGTTTGTGTTTTGAACACCACCCATAGATTGAGCACCCCCTCCTCCAAAAGAAGAAGATAAACCTC
>Ga0206677_10000737_pt1 | contig 31122 bp, 31 predicted proteins | sample M130m12015metaG_FD_155475 | JGI IMG/M metagenome (GOLD analysis project Ga0206677, IMG submission 155475) | Ammonia-oxidizing marine archaeal communities from Monterey Bay, California, United States - M1 30m 12015 | ecosystem: Environmental > Aquatic > Marine > Intertidal zone | place: USA...
GTATGGTAAGGCCCCACTTGTAAGTATGGCAAATCTTTAATTTTGATGGACCAGGCATCATTTCCGAAAACTATAATATCTAGCGTATCTTTTGGATATCGCGTTGTAATTAATTCCGCCAATGCCATTGCTACTTTTTTGGCGGGGGTAATTCTGTCTTCACCATACAAAATCATCGAATGACTGATGTCAATCATTAAGACTGTACTCATTTGACTTTTGTGAAGTGTTTCTTCCAGGACCAAATCGTTTTCAGTCAAACGAAAATCATCAATGCCATTATTTATCTGAGCGTTTCGAATGCTTTCAGTGATAGACACTTTATCCAAAGCATCACCAAATTGATAGTTTCTAAAATCGCCGGTCTGCGCATCTCCAATTCCAGGAGATTTGCTTTTATGACTTCCCGACCCACTCCTCTTTATTTTTCCAAAAATATGATTTAAGGCCTGCTGACGAATCGACCGTTCTGTTTTGGCTGTTATTTTTGTAGCGCCCAATCCATTGGCATCTATTTCTTTTTTTATGAATCCTTTTTTCGTAAGATCTTCAATGAAATCGTCAATTGTATAGGCTTCAGTGGTCAGTTTGTATTCTTTATCTAAGGAACGTAACCAATCAATGGCTTCTTCAAAATCGCCCGAAGTATGGGTGATCAATTCTTTAAAAATTTCGAATAACATTTCAAAAGGAGATTGATTTTCTGCTTCGTATGTTTTAAAAATAAATCCTTTTCTTGTAGTACCTTTTTTCATTAGGATAAAAATACGGTTTATTAAACAGCTAAAAAAAGATTCTCATCGCTTTCCTCTATATTCTACATATCATTTTTTTTCAAAAATAAAACAGGCACATCACGATCATTAATTTTATCATAAATTTAACAGTAGAAGTACTCCATAAAAAGTAATTTGACAAAAATTAACCCAAATCAAATTTAGATATGAAACCAAAAAAAATCTCATCATTTAAAATTCTTTGTGCTTTGTTTCTAGCATTCCTATTTGTTGGAGTTCAAGACGCAAATGCACAATTTTGGAAGAAAAAAAAGAAAGCGGCATCAAAAACAGCAGTAATTGCCAAGAAAAAGAGCCCAAAAAAGAAAGCAAAAACGATAAAAGAACTGACAGAAAGCAGTAAGAAAATTGAAGGTTTATTTACCATTTTTCAAGATACTGTTACCGGTGCTACTAAATTATTGATAAAAGAAGACCAATTAAACAAAGACTTTATTTACTTTTCTCAAATTGCAGATGGAGTAACAGAAGCGGGTCAATTTAGAGGAGCTTACCGGGGATCAAGTGTTTTTCATGTAAAAAAATACTTCAATAAAATAGAATTTGTAGCACCAAATACCGCGTTTTATTTTGACAAGAACAACGCCATTTCCAAATCTGCCAATGCGAATATTAGCCATGCAGTGATTGCTAGTGGAAAGCTATTAGCCTCCGATACAAAAAAAGGAGCATATTTGATTGCTGCTGATGGGTTGTTTCTCTCTGAAACTTTTACAAGAATTAAAGGACCTAGATTTCCAGGACAATCTCCTTTAGCTTTTAAACTTGGTAAATTTGACAGAGGAAAATCAAAGATTGAAGCAATAAAAAATTATCCCGAAAACACCAATATAAAAACAGAATATGTCTACAACAATCCAGCTGTTTTAAATGGAGGTAGTGCAGCGGTTACCGATGGAAGAAATGTCTCTATCAAAGTTTTTCATACGTTTATGAACATGCCAGCGGATGACTATACTACAAGACTGGACGATCCGAGAGTTGGATATTTTTTGACCCAAACAAACAATATGACCTCCACAGATGTTGTAAATTATAGAGATTTTATTCACCGATGGAAATTGGTCAAAAAAAATCCAGAATTGCCAATTTCTGAACCAATAACCCCCATTACTTGGTGGATTGAAAATACGACTCCTGTTGAGTTTAGAGAAACCATAAAACAAGGAGTACTCGCATGGAATGAGGCTTTTGAAAAAGCAGGATTCAAGAATGCAATGGTAGTAAAGGTCCAACCCGATGATGCCAACTGGGATGCCGGAGATGTTCGTTATAATGTATTGCGTTGGACCTCCTCTCCCAATCCTCCTTTTGGTGGTTATGGGCCTAGTTTTGTAAACCCTCGAACAGGAGAGATTTTAGGTGCAGATATTATGCTGGAATACGTACATTTTACCAACAGAGTTTATTACGACCGTGTTTTTAACAATGCAGCAGCTGTGAACTTTACCGCTGAAACCGAAACAGAAGAAAAAGTAAAATTCTTTGAAAATAAAAACAATCATTTATTTTGTTCTAAAGGGCACTTGATGCATGAAAACACCCTCTTTGGAAAGACCGTTTTAGCTGCAACAGGAGCTTCAGACCTAGAAATGGAAGGAATAAAAAAGCAAGGAATGAAATCTTTAATCATGCATGAAATCGGGCATACATTAGGATTAAACCACAACATGAAAGCAAGTCAGTTATTCTCACCAGCACAGTTGGCTGATGCCGATTTCATTAAAGGAAAAGCTTTGACAGGTTCTGTGATGGATTATGCAGGTATTAATTTAACCAAAGACCGAAGTAAGCAAGGACAATATTATGATATGGCAGTAGGGCCATATGATGTTTGGGCGATTCAGTTTGGTTATATGCCATTTACATCCAAAGCAGAAAGAGCAGCTTTACTAGCAAGATCTACGGAACCCGAGTTAATTTTCGGAAATGACGCAGATGATATGCGATCTCCAGGAAAAGCAATTGATCCAAGAGTCATGATTGGTGATTTGTCTAATGATCAAATTGGATATTCTATAGATCGAATTGAACTCGTAAATTCCATGATGAAAGAGATCAAAACTCGTTTTGGTAATTCTGGAGATTCCTATATGCAATTAAGACAAGCTTATTACATTTTAAGTGGACAATCGGCAACTGCAGCTAATGTAATCTCAAGGTTTATTGGTGGGGTATATGTAGACAGGTCCAAACCAGGTACTAGCAAAACAATGCCTTATACACCGGTAAGTTTATCCGATCAAAAAAGAGCGTTGAAGGCATTAAAAAAATATGTTTTTGCTCCCGATGCATTTACAGTCCCTAAGGATGTATACAACTATTTGGCAAACCAAAGACGAGGCTACAATTTCTTTGGCGGCCCCGAAGACCCAAAAATTCACGAACAAATATTGAGCTATCAAACGCGCGTGCTCGCACATATTACACATCCGAACACCCTCCAAAGAATTTCCAATTCTGAATTGTATGGCAACAAATACAAGCTCGCAACCTACATGACAGACTTAAACAACATCATGTTCAAACCAGACGTGAATGGAACCATCAACTCTTTTCGCCAAAATCTACAAGCTGCCTATACAAAGGGATTAATAAAAATGATTACTGGAAAATCAAGTAGTCGTTATCCAATCGCTGCAAAATCGATGGCGATTTATAATTTAAAAACCATTAAATCATGGGTAAGTAATGGATCTGGTGATATTGCTACAAAAGCACACAAAAATCACCTAAAGACATTAATTACCAATGCCATGAAAGAAATTAAATAATTTTTATAGAAGGCTTCACAGAGAAGCTGTTTAAAAAATAAGTTTTAGCATGTCAAACCAAGCGAATCGAAGGTATTTATAATAAAAAAAATACATTTCAAGAACTCCATGTGACATTCGTTGTAAAAACTAGCTTTTTAAGCAGCTTCTTTTTTATTTTTGTAAAATGGCAAACATATTGATTACCGGGGGAACCGGGTTGGTAGGCAAAAGGCTTACCGAGTTTTTACTTAAGAAGCAACACAAGGTCCGAATTTTAAGTAGAACCCCTTCTGCAGAAAATGAATATAAATGGGATGTAGTCAATAACTATATTGATGAAGAAGCATTGCTAGATTTAGACTATATCATCCATCTGGCAGGTGCCGGAATTGCAGACAAGCGCTGGACTTCCGAACGTAAGAAAGTTATTATTGACAGTAGAGTAGCTACGGCCAACCTCTTGTATTCGAAAATAAAAACATTGAGCATTCCTTTACAAGGATTTATTTCAGCATCTGGAAGTAATTTCTATGGTGCAAACACAACCGATACAATCTACACAGAGACCGACATTGCAGGTACTGATTTTCTTGGTAATGTTTGTCTTCAATGGGAAAAAGCTGCCCAACAGTTTGAGACTTTAAAAATACCCGTTACCCTTTTAAGAACTGGGATTGTTTTATCTAAAAAAGGAGGCGCACTCCAAAAAATGAAAACACCTATTATTTCCCCTTTGGGTACTGGAAAACAATACTTGTCTTGGATTCACCTTGACGACTTGTGCAACTTATACATTCATACAATTGAGCAAAATAATACTGGGGTTTTCAACGCTATTGCCCCCGATTTTCAAACCAGTACATCCTTTTCAAAAACATTGGCCAAAAGCATTAAAAGGCCATACCTACCAATAACAGTACCAGGATTCTTATTAAAACTTGCTTTTGGAGAATTGGCCGTGATTCTTTTGGAAGGAAGTAGATTATCTTCTAAAAAGGTAATCGCAACCAATTTTCAGTTTAAATTTAAAACACTTTCAGAAGCTTTCACCCACTTATTTCAAAAATAAATTTTTGGCAGCTTTTCATCAATTCAAAAAAACCGTAACTTGCTGAAATAAATTTTTTAGCAATTATGAAATTACTTTCAATAAACGGAAAAAAAATTTCCATTGAAGCGCAAGATGAAATGCCTTTACTTTGGGCAATTAGAGACATAGTTGGCTTAACAGGTACAAAATTTGGATGTGGCGTTAGTCAGTGCGGTGCATGCTCCGTATTAATTAATGGCAACCTTACAAAATCATGCAGCATCCCTGTTTCTTACGCAGCAGGAAAAGAGATATTCACTATTGAAGGTTCTTCAGAAAATTTAGAATTTTTACGAGCAGCCTGGAATGAGGGCAATGTACCACAATGTGGCTATTGTCAATCCGGGCAATTAATTGCCGCTACCGCTTTGTTAGACAAAACAGCAAAACCAACCAACGAGGACATTGACAAAGCCATGAGTGGCAATATTTGTAGATGTGGAACCTATACTAGAATTAGAAAAGCCATTCATAAAGCTGTCGAACTTAAATCAAATAGTCATGACTAAGATTCAGAACTTAAGTAGAAGAAACTTTGTAAAAGTATTCGGTTTGGCCTCAGGAGGAATTCTTTTAGGATGCAGTACAACGGGTGAGAAAAAGGGTTTTGTCCCAAAAATGACAGACGAAAAGGGATTTGCACCCAATCTTTTTATCAATATTAAAAAAGATGGAAATATTACTTTAATTGCATCTCGTTCTGAAATGGGACAAGGAATTCGAACTTCATTGGCTTCAGCAATTGCAGACGAATTAGAAGCCGACTGGAGTTACATTTCTTTACAACAAGCAATTGGAGATGAAAAATATGGCAATCAAAATACCGATGGCTCTCGAAGTGTAAGAACCATGTTAGCACCCATGCGTAAAATGGGAGCAACTGCAAAAATGATGCTAATTGCTGCAGCAGCAAAAAAATGGAACGTTCCAAAAAACGAATGCATCGCAGACAATCATTACATTGTAAATACCACAACAAAAGAGAAGATTTTCTTTGGTGATTTGGTAGAAGAAGCTTCAAAAATCACCCTTCCATCATCTGAAGAAATCACACTCAAAGAAACTAAAAACTTTAAATACATAGGAAAAAACCTAAAAAGTGTTGATCTAAAAGATTTTACTCACGGAACGGCAGTTTATGGTATTGACAAAAGAATTCCAAATATGAAGTTTGCTGCAATTGCAAGATGCCCAGTTACTTTTGGAACTATAAAAAGCGTCGATAAATCCGCTGCTGAAGAAATTTCCGGCGTTGAAAAAATAATCAAAATGGATCGAATGACGCCTCCTACTGGAAAATTTTTCGGAATGTTGGGTGGTGTGGCTGTCGTTGCCAATAATACTTGGGCTGCCTTTCAAGGAAAATTAAGCTTAGAGATTGATTGGAATTTTGGAGACAACAAAGCGTACAATACCGATGCCTACAATAAAAAAATTAACGAACGGCTACTAGCAAACGGAAAACTAGTTCCTGGGAGTCGTGGGAATGTTACAAATGCATTCAAAGAAAGTACGCAAATCATTGAGGCTACCTACCATGTTCCGCATTTGGTGCACGCTCCTATGGAAGTACCCAATGCGACGGCTTGGTTTCAAGGAGATCGTTGTGAAGTATGGGCACCTGTTCAAGATCCGCAAACGGCAAAAAGTGAAATCGCACATTTTTTCAATTTAGATATTGAAAATATAACCGTGAATGTTACTTTTCTTGGAGGTGGATTTGGACGAAAATCAAAATCAGATTTCGTAATAGAAGCAGTAGCCTTATCCAAAGAGATAAATGCACCTGTTCAAGTAGTTTGGACACGTGAAGATGATATACAACATAGTTTTTATCATTCGTCAAGTACACAATCCATCAAAGGTTCGTTAGACAAAAATGGACAGGTTTCGGGTTGGTTACACAAGGTTGCCTTTCCTTCTATTGTCTCTAGCTTTAAACCGTTATCAGATTATGCATCTGGTTTTGAATTGGGACAAGGATTTATCAACAACCCTTATCAGATTGAAAATTTTAGATTTGAAAATGCCAAAGCAGAGGCGCATGTTCGAATTGGTTGGATGCGCTCTGTTATTCATATACATAGTGGATTTGGAATCAATTCTTTTGTTGATGAATTGGCTGCAAAGACAAACAAAGACCCTTTAGCATTCCATTTAGAACTTCTCGGAAAAGACCGCATTATTCAAGGAAAATCTGCCTATCCTTTTGATTCAAAACGTTTCAAAAATGTATTAAGAACTGCTACAGAAAAAGCAAAATGGGGCAAGAAGTTACCGGAAGGCCATGGTTTAGGTTTGGCCGTTCATTATAGTTTTTATAGTTATGTTGCCACTGTGGTAGAAGTTTCTTCTAAAGATGATAAAATAAAAGTAGAAAATATTTGGACAGCTATCGATTGTGGATTGGTATTGAACAAAGACAATGTTAAAAATCAATTAGAAGGCGCTGCTATTTTTGGAATGTCGTTTACATTGTTTGGAAAAATCACTGCCAATGAAGGCGCTATTGAACAGCAAAACTTTCATGATTACCCAATGACACGCATGAAAGATGCACCCAATATCGATATCACTATTATTGACAATATGGAAACGGCACCAACTGGTGTAGGAGAACCAGGAGTTCCCGTCATTGCTCCTGCAATCTGTAATGCTATTTTTAATGCAACAGGAAAACGAGTAAGAACATTGCCTTTAATAGACTTAGGAATGGTATAAGTATCCCTTATCCTAGGAAATAAAAAAGCGCAACTTATAAAAGTTGCGCTTTTTTAATAGGGTGTATTTTTCTGTACGCTAAAGGTTATATTCTCCCAAAGGTTTTGGGAAATCTTCTGGATTTGCCGCTAAGTGATATCTTGGATCATCAATTCCTTCCTCAATGATTCCTGTAAATATTGGACTTGCTTTATAAAGTAACATTTTACAATCTTTACTTAAATGTTTTAGCTTGATGTTTTTACCCTCGGCTTGGTATTTTTCAACCAAAGCAAAGATTGCTTCAATCGCAGAATGATCGGAAACACGCGCTTCCACAAAATCAATTTCTACACTTTCTGGATCATTTTTAACATCGAATTTCTCATTAAACGTCGCAATACTTCCAAAGAACAAAGGCCCCCAAATTTCATACACTTTGGTTCCGTCATCCTTAATTCTCTTTCTTGCACGGATCTTTCTCGCATTTTCCCATGCAAAAACCAGGGCACTAACAATGACTCCAGCAATTACAGCAAATGCTAAATCAAAAATTACGGTGAGCGATGAAACTAAAATCAACACAAAAACATCAGATTTTGGAATCTTATTCATGATTCTAAAACTTGACCATGCAAATGTTCCAATAACCACCATAAACATGACGCCCACCAGAGCAGCAATGGGCACTTGTTCAATATAAGAAGATCCGAAGAGAATAAATATCAATAAGAAAACCGCAGCTGTCAATCCAGACAAGCGACCACGCCCTCCTCCTTTTATGTTGATAATAGATTGCCCAATCATTGCACAACCTCCCATACCACCAAACAAGCCAGTAACAATATTAGCCCCCCCTTGAGCAACACATTCACGATTTGAATTTCCACGTGTTTCTGTTAAATCATCAATAAGATTCAACGTCATTAAAGACTCTATTAACCCGATAGCTGCTAAAATACCAGCATAGGGAAAGATGAACCAAAAAGTATCCATATTCATGGGTATTTTAGAAAAAGTATCTAAAACCGGAACTGGAAAACTCCCTTTTAAGCCATCTCCACCTCCCTCTCTAATAAAAGAACCAACAGTGGCAACATCTAAATTTGAGAAAATAACAATTCCAGAAACAACGATAATAGCTATCAGTGCTTCAGGTAACTTTTTGGTTGCTTTTATTTTTGGAAGTCCCCACATAATGAACATGGTCAAACCAACTAAACCAACCATATACCACAAAGAAACTCCTTCTAACCATACTTTATCGGCGCCATCAATTCTTTTAAACATTCCTAGTTGTGACAAGAAAATTACAATAGCCAAACCGTTCACAAATCCCATCATTACGGGATGTGGAATTAATCTCACAAATTTACCTAACTTAAAAAGTCCTGCTAAAACCTGGAAAACTCCCATTAGAATCACCGTTAAGAAAAGGTAGTAAAGTCCTAAACTTTCCTCAGGACTTCCCATTGCATTCCCCTCCGAAACCAATGAAACCATTACTACTGCTAATGCGCCAGTTGCCCCAGAAATCATTCCAGGTCTCCCGCCAAATATTGAGGTAATTAATCCAACCATAAAGGCTGCATACAAACCCACCAATGGGTCTACACCCGCCACAAAAGCAAATGCTACTGCTTCTGGAACCAATGCTAAGGCCACCGTAATTCCTGATAAGACATCATTTCTTACATTGTTAACTCTTTTTGTGATAAACTCAGTCATAATTTTTATTCCTTTTTGAAGTCGGCAAAGATAGTAGGTTTTTTAATTGAAACCATGTAAGTCTAAGTATTTGTTATAAACCAATTTAATGTTATCATAACTGTTTTGAAGTGCTTCTCCAATAGCCGCTTTGTTTTTAAAAACAACTTCAGTAATCCCCTCTTCTACTTGCGGTTTTAAAACACCTTCAAAATTGGAGTGCATAAGAAACCAATGTGTTTTTTTAAGACAATTTTCATTCCGATAAAAATAATGATAGGTAGTTGTTAAAAATTGATCGATTGAAAGTTTGTCGATGCCACACTCTTCAGCAACTTCTCTGAGAGCAGTTGCTTCAATTGTTTCCCCGGCTTCCGTCATCCCCTTTGGAAGGTCCCAGACGTCATTTCTATAAATGAACAGTACTTCTTTTTTAGAATTTAAAACCAATCCTCCTCCAGCGGTAACAACTTTAAAATTTTCAAAGAAAAGCGCCCTCGATTGTTCTAAATCGGTGCACAAAAGCAGTACTTCTTTTGTTGGATTAGCAATAATATTCTTTATAAAATTATCAACACACAAACCTTCAAATAAGAATACAGGCAACTTATTTTCTTTTGGCAAAGAATCCGTTAAGATAATTAAGCGATCATTTACAAAAACTTTATACATTTGCGGCATGATTTTAAACAAAGATACAGCAAAAAAAACCGCTGAACTTTTATTGCAAATGAAGGCGATAAAACTGAGTCCAATGGAACCTTTTACTTGGGCATCAGGATGGAAATCTCCTATCTATTGCGACAATAGAATAACACTTTCTTACCCAGCAGTAAGAATTTTTCTAAAAGAAGAAATTGCAAAAATAGTTGAGCAACAACACGGTAAACCAGATGTAATTGCAGGAGTCGCAACAGGCGCAATAGCCATTGGTATTTTAGTAGCACAAGAATTGGGTGTTCCTTTTGTATATGTGAGACCAGAACCAAAAAGCCATGGTCGCAAAAACCAGATTGAAGGGTATTTGGAAAGCGGTCAAAATGTGGTGGTTATTGAAGACCTCATTAGTACAGGGAAAAGTAGCTTAAATGCAGTTGCAGCTCTCAAAGAAGCTGGCGCAGTTGTTAAAGGAATGGTGGCCATTTTTACCTATGGTTTTGAAATTGCAGACACCAACTTTAAGGAGAAAAATGTTACTTTAACAACTTTGAGTAACTATGAAAATTTACTAGAGCAAGCTTCTGAAAGCAATTATATTTCTGAAAATGAAATTGATACACTGCAAGCATGGCGAAAAAAGCCAAGTAGCTGGAAACAATAAAAACAAAACAATGAATATTGAAGGAACCAAAGTAACGACGCAAAAATCTGCCAAAGAAATCTTTACTTTTTTTACAGAATTATCAAATTTCGAGCACTTAATGCCTGAAAACATTCAAAAATTTGAGGTGGATGGTGACTCTTTTATTTTTGGTTTGAAAGGGATGCCAGAAATTAGACTGGTTTTAAAAAATAAAACAGCCTATTCTACTATCACCCTGGGTGCAGCAAGTAGTAAATTGCCTTTTACACTCGCAGCAAATATTGAAGTGATAACGGAAAACACAAGTACAGTACAACTTCAATTCGATGGAGAATTTAACCCAATGATGGCCATGATGATTAAAGCACCCTTAACAAAATTTGTAAGTACGCTCACCGAAAATATTGCAAAACTTTAAGCAAAAGAGACTTCTTTGATTCCGAATTCTTGAAGGGAATCATCCGCTAATAAGATCTGTAGTTTTCCTTTAGGGGAAACTCCTTGAATCATTCCCATAAACAAAACGTTCTCCTGATTTCTAAAAGTCGCTGGAACGTTTTTTTTGTATAAAAATTCTAAATACTGGGTTTCTAACAATTGAAATTGACCTTCTTTTAAAAGTGCTAATTTGGTTTGTAAAGAAGTTAACAACAACTGAAGCGTGTCCTCCAAATTGATTTCTTTTTGCAAACAGTTTTTAATTGAAGTAGCCTTCCTTGAAAATGATGGAAAGCATTCTTGATTTACATTCAATCCAATTCCAATAATTGCAGCCTGTATTTTTTGTTCTTTTAAGGTGTTTTCAATTAAAATACCTGCTATTTTATCATTTCCTGCCAGAATGTCGTTGGGCCATTTTATCTGTAAATTTGGAACTTTCAGATGTGTAAGTGTTTCTAAAACAGCAAGACTTACTGCAAAATTGAGGTACTTGTGGTTCTTTATTTCTAATGCTAAAAAAGAGGCATAGGTACTGAAAGTTAGGTTTTTACCACTTTCAGCAACCCAAGTCCCTGCTTCTTGACCACGGCCATTTAGTTGTTGTTTTGCGGTTACCGTCGTAAAATTCTTTAATACGGTAGTACGCCCCAAATCTTTTAAAAAAGAATTGGTAGAATCGATGGCATCAAGTTTGATTATTTTCAAGTGTTAAATAATGTGTAAACTAGTTCAATATTACACAAAAAAGTGACAAAAAAACAATAACTTTGCGTATTAATTTAGAAATTTTTAATGACCAAAAAGAAAATCAATACAGACGAATTAATTGCTGTAATTATAAAAGGAATTGAAGATGTTAAAGGAGAAGACATTCAATTATTAGATTTAAGAGAAATAGAGAACACTGTTTGTGATTATTTTATCATTTGTTCTGGAAACTCAAACACGCAAGTCAATGCTATTTCTGGTTCTGTGCAGAAAACAGTTTCAAAGGAAATCAAAGACAAACCTTGGCATGTAGAAGGTCAAAACAACTCCGAATGGATTTTAATGGACTATGTAAACGTTGTTGTGCATGTTTTTCAAAAACATGTTCGCCAATTTTATGACATCGAGAGTCTTTGGGGTGACGCAAAAATTACTGAAATAAAATCTTAACAAACACATTTCATTTTTAAAATATGAGTGATTCTAATAAAGAAAATAAACCAAAATCCCCAAAGGCAAAATTTAGTTCGTACTGGATTTATGGAGCGGTATTTATAGTCCTTATCGTTTTTAATTTTTTAAATTCTGATGCTTTAGCTTCCAAAAGTTTGTCTAAAAATAAATTTGAGGAAATTTTAAATGAGAATGAAATTGAAAAAATTTTAGTGGTCAACAACACAACCGCTCAAATTTACTTAACCGAAGATGCCTTAGCCAAAAGCAAATACAAAGATTTCAAAAAGGGTACTTTTTACAGACCAGGCTCTCCGATCTTTGAATATAATTTTGGAGATCAGCAAAATTTCGAAAATGAAGTTAGCAGCGCCAAAGAGAAATACAAACTTTCTGTGGACATGCGAAATGACAATCAGACCAGTATTGTAGAAAGTATTTTTAATTATTTACCTTTTATCTTATTAATCGGTGTTTGGTTATTTTTCATGAAAAGAATGTCTGGCGGCGGTGGCGCTGGTGGTGGCGGACAAATTTTTAATATCGGAAAATCGAAAGCAAAACTTTTTGACAATGACACCAAAGTAAAAACTACTTTTGAGAATGTAGCAGGATTGGAAGGCGCAAAAGAAGAAGTGCAAGAAATTGTAGATTTCTTAAAAAATCCTGAAAAATATACTGCTTTGGGTGGGAAAATACCCAAAGGAGCTTTGCTAGTAGGACCTCCAGGAACTGGAAAAACCCTCTTAGCAAAAGCGGTAGCAGGTGAAGCAGGCGTTCCATTCTTTTCTTTATCTGGATCTGACTTTGTAGAAATGTTTGTGGGTGTGGGTGCTTCTCGAGTGAGAGATTTGTTCAAGCAAGCACAACAGAAATCACCTTCTATTATTTTCATTGATGAAATTGATGCAATTGGTAGAGCTCGTGGAAAAAATAGCATGACTGGTGGTAACGATGAAAGAGAAAACACCTTGAATCAATTGCTGACAGAAATGGACGGTTTTGGAACCGACACCAATGTCATTGTTGTCGCGGCAACCAATAGAGCAGATGTTTTAGACAAAGCTTTAATGCGTGCAGGACGATTTGACCGTCAAATTTATGTTGATTTACCAAATATCAACGAGCGTAAAGAAATTTTTGATGTGCATATAAAGCCCCTAAAATTAGGCGAAGATGTAAATGTAAATTTTCTAGCACAACAAACTCCAGGTTTTTCGGGGGCTGACATTGCAAACATGTGTAATGAAGCGGCTTTAATAGCAGCACGACAAGACAAGAAAGCAATAGCACATCAAGATTTCCTTGATGCCGTAGATCGAATCGTGGGTGGATTGGAGAAGAAGAACAAAGTAATTACACCAAAAGAGAAAGAAACAATAGCTTTTCATGAAGCTGGACATGCAACAGTGAGTTGGATGCTAGAACATGCTGCACCTTTGGTTAAAGTAACCATTGTTCCGAGAGGGCAATCTCTAGGTGCCGCTTGGTACTTACCCGCAGAAAGAATGATTGTACAAACAGAGCAAATGTTGGATGAAATGTGTGCTACCTTAGGAGGAAGAGCCGCGGAGAAAATCATTTTCAATAAAATATCAACAGGAGCTTTGAGTGATTTAGAAAAGGTGACCAAACAAGCCAGAGCCATGGTGACCGTTTATGGCTTAAATGATGAAGTTGGAAACATTACCTATTACGATTCATCTGGAAATGATGCATTTGTAAAACCATACAGTGAAGAAACAGCCAAAACTATTGACAAAGAAATCTCTAAAATGATTGAAGCGCAATATGTAAGAGCGATTGAATTATTAACTACTCACAAAGAAAAATTGACCACCTTAGCAGAATTACTTTTAGAAAAAGAAGTAATTTTTAAAGATGATCTGGAAAAGATATTTGGAAAAAGACCTTTTAATGTTGAAATTGAACCGCAAGAGGAAGAAAAAATTGAAGAAGATAAGGACGCAACTATTTCACCCGTTGAAGAAAACACTGGCGAGTAATCAAATGCTTTAATTATAGTAATGAATTTTCTTAAAAAACTTCTCAACAGACAACAGACTGAAGATGAGCAACCCACAAACATCGAGGTTTCTTTATCCTTAGATGACTTGTTTGTTCATAATTTTCTTTCCAAAGGCGGAAAATTCCTATACTGTTCAAATAAAGAAGAAATCATTTCAAACTTAAAAAGTATTCTCGTTGAAAATAGTTGGGATAAACTTCAACTTCTGGACACATCGCTTCTAAGGTACGTGGACAAAAAAACCGAAATATCAGAAACCGATCAAGAACTACCCTTTTTTTCTACTTGCGAGCATTTAATTGCAGATAAAGGAGACATCCTATTGTCTTCAAACCAATTGAAAAGTAAAAAAATTACTGAATTTTCTGAAAATTTCATCATTTATGCAAGCACCAGCCAAATTGTAAAAGATACAGGGCAAGGACTTACTGGTATAAAAACGAATTCCAAACAAAACTTACCAACCAATATCAGCGCTATCAAAAATTATACGCTCAAAAAAAATGATGATAATTTTTTAAACTACGGCAACAGTAACTCAAAAAACTTATATTTGCTGCTATTTGAAGATTTATAATATGCGCAACCTTATAAAGAGGAGTTTTTCTGGACTTATTTTCGTTTTTCTTTTTGTTTCCGCAATTCTTTATTCTAAAGAATCATTTGTAATTTTGACCGCTATTTTTGCCGGAATTTCTATCTGGGAATTTCACAAGATTATTAATTTCAAAAGTCTAGCATCCTACTTGTTTTTTAGTGCGGCTATTTTCTTGTTGTTAAAAAACTCTAACAATTATGCAGTGATTGGTATTTTGGGAATTAATATTATCTCATCCCTTTTTTTAAGTTATCAATTAATTTCAAAAAAAGAAATTTCATATCTGGATGATCGTTCAAAAATGGGACTCACCATTCGATATATTGTATTTTCTTTTTGTTTTTTAATTTTAATTCCTTTTCAAGAAAATCAATACAAACCAGAGATCATCTTAAGTATATTAATCCTTATTTGGACAAATGATAGCTTTGCTTTTATCGTGGGAAAAAATTTGGGGAAAAGAAAATTATTTGTTTCAATATCTCCCAAAAAAACGATTGAAGGTTTTTTTGGCGGTTTGATATTTTCAATCGCAACAGGATCTCTCATTTCCATCTATGTCTCAGATTACAAATTCATAGACTGGATTGTAGTTGCGGTCATCGTTTCTGTTCTAGGCACCATAGGCGATTTAATAGAATCAAAATTTAAAAGACAGGCTAACATTAAAGACAGTGGTACTATAATGCCAGGTCATGGAGGGATTTTGGACAGATTTGATAGTTTGTTATTTGTTGCTCCGTTTGTATATTTGTATATCAACTTTATAATATAATTCATGATTCGTTTTCACAAAGAAGGTTATAAGATTATTGTAGCATCATTACTATTAAGTATTGCTGGGGTTTTACTTGTAGAAAAATTTATTGCAATTGCATGGGTAGTAAAGAGCATTCAAATTTTAATTCTAGGATTTTTAATCATTATTTTACAATTTTTCAGAAATCCTAAAAGAAAAACTGTACTTAATGAAAAGCATATTATAGCCCCTGTAGATGGTAAAGTTGTTGTAATTGAAGAAGTTGAGGAAACAGAATATTTTAAAGACAAGCGGCTACAAGTCTCTATTTTCATGTCACCCATTAACGTGCATGTAACTCGTTACGCAATGAGTGGTACTGTAAATTACAGTAAATACCACCCGGGTAAATATTTGGTTGCTTGGCACCCAAAAGCATCCACAGAGAATGAAAGAACTACCATCGTTTTAGAGAATGGTGTTTTTGGTGAAATTCTGTACCGTCAAATTGCTGGAGCATTGGCAAAGAGGATTGTAAATTATGCCAAAAAAGGAACTCAAATTGTACAAGGAACAGATGCAGGTTTTATAAAATTTGGTTCAAGAGTTGACCTTTTCTTACCTTTAGACACAGAACTCACGGTGACGTTGGGAGATGTTGTAAAAGGAGGAACTCAAGTTATTGCAGAAAAAAAGTAGAAATGTCAGACAATTTAGACATAGAGTTTGTAGAAGCTTTTGAGAGAATATCTAGTCTAAAAAAAGCCGTTGCACCCGATGTAATGCTAAAACTGTATGCTTATAATAAGCAAGCAAATTTTGGCAATAATTTTTCTTTTAACAGCGGATCAAATGTAAGAAACGCTTTTAAATTTAATGCCTGGATGCAATTAAAAGACATGTCCCCTACTGAAGCAAAAAAAGAATACATAAAATTAGCAAATACCATCATTAATCCTAAAAAATAATTCATGAAAAAATCGATTCTATACAGTGTATTCCTATTTACCATTATTTATTTTTCAGGGTGTAAGTCTGAAACTAAATCTGAATCTACCATAGCGATTGAAAAGGAGATTCCAAAATCGTCTGCGAAGTTCTCATTGCGTGAGGCTACAAATAAAATTGGATGGACTGCTTATAAAACTACCGAAAAAATCCCTGTAAATGGCCAATTTAAAAAAGTAAATATCACTGCGAATGGTGAGGGCAACACAATCAAAGAAGCAATTCACAACACATCTTTTTCAATCCCTGTAAGTAGTATTTTCACAAAAGATAGTAGTAGAGATTATAAAATTAGAAAATTCTTTTTCAGTTTTATGGATACCTCATTGCTATCGGGTACCCTAGAGATTTCATCAGCATCAACAGGAATAGCTACCATTAAAATGAATGGAATTACGGACAAGGTTCCGTTTGAATATACAATCATTGACAATGTATTTTCAATGCAGTCTACTTTAGATATTAATAAATGGAATGCAAAAGCGGCTATTGCTTCTCTAAACAAAGTCTGTGAAGAACTCCATAAAGGTGCAGATGGTATTTCTAAAACTTGGGACGAAGTTGCTTTAAATATTACATCTACTTTTTAGGAACTTTCTTATCGCGAATAGACTTTAAAAACGGGCAACATTAAGTGTGCTTTTTCATAATGCAAGGTTTTTTTGTACACGAAAGACAATTGAGCACTTGGATTTTTAGCAAAATCTTCATCCGTTTTTATTTTTTCTTCTAAGGCTTTTTTTACAGAAAGGTTTTCACGCAAAAAGTTGGCCGCAACCTCTTCAAACACATAGCCAGAATACCCCTCTTTTTGTTGTAAAATAGTATCAAAAAAATTCCAATTAAAAAAAGAATCAACCCCTTCTGCCTCGAGGGTTTCTATGAGATAACGAATGCCGTTTTGACGGGTCGGTATGTACAAATCTCCTTTTCTAAAATGCATGCTTTTTTTAGTTTTTTCAACCACGGTATTGTAATGAAGATAGTGCCCCTCATAGGCACTTTCTCTGGTCTTATAGTTTTGGATATGTTGAACCTCAACAACAAGAGTAGTGTCTGCCTTAAAACGAGTAAATTCGATGTTGTTGTTTTGCAGGCGGGTTACTACACGATGCCAACCTTGTTGTAAAACATAGGCCTTTGGCAGCTTAACTTCTTTGGTAGCAACGAAATTATTATAATAATTTACGGCTTTTGTAAACGGAAGTGATTGATCATAAAAAAGTCGTTTCCCATTGGTTACTTTACTGTCTAAAATGGAGGCCTCATACCCCTTAAAAAGAAGTGTTGTCGGCTGTTTTTTATCCACTTTATAATGCAACGGATAGGTTTTATTTGCCATTATCTGAGCAACGGCATTCTCTCTTAAAGTCTTTATTTCTCTTGAATTTTTAACGGTAAAATCGAGCATGGAAAAAAGCAATTCGTAAGTTTGCTCAACACGAGTCTTATAAGGTTTTAACATGTGAGTTTCAACCATCATTCCAAAGGTATTAAACAAGGTTGTGTAACCTGTAGAATATCTTGGTGAATCATAAAACTGAGACCAACCTGCCTCTGGTGTAGTGCCCCAAACATTTACATAAGGCGTAATATCGATCCCTTTTTCTTGCAAGGAATGTTCCAAAGAAGGACGCATTTTTGTTTCTAAAAACCTACCAAGATCTCCACCTAATTTATTATGTTGCGTAAATAAGTGGGTAATTGCATATTGATAATCCGCACCATTACTCACGTGATTGTCGATAAAAACATCGGGATTAACTGTATGAAAAATTTCTGCAAATGCTGCAGCATTCTTCGTATCTTGCTTGATAAAGTCTCTATTTAAATCAAAATTTCTTGCATTCCCTCTAAAACCATATGTGTTGGGTCCATTTTGGTTGGCACGTGAATGGGTATTTCTGTTTAAAGCGCCTCCAACATTATATAGAGGAATAATTGCAATAAGCGTGTTCTTATAATTCTTTTTCAAAGAATCGTTTTGAACAATATCTCTTAAAAAAAGCATAGAGGCATCGATTCCATCAGACTCCCCTGGATGAATTCCATTGTTAATTAAGAGTGTGTGTTTTTTGGAATCGCGAATTTCATTGACATTATAAATACCCTCGGCATTATACACGACCAAGTGCAGCGGTTCTCCTGCGTCTGTTTGCCCAAAAGAAAAAAGAGAAATCTCTGAATAGGTATCTGCCAAAGCAGCATAATAAGCAATTACATCCTTGTACTCTGGTGTTTCCCTACCTTCTGATTTCTCGAAAAGAGTACTAAATGCTGTTGTGTTATTTTTCTTTGAAGCATTACACGAAAGAAGTAAAAGAAACGAAATAAAATAAACTATTTTTTTCATACGTAATATAAAATCAAAAAAAGTAATAATTACAATCCTAAGTTCTCACCATGTTGGGAACCAACTTTGTATAATCGCCCTTGTTTCGAATGACCTCTCTAACAATGGATGATGAGATATAAGAGGTACGCGCTGCTGTTAATAAAAATACAGTCTCTACAGGGGCTAAATCTCGATTGGTATGTGCAATTGCTTTTTCGAACTCAAAATCTGCTGGGTTCCTTAAACCTCTTAAAATAAAATTAAAGTTATTTTTCATGCAGAAATCTACGGTCAGCCCTTGGTAGGTAACCACTTTTATTTTGGGATTGTCTTTGAAACAATTTTCAATAAATTTCTTGCGTTTCTCCAATGAAAACATATATTCTTTTCCTGAATTGACACCAATTGCAATAATTAACTCATCAAATAAGGTAACACCTCTTTCGATAATGTCTACATGACCCAATGTAATAGGATCAAAGGATCCTGGGAAAATTGCTCTTTTCATATTCTTAGTTTAAAGCCGATTGAATGGCGTTATCAAATAGTTGTGTAAGAGAAATACCTGCACAGGCAGCTTGCTGTGGCAAAATACTTTCTTCTGTTAAACCAGGCACTGTATTAATTTCTAAAAAATAAGGTTCTCCTTCTACCAATATAAATTCTGCTCTAGAAAAACCAGATAAATTTAAACTGTTGTATACTTTTTTGGCAGTAAATACCACTTTTTCTTGTATCTCCGGGGAAAGTACCGCAGGTGTAATCTCGCTTGACTTACCTTGGTATTTTGCTTCATAATCGAAGAAATCATTTTCTGAAACAATCGCTGTAATTGGCAACACTTTAAGCGTTTGCTGATATTGAATAACTCCTACTGAAACCTCGCTACCCTCTAAAAAAGACTCAATTAAAATTTCAGAATCTTGTTCAAATGCTTTTTGAATCGCAGGCATCATTTCGTTTATACTATAGGCCTTTGAAATACCAAAACTAGAACCTGCATTGTTTGGTTTTACAAAACAAGGCAAGCCAACTTTAGCAATGATGGCATCAAGATCAATCTGGGATCCTTTATTCAAATAATAGGAAGTTGCGGTTTTAATTCCATATTCTTTAACCACACTCAACGTATCTCTTTTATTAAAGGTAAGTGCCATTTGATAGGAGCTCGCAGAAGTATGCTTTAATCCTATTAATTCAAAGTAGGCCAGAAGAACTCCATTTTCTCCAGGATTTCCATGAATTGCATTAAAAACACAATCAAAAACAATTTTCTGGGCACCTAAGAAAAAAGAAAAATCATTTTTATCGATCTGATATTCTTTCCCGTCCGCATCCAAAGCCACCCATTTATTGTGTAAAATAAGCACTCGGAAAGGGATATACTTTTCTTTGTCTAAATGGGTATAAACAACATTTCCACTTTTAATAGAAATGTCAACTTCGGCGGAATAGCCCCCCATTATTATGGCAATATTTTGTTTCATTTACGCTAAAAAAATAAAACAAATTTATCAAAATATAAATAGAAACAGCCACGTTTAGTTTTTATATCTTTGTTTGTTCTAAAAATCGAAATATGAGTGTCATAAAGTTTCTAATTAGTAGGTCCTTTTTAAAGCAATTAATAATTGCTTTCGTGAGTTTATTGCTTTTAGTATTTGGCTTAAAATTCTGGTTAGACATCACCACTAACCACGCTCAAAAAATACAGGTACCAGATCTAGAAAAAATGTCATTGGAGGAAGTAAGACAAAAGTTAACAGAATTAAATCTCGATTTTAAAGTAATAGATTCTGCTAGTTACAATCCCAATTACCCGAATAAATCTGTCATCGAACAAACTCCAAAAACGGGTGACTTTGTGAAAGAAAAGCGTAAAATTTACTTGGTTTTAAATCCTTCTAAGTATCGATCTTTAGTAGTTCCCGATCTAAATGGACGCACAAAGAGGCAAGCGAGCACCGAATTAAAATCGATTGGCTTCAAGGTGGGTTCGGAATACACCTATGTACCAGACATTGGAAAAGATGTTGTAAGGGGGCTAATGTTTAAGAACAGAAAACTAAAAATTGGAGACAAATTACCAAAAAACTCAACCATTGAGTTGATTTTAGGCGATGGGAAGGGAAATTAAATTTCAAGTACTTACAAAAGAGTTATGCTAGAAACCAACAATCAAGAAATAGAAAACGAGGATTTATATGAACATTATAAATTTGTAGCTAGTGAAGGACAAGAACCTTTACGAGTTGATAAATTTTTAATGAATTTCATTGAAAATGCGACGCGAAATAAAATTCAACAAGCAGCAAAAAGTGGAACTATTTTTGTGAATGAAATTCCCGTAAAACAAAATCACAAAGTAAAACCAAGGGATGTTGTTAGAATACTCTTATCGCATCCACCTGCAGAACAACTCTTAATTGCAGAAGCGTTACCGATTGATATCATCTATGAAGATGATGCCGTTATTGTTGTCAACAAAAAAGCAGGAATGGTAGTTCACCCTGGTCACGGAAATTACAGTGGGACATTGGTAAACGGTTTAATACATCATATCGAAAACTTACCTACAAATTCAAACGAACGCCCGGGGCTGGTCCATCGAATTGACAAAGATACTAGTGGATTGTTGGTGGTTGCCAAAACAGAAGCTGCTTTGGCAAATTTATCAAAACAGTTTTTTGACAGAACCACAGAACGTCTCTATTATGCCTTAGTATGGGGAAATATTGAGGAAGATGAAGGACGTATTGAAGGAAGTATTGGGCGCAGCCTAAAGAATCGATTGCAAATGGACGTATTCCCTGAAGGTGATTTTGGAAAACCTGCAGTTACCCATTTTAAAGTAATTGACCGGTTTATGTATGTTACCTTAGTGCAATGTAAACTAGAAACAGGAAGAACCCATCAAATTAGAGCGCATTTCAAACACATTGGACACACACTCTTCAACGATGAACGTTATGGAGGAAATGATATCTTAAAGGGCACTACTTTTACCAAATACAAACAGTTTGTTCAAAATTGTTTTAAAACATTGCCAAGACAAGCTTTGCATGCAAAAACATTAGGATTTACACACCCTACCACAGGAGAATTTATGCGTTTTAACTCTGAAATACCTGAAGATATTACGGCCTGTTTAGAGAAGTGGAGAACCTATACCGTCAATTCTAAAGAATAAACGCCGTCCAAACTGTCGTTTATTTTTTAAGAATACTTCTTATTCTTTTAATACCATATCGATACAAATTACGGCTGCTAGAATTAAAACCCTTAAAGGATCCTCTTTGGAAACTTCTTTGTTAATTTCTAACATGTAATTATCTGCACTAGTAAACATTTCCTTACCCAATCCTGCCCATTTTTTACTTACATGACCGAGTTCTTTATTGTCTTTCATGAATTTAAAATCCCAACGCGTCCATTTCCCTTTTAACGTACACAAAATATTTTCTTGTGGATCTAGTACATTGAACTTCCCTCCTATTGAAAAAAATTTTTGTTTGAACATCCCAATCAACTTATCTTTTTCGTCGAAAACCTCAACAGTAGAAACAAATAAAGAGACGCCCCGTTTTACGGTGAGCACTTTGGCTCCTTGAGAAGTCTTCACCTCAATATGAAAAGGGGTCATTCTTTTGTATTCAGAAAATCGGAATAACTTGGTGAAAAAACCGAGATGCTCCTCGCGACAAGACATGATCATTTCTTGATTTTCTGGGTTGTAAATGTCAAAGTTATTTGCTGCTTTGAACATGCCTACATGTTCTTTGATAAAAAATAGGTTTTGATTTAAAATTGGATGCATAGGGATTTGTTTCTAAATTTAGATTCGCTTTGAGAGCTCCTCGCTTTGCTGTGATGACTTAAAAAAATAATATTTGTATGATGGACTAAATTGAGAGGAATGAGGACATTAGCAACAACCTGAATTTGGATCACATCTATTTAGGTTCTTTGCCTCAGAAATCCTAATCCTTGTTTTTTCTTGCGGAATTCCACAAGCCTCTTTTGCCAAACAAGCGGTAAGTTTTGAGGTCAATAAAAAGTTTTTACCATCAAAGTCCAAACCATATTTTCCAATCGTTTCTTTTCCTTGATACTCTACTTCAATTTCCAAATCTGGAAACTCAAAAAGCTGCTCAGAACGTTCGATAATTTGCATTAATTTCTCTGGATGCAATCGATGATCATAATCATTTTCTTCCCATAATTGAAAGCCAATAAACGCTTCATTTCGGATTTTGCCCCCACAATCAATGAAGGTTTTTGTTATTTTTCCAACTTCAGTTACGTGGAAATGACGGGGTACCTGTTGCTTATTGGGTAGCTGAAATGTAATACTTTCTAGACTTTTTAGATGTTTTTTTATTGCTGATAGTTTCATCACACAGATAATTTTAGGCGATGTTAAAGATACTTAAAAACAGCGAAAGATGCGATGGTCATAATCAATTTTATTGATATTAAAATTGATTTTTGAGTTTCGAAAACTTGAAATTAAATCCTTGAAGTTGTACTTTTACAAAACAATAGATTATTTATGAAAATTATTATTTCTCCAGCAAAATCGTTAGACTTTGAAAGCAAAGCACCAACCAGTTTGTTTACCCAACCTCAATTTTTGTCGCAATCGAAAAAACTGCATAAAAAACTGAAGTCACTTTCGAAAAATAAAATTGGTGACCTAATGAAGATTTCCGATGCTTTGGCCGATTTAAATTACGAACGCAATCAAGTTTGGGAAACTCCATTTACACCAGAAAATGCAAAACAAGCAATTTACTCTTTTACAGGAGAGGTATATCGAGGCATTGACGCTCACTCTTTGTCCGAACAAAAAATACCTTTGTTGCAAAATAGATTGCGAATTCTATCGGGTTTGTATGGCTTACTAAAGCCGTTAGACTTGATCCAACCGTATCGATTGGAAATGGGTACTAGACTCAAGGTTGGCAAAACAGAAAATCTTTATAAATTTTGGGGAGATACCCTGGCAAACAAATTGAATGAAGAACTACTAGATGATGCGTTATTAATAAACTTAGCCAGTTCGGAGTATTTTAAAGCAGTCAATCAAAAAATATTAAAAGTACCTATGATTACCCCAGTCTTTAAAGAACTAAAAAATGGAGATTATAAAATTGTAATGACTTTTGCAAAAAAAGCACGCGGACTCATGGTACGGTATCTGCTAGAAAACGACATCACAACTATTGAAGGGGTTAAAGGGTTTAATATAGAGAGGTATCGATTTTCTACAGCGCTCTCTTCAAAGACAGAACTCGTGTTCACACGTTAATTTTTCATTTTGAACATCACCCACGTGTGGGGTGCGGTAACAGCAAATAACAACACAAAGATAATGCTTGAAAACAAATGAATCTCAGGGATTATCTGATACAAAATAAGGAGCCCAAAAACACTTATCATCCAATAGACAAATGCTTTCTTAATATAATTTACAAGACTTTCTTTGGTAAGATCTCCATAAATAAAGGTAACTTGATTTAATAGTGAAGGAATAGAATGCCAAAATATAAAGTAAATAGCAAAACCTAAAATCAATGAAGAGGTTTTAAAAACTAAAGATAGGAGACACAAATAAAAGAATTCTTTAAATAGCATACTGATGGGAGTTTTCTTAGTCACATATAAATAGATACTTAAGATTAAAAGAACTGATAACGAAATTAAAAAGGTGTTGGCTATTTGACCATTTGTAAAAATAATTCCCGTAAGTTCTTGCATAATTTCATTTACCGCTGCTAATGAAACATAAAAAAGTATTGAAAATAGAAAAACACCATAGGATAAGTAAAAAATAAAGTTGAAGAATCGATTGACTTTTATCTTATCTCCCAGATGTTCTTCTCCAAAATGATAAGAACTCAATAAAATAAAAAGCAAAATAGCGACAAAAGAACTCAATATGTAGGTCAATACACAAGCGATAATAATTGTCAGATACACCAACAAATTTTTTAAAAAAAAATTCTTGCTATTTTTTCCTTTTGCTAAAATGAGTAAATCGTTTGCACCGTGCAATATTCCTAGCGAAACGATCAATACAAAAGCGACAGAATCTTCGACAAAATCGCCAAATTGGATGCTAAACCAAAAAAGGAAAAACGTAAAAAACATCATAAAATTTTGGTAATTCCTCATAATTTTGCAAACGATATTGTAAATTTAATAATAATTTTATTATATTTGAGGGATAATGGTGTTAAATCACCAAATATTTTACTAACTTAACCTTATATTTTATTATGAATTTATTAATGAATTTCTTATCAGTAGCGAAAATGAGTCCAGATGATTATGTTGGATTTACTTTTTTTGTGGGATGTATGGCCATGATGGCTGCATCGGCATTCTTCTTCTTGTCAATGAGTAGTTTTGACAAAAAATGGAGAACTTCCATTTTAGTTTCAGGACTTATTACCTTCATTGCTGCAGTACATTATCTTTACATGAGAGATTATTGGGCTTCAAACGCAGAATCTCCAACATTTTTCCGTTACGTAGACTGGGTATTAACCGTACCATTAATGTGTGTTGAATTTTATTTAATTCTTAAAGTAGCTGGAGCCAAAAAATCGTTAATGTGGAGAATGATTTTCTTATCTGTAGTCATGTTAGTTACAGGATACATTGGTGAAGTTTTAAGCCGAGACAATGCTTGGTTATGGGGTCTTCTATCCGGAGCTGCATACTTTGTAATCGTTTATGACATCTGGTTAGGTAGTGCGAAAAAATTAGCTGTTGAGGCAGGAGGAGCTGTTTTACAAGCTCACAAAGCACTTTGCTGGTTTGTATTAGTCGGATGGGCTATTTACCCATTAGGATACATGGCAGGAACACCAGGATGGTATGAAGGTATTTTTGGTGGATTAAGCATGGATGTTATCTACAACATTGGTGATGCTATCAACAAAATCGGTTTCGGACTTGTAGTTTATAACTTAGCAGTACAGAGTTCTAACAAATAGAGTATTTTTACTCAAAAAAATAAAAACCAGGAGTTTCTACTCCTGGTTTTTTTTGTTTAAAACTTCCTTAAAACAAATTAGCAATCTACCATCCTAACAGTAACTGCCAAACCTCCCTCAGAAGTTTCTTTATAGTTTTTATTCATATCCTTGGCGGTTTCCCACATCGTGTCAATCACTTTATCCAAGGGAACTTTTACTTCTTTTGGATCTGTTTCTAAAGCCATCTCTGCGGCATTAATTGCTTTAATTGCCCCCATTGCATTTCTTTCTATACAGGGTATTTGCACCAAGCCACCAATTGGGTCACAAGTCAAGCCAAGATGATGCTCCATGGCTATCTCTGCAGCAACTAAACATTGAGCTGCTGACCCGCCTAATAACTCAGTTAAAGCCGCAGCTGCCATAGCTGAAGAAACCCCTATTTCTGCTTGACAGCCACCCATTGCAGCAGAAATTGTCGCATTTTTCTTAAAAATACTTCCAATTTCACCGGCCGTTAGTAAGAATTTTTTAATGTGCTCAAAATTTGCATCATGATTTTCTATTACCAGATAGTACATCAAAACAGCGGGGACTACACCAGCACTTCCGTTCGTTGGAGCAGTAACTATTCGACCTAAGGAAGCATTCACTTCGTTTACCGAAAGTGCAAAACAACTTACCCATTTCAAAATTTCACGAAATTTTACTTCAGTACCCCTGATAGCCTCAATCCAATCTTGTGGATTGGTATAGATGGCTTCTTTAATTAACTTCATATGCGTATCGAAAGCACGTCTTTTTACAGAAAGTCCGCCAGGTAAAATACCTCTTGTATGACAACCTAAATACATAGATTCTAACATTGTAGACCAAATACGGTGCAATTCGTCATCAATTTTAGCGGTGGTGTTTAAAACCAATTCATTCTGAAGTACAATTTCAGATATCGCTAAATTTTCTTGCTCGCAATACTGCTCTAATTCGACTGCACGATGAATAGGATAGGGAAAATTTTGTTTTGTCTCTTTAATTTCATTCACTAGTGGGGTAGCTTCCTGGATCACAAAGCCACCTCCAATTGAATAATAGGTTTCTTTAGAAATAAGTTCCTTATTTTGAAATGCCGTAAATGTCATCCCGTTGGGATTTAAGGGAAGAAACGCTTTGTTAAATTGAATATTATCAATAGAGAAAGAGAGCATTTTCTCATTATTCAAATACAATAATGACGTGTTTCTAATTGCTGCTGTAATGATATCAATCTCTTCAATAGGAATGTACTCAGGATCTGCCCCACTCAAACCTAGTAAGATTGCAGTATTTGTAGCATGCCCTTTACCTGTTAATGATAAAGAACCGTACAAATCTACTTTAATTTCATCCACTCGTAAAAAACAATTTGATGCTTTTAACGTTGAAATCCATTGCTGTGCTGCTCTCCAAGGACCTAAGGTATGCGAACTTGAGGGTCCTACACCAATTTTAAGCATATCAAAAACACTAATAAATTGCGACATTCATAATTATTTTTAACACAAGGGTGTAAATATAAAAAATACAATCATAAAAATAAGTTTTTTTTACACATACCAAAATATTTACAGAATGACGATCTGATTTCAAAAAAGGGAAAAATAAACGAAGTATTACCGTGAAAAAAGAAGCAATGTGCTTGTTTTTATGTCAAAATGTCATCTATTTAAAATCAATTCAGTTGCAAAGACTGACATTTGACAATTATTAATGGGTTGGCACACACTTTGCCTACAAACAGATGTTGATTTAAAAATGAATTTAATATAAAATAAAGATTATGAGTAAAATTATAGGAATAGATTTAGGAACAACCAACTCGTGTGTCTCAGTGATGGAAGGAAATGAGCCAGTTGTAATTCCTAATTCAGAAGGAAAAAGAACAACTCCCTCTATCGTTGCATTTGTTGAAGATGGTGAGCGTAAAATTGGAGACCCAGCCAAAAGACAAGCGGTAACCAATCCAACCAAAACCGTATATTCTATCAAACGTTTTATGGGGAATAAGTTTTCTGAATCTTCAAAAGAAGTAAAGCGAGTGCCTTACAAAGTGGTTAAAGGAGACAATGATACACCTAGAGTAGACATAGATGGGCGTTTGTATACACCACAAGAAGTTTCTGCTATGGTGTTACAGAAAATGAAAAAAACAGCTGAGGACTATTTAGGAGCAGATGTTTCAGAAGCTGTAATTACTGTACCGGCTTACTTTAATGATGCACAAAGACAAGCCACAAAAGAAGCAGGTGAAATTGCAGGACTAAAAGTAAGAAGAATTATCAACGAACCAACCGCAGCTGCATTAGCCTATGGCTTAGACAAGTCGAGCGATGATAAGAAAATTGTTGTTTTTGACTTTGGAGGAGGAACACATGATGTTTCTATCTTAGAATTAGGAGACGGTGTATTTGAAGTATTGGCTACAGATGGAGATACACATTTAGGTGGAGATGATGTTGATGAAGCAATCATTAATTGGTTGGCAGAAGAATTTAAAGCGGAGGAGAACATGGACTTAAGAAAAGATCCAATGTCTTTACAACGTTTAAAAGAAGCTGCTGAAAAAGCGAAGATTGAATTATCTAGTACAACTTCGTCTGAGGTTAACCTACCTTATATCACAGCAACTGCAAGCGGACCAAAACACTTGGTAAGAACTTTGTCAAGAGCTAAATTTGAGCAGTTGATTGACGATTTGGTTAAAAGAACAATCAAACCTTGTCAAACAGCCTTAAAAAATGCTGATTTAACAATTTCAGATATTGATGAAGTTGTTTTAGTTGGTGGTTCTACAAGAATCCCTGCTGTTCAGGAAGCAGTAGAGAAGTTCTTCGGAAAATCTCCTAGTAAAGGGGTTAACCCCGACGAAGTAGTAGCCTTAGGAGCTGCAATCCAAGGAGGAGTTTTATCTGGTGATGTAAAAGATGTATTGTTATTGGACGTTACCCCTTTGTCATTAGGAATTGAAACAATGGGGAATGTATTCACAAAGTTAATTGACGCAAATACGACCATACCAACAAAAAAATCTCAAGTATTCTCAACAGCAGTAGACAACCAACCCTCTGTAGAAATTCACGTTTTACAAGGAGAAAGAGCCATGGCTGCAGACAACAATACAATTGGACGTTTCCATTTAGATGGTTTACCACCAGCACAAAGAGGAGTTCCTCAAGTTGAAGTAACGTTTGATATTGATGCCAATGGGATTATTAAAGTATCTGCTTTAGACAAAGGAACTAATAAATCTCATGAAATTAGAATTGAAGCCTCTTCTGGATTATCTGAAGAAGAGATCGCTAAGATGAGACAAGAAGCAGAAGAAAATGCAGATGCTGATAAAGCTGCAAAAGAAACTGCAGAAAAAATCAACGAAGCAGATTCTATGATTTTCCAAACTGAAAAGCAATTAAAAGAATTTGGAGAAAAATTATCTGACGATAAAAAGGCACCAATTGAAGCAGCTTTAGTAGACTTAAAAGCAGCACACGAATCGAAAGATTTAGCACAAATTGATACTGCATTAGCTACCATCAACGAAGCTTGGAAAGCTGCATCTGAAGAGATGTACGCAGCACAAGGTGGCGCAGAAGGAGCCAATCCTGGAGCAGCGCAACAAGGGCAACCAGAAGCGGATGCACAGGGAGACAATGTAGAAGATGTAGACTTTGAAGAAGTAAAATAGGCCAAGAATATCTAACACTATGAGTGTTATAATGTGAATCGCTTATCCCTTATTTATTTCGGGAACCTTGCAAAGAATTATTCTTTACTTAGTAAAAAACGCAATCATTTATTTGATTGCGTTTTTTTATACCATCACTAAAAAAGGCTTCTTATTTTTAATACAATCTTTTCTTTAATTATAGATTTGCTTCAGTATATTCGTAGAAACGTTTTTTATTACATGCTCAAAAAAAACTCTTTTTGAAAACTTATAATCAATCCAACTTCTTTAAACATACCTTTTGTGAATTTACGCACACAAATGATTTTTCTTTTCCAGAAAAAATAAATTACAAAAGTAAATCAGAGAGCCATTATTTTTACACTAAGGAAGGGGTTTATCGTAAATCTAACCATTGGGGAAGAGTCGCCAATTGTAGATGGAAATTGATTGGGAATAAAAATTTCAAAAACCAAGTAACCCAAATTGGTTTTGCCAAGTGGACTGACTTTTATCCGATTCAGTCTAAAGAAAAGATATTTTTTATTGATGTGAACTTTGATAAAAAAACGACTGAAATCAAAACGAATCACAAAATTTCAACACCACATTTATTCAACTACCTAGAGGCTATAAAAAGAAAAAAACAAATAGTTCGTTTGTTCAAAGAAACAAAATGGGCAAACTACTTTGAAATGAATATTACTGAATTACGAGGTACAATTATTTCAGCATACATTCATTCAGATAAAACATTACAAGAAATTAAGAATACACATTCCAAAAAATACTAAAAAATGAAAACAAATTCGGTTGTAAAACATGTCGAGTCACTTAGCCTTGCTGCCATTACTTACAAAGGAAGAATGGAAGCTATTGGAGCCGTTTACGACCGGATTGTTCAATGGGCAGCTCCAAAAGGACTGATAAATAAGCACACAAAAATGGTTACTATTTATCACGACAGCCCCAAAACAACCGATCCAAGTGCCCTACGAATTAGTGCCTGCATCGTTGTAAACAAACCAATGACTGTTGAAGGAGAAATAACACAAAGAACTCTTGAAAGTACAAAATGTCTGGTTTCGAGCCTAGAAATTTCACCCACGCAGTTTCAGCAAGCTTGGGAAGCTTCCTTTGCCTGGATGCTTAAGCATGGGTACAAAAAATCAACAATAGCACCGTTTGCAATTTACTACAACAATGCGCAAGAACATCCAGAAAATAAATTTATTGTAGATTTATGTATTCCTATTTTGTAGAAAAAGACAATCGATAAAAACATAGAAAAACCTCACATGAAGAAACTAATTTTAACGGCTGCATTCATTTTGACTAGTTTTTTGACAACGAATGCACAAGAGGAAACATTTCAAATAACGGTTTTTATTCATGGACTTGATTCCAATGAAGGACAAGTTTTAATTGCATTGCACAATAAGAAAGCGCAATTTCTAAAAACCGATTTTAAAAATGCGATTACAAAAATTACGAATAAAAAAGTGACCTATACATTTAAAGAAATCCCTAAAGGAGAGTATGCTGTTGCTGTTTTTCACGACAAAAACAGCAATGAGAAAATGGATGTTAATTTCTTGGGTATTCCAAAAGAGGCATATGGGTGCTCTAACAATGCAAAAGGGTTTATGGGGCCTCCAAAATATGAAGACGCAAAATTTCTATTAACTGCAAACCGCACCCTACGAATCGAGATTTAATCCGTTTTTTAAATAATTTATGACACCCCGCTATTTTTTGAAAGGATTTTA
>Ga0206677_10000738_pt1 | contig 31091 bp, 22 predicted proteins | sample M130m12015metaG_FD_155475 | JGI IMG/M metagenome (GOLD analysis project Ga0206677, IMG submission 155475) | Ammonia-oxidizing marine archaeal communities from Monterey Bay, California, United States - M1 30m 12015 | ecosystem: Environmental > Aquatic > Marine > Intertidal zone | place: USA...
ATGGCGACGGTTTGCCCAACGAACTGCCGGGCGATTATGATCCAACCAACCCTGATGCACCTGGACTTGTGGAAGACCTCGATGACGACAACGACGGACTTTCTGACACCAACGAATCAGAGATTGGTACCAATCCACTCAACCCTGATACCGACGGGGACGGCATGTGCGACGGACCTGTGGCTTCGCCACCAGACTGCGTTGCTGGCCCTGACGCCTTCCCGCTTGACCCTGCTGGCGACACCGATACTGACGGTGACGGCAACCCAGACACGCTCAACCCTCCTTCAAACAGCGACCCTGCTTTGGTTGAGGACTTGGACGATGACGGCGACGGCTTGGACGACGTGAACGAAACGGGCACGGGCATCTACAACAGCAGCACCGACACTGGAACTGACCCGCTTGACCCCGACACCGACAACGACGGTATTTGCGACGGACCAAACGATGTCTATGACCCTCAAGGCACCCTCATCTGCGTTGCAGGACCTGACGAAACACCGTTGGGTGAATCTGCTGAAGGTGTTGTGTACGGCTTGAACAACACACTGTTCTCAAGCCTCGTGCCGCCGTATCAGTTGCCTGGTGCAGCATGGAGTGTTTCTCCAGACTTGCCTGAAGGATTGAGCATCGACCCTGTCAGCGGCATCATCAGCGGTACGCCGACTGAAGTGACTGCGAACATCACCTACACCATTTCAGGTGTGGCTGATACCTCATCGATCACCTTTGACTTCAACCTGCAAATTTTGGAAGACACCGACCGTGACGGTTTGCCCAACGAACTCCCCGAAGACTATCCCGGTGAAGGAGAACTGGTGGAAGATTTGGACGACGACGGCGACGGTGCCTCCGACCTGTCAGAAACCGGAACTGGAATCTACAACGGTACTGGCGACCTCGGTACGGATTCCTTGAATCCTGACACCGACGGCGACGGTATCTGCGACGGACCCAACGCTGTTCCACCGCTCTGTTTGGCTGGTCCTGACTCCAACCCTGTCGGAACCGGTCCGCTCGGCCCAACTGTTCTGGTGAACAATACCGAGACGACACCGATCAACCCACCCAACGCCGTTCCTGGCGCAACGTGGGAAGTTTCCCCTGACCTGCCTGATGGCTTGGTCTTCGACTCAGCTACCGGAATCATCAGTGGAACACCGACCCAAGCCATGGACAACACGACGTACACGATTTGGGCCAACACCACCGACCCAGTATTCTCCGTGATGGCGACGTTCTGGCTTGAAGTCTTGGAAGACTACGACGGCGATGGAATGCCGGATGAACTGCCCGACGATTACCCGGATACGGGCGTTGAGCCTTACACCCTCGTTGAGGATGAGGACGACGACAACGACGGCATGTCCGACACCAACGAGAGCATCATTGGTACCGACCCACGCAACCCAGACTCTGACGGCGATGGATTCTGTGACGGAAATGGAACGGGCGATGGCTCGTGCTATCCAGGACCTGATTCCTCACCGCTTGACCCGAACTTGCCGGTCAACACCGACGGCGATGCCTACCCAGACATTGACCCGGACGGCCCTGGTGGCTTGACGGCAGACGATGACGACGACAACGATGGCTTCCTTGACATCACAGAAGTTGATTGTTTGACCAATTCAACCGATGCAACTGACATGCCCAACGATTTGGACGACGACGGCATCTGCGATGCACTCGACCCTGACATGGACGGTGACGGCATAGCCAACATCGCTGAACTCGGCGAACCTCTCGGAACCGAGGCTGGCAATGCTGATACTGACGGCGACGGTGTTTGCGATGGACCAGAAGCGCCAGCCAATGGCGGCTGTATTGCTGGACCTGATGCCTTCCCACTTGACGCAGCAGGTGCTCAAGACACCGATGGTGATGGAATGCCTGACCGCTTGCTTGGAACATCAACCAGCGTCCCTCCACTTGTAGAAGACCTTGATGATGACGACGACACATGGTCGGATGTTGACGAGACGCTTTGTGGTTCAAATCCGATATTGGATACCAGCATACCGGCGGATACTGATGGAGATGGCTTGTGCGACGCGCTTGACGATTATCTGGACTTGCCGTTTACGTTGAACTATCCTACACAATACGTCGACCTCTTTGTCAATCAAACGATGGAACCCTTCCTGCCCAATGTGACGGGAGCGGGGGATGTTGTCATGTGGAGCATCAGTGGCGAACTTCCTGAAGGCCTGACCTTCGGATGGAGCCCTGCTCGTGACGTCATGTTGGACGGAAGTATCCGAGGGACTCCAATAAATGGAACCGACACGCTCAACTTCACCATTTGGGCAAGCAACAGCAACTTCAACCAATCTTTTGCAATCTCAATGACCGTGTTCAATGACACCGACAACGACAGTTTACCCGATCAATTGCCACCAGGTTACATCGGTAACTTAACGGCTGATTTGGACGACGACAACGACGGAATTTCAGATTCCCAAGAAACAACATGTGGTTCTAACCCGGGGGATGCTAATTCCGGAGAAAACGATTGGGTCGCAGTCTGCTTGGACATCAAGAATAACGAAAAGGACGACGATGGCTTTAGTTGGATGTGGTGTTTCCCATGTCTGTTAATCCTCCTGCTCCTTTTGCTTGTTACGCTTCTCTTGGGTAGAGACCAACTCCTTGTACTCCTCGCTGATGGTCCTGAACCTGAACATACCACGGCAGAACCCAACTTTGTATCAGGCGCAGGTACGGAGGATGACCCGTTCATTCTCGCACCACTTGGTCCACTTCAACCGGGAACGGTTGAGTCCAGCGTTGAAGTGATTACGATTACCAACATGGGCGACATTAAGGTTGACATGGTTGACTTCAACGATGAAGAAAACGACGGACGATTCAAGATGTTTGAATCAGTGTTTAGCATGGAAGGAACTCGTGTTCTTGCAGTGGGTAAGGATGGAGAAATTGTTCTGAACTTCAAGTTTGATGACCGAGATTTCCCTTCGTATGAAGGGGGTACATACCAAGCACGTATCAAACTCGGCAAGGCCAGCGTGTACTTCCTTTGGGACGTGACCATTGAAGCGGATGAAATCAAAGGCGAATCTGAAAAGAAGAAGACCATGAGCCGCATTAAGAAGCGAAAGAAGTCCTTTGATTTCGAGCGAATTGGTAAAGCCACAAAGAAAGACGCAGACGACCTCCAAGCCATCAAGGGCATCGGGCCTTACAGCGAAGAGAAACTTAACGCTCTAGGCATCTTTACCTATGCGCAATTAGCCTTGTTTGACAGGACGACCGAAGACGATGTTAACGAAGCCATTGAGCACTATCCTGGACGCATTCAACGAGATGGATGGGTCAAGCAGGCACGGGCTATGATCGAAGCAGAAGCCAAGGCTGACGAAGAAGCTCTCAAGGCTGCTGAAGAAGAGCGCCTCAAGGCTGAAGCAGAAGCCAAGGCTGCTGAAGAAGCAGAAGCCGAAGAAAAAGCTGCTAAGGAAGCGAAGGCTGCTGACGCGAAGGCCGCTAAGGAAGCGAAGGCTGCTGAAGAGAAGGCTGCTAAGGAAGCCAAGGCTGCTGAAGAGAAGGCTGCTAAGGCTGAGCAAAAAGCGACTGCTGCTGCTGCTGCCAAGAAAGCAAAGGAAGAATCAGATGCGGAGAAGAAGGCTGATGCAAAGGCAGCTAAGGAAGCCAAGGCTGCTGAAGAGAAGGCCGCTAAGGAAGCCAAGGCTGCTGAAGAGAAGGCCGCTAAGGACGCTAAGAAGGCTGAAGAGAAGGCCGCTAAGGAAGCCAAGGCCGCTGAAGAGAAGGCCGCTAAGGAAGCCAAGGCCGCTGAAGAGAAGGCCGCTAAGGAAGCCAAGGCTGCTGAAGAGAAGGCTGCTAAGGAAGCCAAGGCTGCTGAAGAGAAGGCTGCTAAGGAAGCCAAGGCTGCCGCCGCTAAGGAAGCAAAGCCTGCGAGCAAGGAAGTCAAGAAGAAGGAAGAACTCAAGCGAGTTCAAGAACGCTCGGAAACGATTGACTTTGCGATTCTTGGAACAGCCAAGGCAAGCGAGAAGGACGATCTTCAGGTCATGAAGGGCATCGGCCCGTTCATTGAAGAGAAACTCAATGCGCTCGGAATCTACACCTACTTGCAAGTCTCGAAGATGACCTCAAAACTTGAAACAGACGTCAACGAAGCCATCGAATTCTTCCCTGGCCGTGTCAAGCGAGACCAATGGGTCAATCAGGCGAAGATTTTGCTCGGTGAGGACGTGAAACTCGATGAGAAGGCACTCAAGCAAGCCGAAGACCTTGAACGAATTTCTAAGAAAGCGGAATCAATTGACTTCGCAACGCTTGGTGTTGCAAGTGCTTCAGAGAAGGATTCACTGCAGACGATCAAAGGGATTGGACCGTTTATTGAAGAGAAGTTGAACGCTCTCGGTATCTTCACCTTTGAACAAGTTGGAAACATGACCTCAGAGATTGAAACTCAAGTCAACAAGGCCATCGAGTTCTTCCCTGGCCGAGTCAAGCGAGACGAGTGGGCGAAGCAGGCAAGGAACCTTCACAAGGCTAAGAATTGAACAGACGATTGTGGCGGACGCCACGATACTTGGGCGACTCTTCTCCTGAGTTCATCATGTCTTGAGATTTCAAGCAAGGACAGGGCCGCGTGCAAACAGGGCAATCCAGAGTAATAACAGCAGGCTTCCGCAGACTTTGAAAATCATTGGGCCTTTTCTTTCATCTGAGAAAACTCCGTGGAGGCGTGACCCAAGGAATGTCCAACCAATCATAGCAGTAAGACATACGGACAGTGTTATCGATATAATGGTCAGAATTCCACTGATGCCTCCTCCGAGAGGCTCGATGAAACTGCTCATAATAATGACAACGAAGGCCCATTCCTTCCCATTGGCAAATTGCATGCAAATGCCTGTTTTTACTCCTAAGGCCGCTTCAATGTTTTCGGATTGAAGGCCCTTTGGGTCAATACGGAACATGGCGATAACCATCACTGCTAGAAAGGCCATGCCAATGTAATGCAATACAGTCATTGCGAGGGTATTATCTTTCAGAACATTGACTGCCAGCCCCACTGATAATTCAACGAGAACAAAACCAATGCACATGCCGGCAATGAGTTTGATGTTGCTCTTTGGTCCGTAGATTCCACTGTGGGCGAAACAGGTCAATGAGTTAGGACCAGGTGTCATGACACCAATCCCCAATATCGTCAATAATTCTACTATTGCGACGGTATCCACAACCGCCTTCCTTCCGTAGCCCCTATAATAAGAAGACCGATATTTTAATCCTGAAATCTATTCTTCCTCAGTAGTTTTGCTCGTGTCGGTGGTAGGGATGTCGACTCTAGGCATTTGTGTAAAGATGTAAATTGACGCCAGTGCAGCGATGATAGCGGCGACTCGTGCAGAGTTGATCATTCCCACCATGAATGCTTCACGGGCTGCGGAAAGCAGCGCTTCGTTGCCCGTAGCCTGTCCTGTTTGGATCGCAGCAGCGAATGAAGTATCAAACCCTGAAGCACCCGGAGTGCCCTCAAGACCCGGAGGCAATACAAATTCTCGTTGATAGAACTCGTTGAGGACACTACCACCAATGGCGATACCCAATGCTCCGCCGATTTCCCGACTCGCATCGTTGGTTGCACTTCCAACACCAGCCTTGTCTTGGGGAATTGCTTCCATGACAAGTTCGGTTGATGGAGCCATCGTAAGGCCCATCCCTAGGCCGAGAAGGAAGAAGGTTAACGCAAGGCGCCAATACGGTGTATCAATTTCAACGGTAGTGAAAAGAAGCATCCCCAAAGTGACCAATAACAATCCAGTTCCGACCACTCTGTTGCGTCCAAATTTCCGAACCAGTTTGTCGCTGTTGGCTGCTGCGGGCATCAGTCCGAAAGGAAGTGGAAAGAATCGGATTGCTGCACCAAGTGGGCTTTCTCCACGAATCAATTGAAAATGGAACATCTGTGTGAACATGAATGAAAACATGACGAAGAAAGCCAGCATAATAGCAACCAAACCTGTTGAAAAACCAGGATTTTTGAAAAACTCCATGGGCAGCATTGGATGGCTTGATTTTCCCTCTACGACGACAAATGAGAACAACAAGAGGGCAGAGAGGGCGAAGGTACCAAGTGTTTCGAAACTGTTCCAACCATGAGAAGGTGCCTCAATGATGGCATAGAGAAGCGAGCCGAGTGCAGCAATGGAAAGGACAGCACCAAGGAAGTCCAACTTCTCTTCCTTCTCATCTTTTGATTCCGGCACGTAGATGAGTCCTAAGATCAGGGCAACAGCGATGACGGGGATGTTGATGAAGAACACCATCTGCCAGTCGTAGTTTTGTACGGCCCATCCACCAACCAACAGTCCCAGCGGGGCTCCGATTCCAGCCATGGCCGCCCAGATTCCAATCGCTTTTCCTCGCTCTTCGCTCGTGAATACAACGATGACCGTCGAAAGGGTTGCGGGCATTACCAAAGCAGCACCAAGCCCCATAATGGCTCTCACAGCAATGAGTTCCTCAGAAGAACTTGCGTACAATGCGGCCCACAGAGAAGCACCAGCCACCATCACCAATCCGGTCTGGAGGGCTTTTCTACGCCCAAAACGGTCACCTAAAGCACCCATGGTCAGTAGAGTTCCTCCAAAAACGAGGGCGTAAGCATCCATAATCCACTGCATTTCAGTGTTGGTTGTTCCCAAAGCTTTGGTCAGTTCGGGTAAGGCAACATTGAGCGTGACGTTATTGAGCATCACGATGACAAGGCTGAGGCTCATTATGCCCAAAATTAGCCAACGTTGTTCGTGTTGGTGCTCATGCTCCATGATAAAGTCACAATGAATCATGTTATGAATTAGATACCTTTTTTCTCAAGATAATTCTCTTATTTATGGATTCAATTCCTGCCTGAGAGCATGAGCGAGGTAACGGTATTCTTCTTCCGAATTGTAGAGTTGGGCTGAAATTCGAATGTATCTGCCCTCTGGGCTTGGCCACGACCAAACAGGTACTTGGATGCCGTATTTGGTCTGAAGAATTTCATGAAGCGGGTCGGGTTCATGAAGTGGGATTCCGTTTGATGCCCCATCAGCGGGGAGAATCAGTGTGGCGATGCACGTGATCATCTCGTCTGGACACGGGGCATCTATGCTCAGCGCTTCACACAAGATGTTCCGCCCTTTGATGGCGAGTTGATGGTTTTGCTCCATGATTTCATTCCAACCTCCTTCGGTGAGGCTGGCCATGAACTCAATTGTTGCCGGAAGCGCACAATGCGCAGAGATATCACGCGTTCCCGTCCAGTCAAACTCATGACGGAACCGCGTTGTATCGCCAAGAGGGAAGGTCATTCCATGACTGATGGTCAACGGGTGAATGTTCTCTTGTTTGTCCTTTCGCACATGAAGAAATGCGGAACCTTTGGGGGCGCAAAGCCACTTGTGGCAGTTGCTTGTGGTATAGGATGCGCCTAAGGAGTCAAGCGATAGAGGAACCATTCCGATGCCGTGAGCAGCGTCCAAAAGAACACTTACGCCAGCGCTCTCAAGTTTTGCCGTGAGTTCTTCAAAGGGCATCAATAGACCTGTGGGGCTGGTGACGGTATCGACCATGGCGAGGACTGTTCGTGATGTGACTCCTGCCATCATGCGTTCAACAACGACTTCAGGCCCACTGATTGGAAACGGGATGTTGACGGTGACAACCGTTGCTCCCCATCGTTGAGCAACGTAGTCAAGCGTGTTACGGCAGGCTTGGTATGCATGGTCGGGAACGAGGATTTCATCGCCCTTCTCAAAGCGAAGAGAGCGCATGACGGTATTGACGCCAGATGTTGCGTTTTCAATCAGCGCAAGGTCGTCCGCATCGCATTTGAGCATGGCCGCTAAGGCACGGCGAGCGTCCTCCATGAACTTCTCCGCCAAGTCCTCATAGAAGTGAACAGGCTCGTGTTCCAAGAGGTCCTGCCAGCGACGTTGCTCTTCACGAATCATGGTTGGTGTTGCTCCAAATGAGCCGTGATTTAGAAACACACAGTTTGGGTCCAAGTTCCAATGGCTGCCGAGTTCACTTCGTGCAGGACGGTTCATGGCTATCGCAGCAGCTCCTGACCCATCAATGCTCTTCACATTGGGTATGGGTCAGTCATTCTTTGCGGCGAAGTGCCACAAATCCAGCGAGCAGGAAAAGAAGTACCATAACAAATGTCTTGGATTTTTGATTGAGGGCCATAGTGTTTGAAAGACACCTCCGCAAATAAATTACTCCCACGCTAAAAAGTCAGTTTACCGTCAATTTAGATTCGTTCTTACGATTTCTGAATGCGCTGCTTTATTTCTGTAACCTCATAGCAATACTCGTTCATTTCGGATGGTTTCCTTTTGTCATGAAGGATAACTAAGAGTGGGCTGAACCTGATCATCTCTTCAAAATTTGAACTTCAAAGAATTCTCTATCCGGAACCTTTGATTCCATCCGAGTGGTGTAGGTTTGCTTACAAGAGGGATACGAGGATCTCGAGAATCGTTAGTCCTGCCATTAAGAAACCAATGAAATAAATCACTCCCCAGACAATCTTGCTGATGGTCTCGTGAAAATTCTTGTCTACGTCCTCGTCCATGATTCATGGAGGCTTCACTTGCACATCAATGATATGCCGATATAAGACATCGGCCAGAGTTTATTCTACTGAAATTTGAGGCACATTTCAAACTACTCAAATCAGTTGGCTTTACCCATAGATGAAACATTGCTCCATGGTTCTCACCTGTCGGATTGAAACAGATGCGGGGGGCAGGATTCTCACCTTTGTTCACTTGCGTGAACGTGGTTCTCACCTGTCGGATTGAAACAGATGCGGGGGGCAGGATTCTCACCTTTGTTCACTTGCGTGAACATGGTTCTCACCTGCCTTGTTGAAACAGATGCGGGGGGCAGGATTCGAACCTGCGAACCGATAAGGAATGGGACCTAAACCCACCGCCGTTGACCAAGCTGGGCGACCCCCGCGCAAACTGATGGCCGCGCCTCGCGGATTTCAAACCGTCGCTCTTCCATCCACCCATCATCCGATGCGATTCGCAGTGCTGAAGCTATCAGGAGGAGTTCGTTCTAGGCTTAACGAAGGGCGCTTGAGGGCTGCCACCAACGCAACAGCAAGGAATTGCTCACCACGCTCACGGAAGAAAGCGACATTGCTGCGGCAGCAAATGCCGGTGGGAGCAACCACCCGGTCCACGGATACAACAGACCCATGGCGAGAGGTATTCCGATGATATTGTAGGCGAAAGCCCAGACAAGGTTGGTTCGTATTCTCGTCATCGTGGCTCGGCCAAGTTCTAACGCCGCTACAGCATCTGCCAAATCGTTTCTAACCAGAACAATATCAGCACTTTCCAAAGCAATTTGACTTCCTGCACCCATTGCCAAACCAACATCTGAAAGCGTGAGAGCAGCAGCGTCGTTAATCCCATCTCCTACCATTGCGACGACTTCGTTTTGTTGCTGTAATTCACGGATATGCTCGGCTTTTTCATCTGGTTTTACACCCGCTACAATGGTCTCAATACCCACTGCTTCACCAACCGTCAAGGCTGTTTCTTCTCTGTCCCCGGTAAGCATGATGACAGAGATTCCAGATTGCTTGAGCCGTTTGATAGCAGGAGCAGAGGTCTCACGAATTCTGTCGCTCGCCTCAATCCATCCCAGCAAGCGTTGACCTTTCGATACCAGCATGATCGTCACGCCACGCTTCGCTCGTTTCTTCACGTTCTGCTCCAAGTCTTCAGGCAATTCATTGACAAGCGCTTCCATCAATTCATAGGTTCCAATCGCCACAGGCTCTCCATCAAGCGCTCCGACCAAACCCTGTCCAGGCAAGGTTCGTACATCATGAACAAGAGGTCGTTTATCCGTGACGTTAGACCACGAGGTGTGAACTGCAGAAGCGAGTGGATGGGTCGATTCAAGTTCCAATGCAGAAGCGATTCCAAGCAATTCTCGTACGTCACTGTCCAATAATTCGATATGGCTCACTCGCGGGGTGCCTGCAGTGATGGTTCCAGTTTTGTCAAGAACGACCACTGAGGTTGCGTGAGCTCGTTCTAAAGCTTCGATTCCTTTGATGAGCAATCCGTATGCTGCACCTCTTCCCGTCCCTACCACCAGAGCGGTCGGTGTCGCCAAACCCAAAGCACACGGGCAGGCGATAACAAGGGTTGAGACCAGCACCATCACAGCCATTTCTATCGGTTCCATATTGGAAGTAGGAGCCAGTGATTCTGCAAAGAACCACCAGATCGTAGCGGCCCCAATCGCAGCAATCACGACTACAGGAACAAATACGCTTGCTACTCGGTCTACCAAACGCTGAATCGGGGCTTTACCCAATTGCGCTTCATCAACCAATTGAATGACCTTTGCGAGCATCGTATCACCGACCAATGCTGTGGTTCGAACAAAGAGCGTACCGTCAAGAACCACCGTTCCAGCAACCACTTCATCACCCTCACCTTTGCGAACCGGATAGGATTCTCCAGTCATACTCGATTCGTCAACGAGTGCCGTATGTTTCTCAATGCAACCGTCGAGAGGAACGGTCTCGCCAGCGAGGATTTTGATGAGGGTGTTCTTTGGGATATCTCCTACCTGTTGTGCTTCCGTACCGCCGGTTTCCAGAACAACCCATGCTTCATCGGGTTGCATTTCCATGAGGTGATGAACAGCGTCAGTCGCCTTGAGTTTGGCCTTCGCTTCCAAATAATTTCCAAGCAAAACGAAGGTGATGATGAATGCTGCTCCATCAAAGAAGACATGCGTTGATTGGAGGATGAAATCTGGACTGAATGAGAAGAGCGGAGCAAAGGTCACTACGGTAGACCAAAGCATTGCAACGGTCGTCCCAAGATGAACAAGAACATCCATATTCGCAGTTCCTCGGCGAAGCGAAGCCCATGCGTTCCGATGAAATTCTGCCCCCGACCAAATATAAACGGGAAGGGCAGCAAAAAAGGCGAGGAAAAGACGAGTGTTCACGCCCTTATAGGTTCCAAAATCATCCAGCACCATTGAGAGAATGAATACAGGGACACTGAGGAGAAAGGCGACGGAAACCTTCCAAGATTTGGCGTGAAGAGCGGTCTTGTTTTGTTCACGAAGTTGAGGTGCAGGGGTTAAGTCCGTGGCTTTGAAACCGGCACTAATTATGGCCGCAATGCATTGTTCTCTTGCATTGGTGTCAGCAGCTTGAGTCAGCACGATTCTTGCCTTTTCAAGAGGGAGATTGACGGCCACAGATGCAACAACATCAAGGCTGGAAACCGCCTTTTCAACGGAGGCGACACACGCACCGCAGTTCATTCCGGTGACTTGCAGAGTTAATTCACGCATTGGGCTCAACCTCTGCGCTACAACAGGACATCAGTTGCCATGCTCCTTCATCGAGAGTGACGCAACCACAACCACAACCGCACATCCATCCGACGCCGTCCCAACCCTTTCCACCTTCAGCGCGTGTGTAGAGTCGCTTCATTTTGCAATTGCACTCGCAACGTTCGGCAGTAATACGGGCCATGCCATTGGGTTTATTGTAGTCATTAAAAAGGCTAGTATTGACTACAAAAATAAAAATACTCCAATTATGTTATTTTTGGAGGGGAAATAATTAAGCGGAGGTGGAATAAGTTGAATTCATGGATTCTTCTGAATTTGTGGAACGACTCTCGTTTCATGTGGATGCAGGGCGTTTGGATTCCAGATCCTATGAGAGCATCAAAACCTTTGAAGAACAGCGACCTCAGACTAAAGTTGTCGGCCAAATAAGAAAGGTTGAGTCATCACAAGCACCGGGGGTTGGTGTGTCTGCATCAGGCCATGAAGAGGCCACGGGATTCATACTTGCAGACCATGCTATGCGCATTGCTTTGGGCACTGCTGCTGCGACTGGAGCCACCATGATTCTCTTTGGAGTGGGCTTTCTTTCATTGTTGCTCAGCGAGAACTTCGACGCTATCGTGGACGCCGAGGAATGGTTGATGTCCATTGGTTTTGGTCTTCTCGCTATCGCTTCATGGGTTTCGTTTCGAAGACACTATTCCGGTAAAGCTGAGATCTTTCTGAATGAAGCACGAATCATCATCTTCAGCGTAAGTGCCCTGATGGCTTGGATCATGTTCGTTGAGGGGCCAGGCGGCCGCGATTGGAACAGTGACTTTGGGCCGTTTAACAGCGGCCTTTGGCTTCCTTTGCTTGCACTTGCCGTGTATTCAGCCCGAAAAGCGCGCGAGTTGGACGCTCGCGTCACCTATGCTGCGACATGGATCATGGGTGCCTTCCCGTTCTTTTTCGCCCTTGGTGCCCAGGACGATACCGCCGCTTTCTTCTGCGCAGCCTTGGTTATTGGAGTTCTTCTGAGAGAACTTTTCATGGAGTGGGACGATGGTAATAGAAAGCCTTCAATGGCCGTTCAAGCGACCTTGAATGCCTTTGCTGCTGCCGTTTGTGCTTGGATCATGGTCGAATCCTTTGACGAAGCCTTCAGCCTCTTCTATGAAACAGCATGGTTAATTTATTTCTCATTCCATTTGGTGGCTTGGATGATTTGGATGGAAGTCGCTCCTCGACGGTTTGGCTCCAAAACCTACGCTGGAACAACGGTCAACAAAGCTTGGCCAGGGGTCACGGCGGTCATGGTATTTTACACGGGAATGCCGTTAGCGCTGGCATTTAGCATTTCAGATTACATGGATGTCCATCATGTGGATTTCCTGTTCGGCGATTTTGAATTGGCTTGGCTGTTGGCCTTCATGATTCATGGTGTAATGGGATTGCAGATGTTCGGATGGAAGTTCGATGCTGACAGATTCAAGACATCTCTCACTGAACCGAGCTCGTTTACAGGCGGGGTATTTTTCGTGATGGCCTTCATATGGTTCCTGATTTTGATTTCAGACTGGCTTGAAGACAATGCAGTGTTTGTGTTCTTGCCCTTGGGTGTTTTTATTCTCTTCATGGGCACCAAGAAGTTGATTGCAGCGGGCGAATCTAACGAGATTTCTAAGGCTGAACATCACGTCAACATGATTCTTGAAGAGGCTTAAATCGGCGCAAGGTCAAGTGACCCAGACCAAACGTCCAATCCTCGCAAGCGACAGGCAAATCGTTGTCCAAGTTGCAAGATGACGGGAGTGTTTCCCGAATGGTCAGGTTCAGCAGTTGTCACTTCAAGTCCGAATTCATCAACCACAAGTCGTTGTTTTCCACCGAGTTGAGCAAGATGCATACGTCCTGAAACCGCACCATCATCACCCAGGTCAAGGAAGACCCATGGCGCCTTCAAACCGACAACCCGAGCATTGTAGGATGTCGGTGCGGGTTCATTTGAATCTCCGATGGACCCTCCACGCATGAGGTGAATGTGGTAGGTATTGGATACAAGTTCCCATTCCAGTCGCTTTGCGACCAAGCCTTGTTCTGAACAATGCATCGCGAGTTCAGCGGTCTCTTCATGAGAATGGACCCATTCTTGGCCGTGAATCAGGGATTTGAGTTGACGGTGAGCCATCAGGTCCGGATATCGGCGAATCGGTGAGGTGAAGTGAACGTACGCATCCAAGTTCAGACCAAAATGGCCACCGTTTTCTTCGCTGTAAACGGCTCGCTGCATGAGTTGAAACAATCCTTGGTCGACGACTCTCCGTGTAGATTCCGTAAGGGAACTTGCAGCTTGTTGTGCTTGGCGTAATGAGATGAGAATGTTGTCTCTTGCTTCGGGGTCAATGACTGTAGACAAATAATCGGGGACATCATCAGTGGTATCCTCTATCCCAGAAAGGTCAATTTCTCCCGAGCCAAGATTGGCCCAGTCGCCCAAAATATTCGATAGTTCATGGGCGTCACTTTCACCATGTTTGCGCGAACTCGGCATGGGAAGTTCAATCGGGATGTCCATGGCGCTTAATTTTGCATTCAAACCCTCAACTTCAGGGCGGTCAGGGGGTGCGTGACAACGCCAAGGCAGTGGCGCCCCCTTGGCCCCTAAAAGATGGCCAACGGCGGCATTGGTGGCGACCATGAACGATTCGATCATGCGGGTTGCGTCGTTTGGCCATTTGACTTCAACAGCGATCGTTTCATCCCCGTGGAGGCGAGGTCGTAATTCGGAATTGTTCAGGTCCAAACGAATCTCTTTGCTCTGCCAGTATTCAGCCAACGCCAACATTGCGTCGTATTCGTTGGTTTGAAGCACGTCACCGTAGGCAATGTTTGACTTGACATGAATCACGGCCTCGTAGGCCTGCGTGTTGATGATTTCATTGTCAGTGTTCAATTCCATACTGATGACCATAGAAAGACGGTCAACGTCAGCTCGGAGAGAACACAAATGGTCAGCAAGGCGCGGCGGTAACATCGGCAAGACGGTATGCGGGAGATAAACAGAAGTCGCTCTTGCACGAGCGGCACGGTCAAGTGCAGTATTGACGCGAACGTAGTGGGCAACATCAGCGATAGCGACCCAAAGTGTACGTTTGTTCCCTTCCTCTATCAAGCATACAGCATCGTCGAAATCCTTTGCATCGGGTGGGTCAATGGTCACGAATGGAAGATGACGAAGGTCGGTTCGTCCCTCAGCAACTTCGCCGTCACCGTCAACTTCGGCGAGGTGGTCAGCGTGGTCAACAAGACCTGCGTCATAGGTGTCAGGAAATGGATTTACGCCATCTCTTCTTCGTGCGAGAAGTCGGTTTTGCAACAATTCACGAACGGTCCAACGACCACTGGTTAACAACAGCAAGGCCATAGCGGGTTCATTGTCTCGGAATCGGAGTCCAGAGCGTCGTTCAGCACAACGCTTGGCTTCACGCACGAGGTCGTAACCCTCCCAGGTCCGAACGCCCGAGCCGTCGAGTGCGAAGGCTTTTGGAAGTGGTTCGTTGAGTAATAACGCCTGCCAAACATCTTCCAGTAGAGCGTAAAGAATCAGGTCCTCATCGTTTCCAGTCCCATCTTCGGCAAGGCGAGGTAAACCCGTAAGAGGAACAGAGCCTTTGCCTGCATGGCGACTCATGAAGTCCTTCCATTTGCGAACAGATGCGACCAGGGTATCAATTTCTGCAGGGCGTCTAAAGCGCATGGTTTTGCCTTCAACAGAAACAATTCGTTCCTGTCGTTTTCGGGCAAAGGCAAGGCTTTCCTCAATTTTGCTTTGAAACGCTCTTCCTGCCTTTTCATCGCTGGAAAATTGGGCTTCCATCCGTTCCTTGACGGTGAGAAATTCAACCACCTCCGCATTGGACCAAGCACGACCCCAATCCTCTGGATCAGAGAAGTGCTGAGTGACTCGTCGCCACAAGCGTTCATCTTCGGGAGCCTTTGGCCCCTTGTTCTTGTTTTGGCGATTAGGGCGCGAAGAACCCTTTCCTTTCCGCCTTTGACCGCCCGCCATGACGGTTGGTTATGCTCACCCGTCATGAAGTCAACGACGTTACAATCCGAGTTTGTTAAGTCCGTCTAGAGCGTCTTTTTGCTCGTTAGTCAAAGCCTCATGTTCAACCAGTGTAAATTCAAGTTCTAGGTCACTTCCATTGTAGCCAGCCTTGCTCATCCTTCGTCGGTCGCCTACTTGGGTGAACGGTTCCACGGTTAATCGCCCTTCTTTGCCGGAGGGGAGCCTCACCTTCACTTTCCCACCAAGCATCAGCACCGAATACGGAACGGGAACGTCTTGAACCAAGACCTCATCCTCCCAGCGGTACTCTTCTCCAGCATCAATTCGGACCGTGACGACAACATCGCCTCGTTCGCCTTCTGGGTGGTCATGACCCTGCCCTTTGACGGTCTTGGTCGTACCGTGGGCTACGCCCGCATCAAGGCGTAACTTCATGGTGACCCGTTTGGTTTCCATGCTCGTTCCTTGTTGCTTAAATCGCTTGAAAGAGAATTCGAATTGACCGCCTTCCAACCCCTGCTCAACCGTTAGGTCAAGTCCGACATTGATGGTTGCTGCTTTTGCTTTGGGTTGTTGGCGTTGTTGCCGCTGTCGTCCACCCATGCCGCCCATGCCGCCGCCGAACATCTGTCCAAGGAGGTCATCCATGCCGCCCATGCCGCCCATGCCGCCACCTCCGAAGTTCATTCCAGGGCTACCACGGCCCCTTCCGCCAAACATGTTTGCCATTTGCTCCTGCTGGTCGTGTTCCCGACGAGCCTCTGCGGTTCCAATAGAATCGTAAGCAGCCTGAACTTCTTTGAATTTCGCTTCGGATTTAGCGTCACCATGATTACGGTCAGGGTGATGTTTCCGAGCAAGTTTACGAAAAGAGCGTTTGATTTCACCATCGCTTGCGTTGCGATTGACACCCAATACGTCGTAGGGATTAGGAGACGCCATCATCTGCAAATGAAGCGCTTGCCCCACATCAACCCTCCCATCAAATTGAATGAAGGTTTTCTCGTCATAGGCCTGTTTCTGCCGGAAATTGACGCATTATCAGGGCTGGTTCCCTGCCTTTTGACTGCGGAGTCGTTATATTGGGGGGGTTAGTGGGTCGGAAGGCTGAGGTTAGACCATGTCTGATGAATCAACCGCGTCCAAGTCCTTCGAGATGAAGGTACAAGAGCAACAAGACAGGATTGAAGCTCAATTCCGTAAGATCACCCGTGGCTCCTGGGCTCGTATTATCCGCATGGCTCGTAAACCGTCGAAGCAAGAATTCCGACAAACCTCAATTATCTGCGGTATCGGACTCTTCGTTTTGGGTGCCATTGGCTTTGGTATTCTCGTGGTTATGGATAACTTCCTGCCGTGGTTGATTCACGATGTCTTCGGCATCGGAAACTGATTGGAGTGAAAATTATGTCAGAAGCTTTCGTTGCATTTGTTCGTTTTGAAGAAAAATTACTCTTGCTGAAGAGATCGGAGCAATCCGAATACTTTTCCGGCCTTTGGGACGGAGTTTGGGGAGTCGGAGCCACACCTGAAGAAGTCCTCGAACGAGTTGCTTCATCTACCGGGATTCCTGTAGAATCCCTCCACTATCACGGCTCAGGACCTGAGCGTGGAATTGACATGGGACGCTCCCTTGTTGATGTGATACCTGTCCTCGTTGTTGCCGATACAGATGCAGTGGAACCTGCCGGCATCTATACTCATGCAGAGTGGATTGACCCAGGGAACATCAAGGAATTCAAGTGCATCTTCTCGGACATTGACATGGAAAACGCAGACGGCCTGTTCCGTGAAATGTACGGTAGTGTCGGAGCCTTCCTCTACATCGTCAAGACAGCCATCAACTCTGAACAGCGCGTCGCTGATGAGATGCACGCCCGCCTTCACGGTAGCGGTTCAATGACTTCCCTCAACGGTGAAATCATGTCAATTCTCCATCCTACTGCAATGCGTGGCTATGTCTTCGTGGAGTCCAGTGCTCAACATCACGTTGAGAAACTCATTGGGCGCTCTGGAGGACGTGACCCCTCTGCTCGCCGTGGCCTCAACCAAAGTCCACTCAAGAACGCCAAGAACGTTCTTCCAGGAGAAGCACCGCTTCAAGACATTCTTCCTTACCTCATTCCAAAGGCTGTTACCAGCGGAATTGAAGTCGGTTGTATCGTTGAAATCGTTACTGGAGCATTCAAGGGCGAAAAAGCGCGCATTACCAGTGTTGCTGAGTCCAAGGAAGAAGTCAGCATGGAATTGTACGAACAAGTCATTCCAATGACGCTTAACATGCGTGGAGACCACGTTCGTGTTATCGAGCGAGTCGGCGAGTGAACCGCTCATTTACCCTTTCGTTTTAGCTCAAAGATAGCCATTCGCTTTTTCATTGCGTTTTTGTCTTGTATATCTATTCGTAGCAGGATGGCCACTGATGCAAAAATTAACACGAGCCCACTAATGAACGCCACCGATTCAATGATGTAGTAATTGTAGAAAAAATCGGTCATAAACAGGGCACAGATGCCTAAGATCAGTAATGAATATCCAAGTGGTTTTTGATTGGGCCGGGGGATGTCGGGAATGCCAGCCTTCACTAGGGCATCTTCCAGTGTCAGTTTCTTTTCTTTGTTCCATTTTTCATAAGTGGTCAAGGAAATGAGGATGAGTATAATTCCAGCAAAGCAACCCCCAAAACAACAGAAAAAGCCAAGATCATCATCGCCATCGATTATTAACATAATTCCAAAAACAACTCCGGCTATAGCCACAGCAATACCGGCATAGCCTGACTGATCAGAGGGTTTTGTTTCTTTGATTTTGATGTACTTCGTGTAGGCATTATTCGCCTCCTGCGTAAGCGGTTGCATGTTGACCGGTTCGTCATCAGGTTCTGCAGCAGGGGGTGAAGTCTTCGTCTTTTCTTCGGGAACCGATGTTAATTCTGGCTCTTCCTGAGTCGCGTGGTTATCATCAAATGAAAGCGTACCAATTTCAATAGAAGCAGGTGGGGTTTGAATCTCTTCATCTTCGCTCATGTTGCGTTCTAATCAAGACATAGGTACTATGGTTTTCCCTTCTTGCTCTAGAAGGGGCAGTTTCTTCATGAGTCGGTTGCAATCCAATCAGGGCCTTGAATGCCTTCTCCAACGACCGGTTCTGCTGGGTTGGGAACGATACTGAGAACTCCGATGGTTGCCTTTTCATCTAACCGACTTGGAGGGAGGCGTTTTCAATCACGGTTGCACTCCGTATTTGCTACAAGGTGCGTGCTATGGTTGGTTCAACCTTGGCCAGAGGATCCCCGCCCATTATGTCGGAAATCTCAGACTTGTTGCCAATCTGAACCGTTCCACCAGAGATTGGAACCGTCACTCATGAGCCGCCAAGTGTGCCCTTGTTCGTCAGTCCACTGATTTTCAACGGTCAGTTCAACAGTTTGAACGGGAGCAACGGCAGCCATTGGCTGAGCCACTGTAGGAGAAGGTTCCATTTGCATCAACGGGGAAGTGAAATCTTTCGTTTCAAGAACATCTTCTCCACCACGTCGGCGCATCAAGGCAACAACTACTCCTGCGATGACGATCAATCCAATTCCGCCCCCAATGAGGGTACGTTGCTGGGCAGCGGCGGCTTCTTCATCTGCGATCTTTGCTTCAACCCTTTCCTGTTCGTTATCGCCCATGCCGTCATTGTCCGTATCCATGGTTTCATCAGCATTGTTTGGGAATGCATCAGCGTTATCGCCAACGGTATCGTTGTCGCTGTCTAGCCACTCAAAGACATCATTGGGAAATGCGTCGCTATTGTCACCGTATCCGTCGTCATCTGTATCAAGGGTCTCGGTTGCATCGTTCGGGAATGCGTCAGCATTATCCCCCAACCCGTCTCCATCACTGTCGAGCGTTTCGGCGTCGTCATTGGGGAAGGCATCGGCGTTATCACCGGTACCGTCACCGTCCGAATCAACGGTTTCAGAGGAATCATCAGGGAATATATCGGCATTGTTCCCTACGCCGTCAGAGTCGTTATCGGCTTGTTCCGTTGAATCATCAGGGAATGCGTCTGCATTGTTCCCTACGCCGTCAGAGTCGTTATCGGCTTGTTCGGTAGCATCGTTGGGAAATGCGTCGGCGTTATCGCCGACATTATCGCCGTCTGCGTCCAATGTTTCCGTTGGGTCGTTCGGGAAGGCGTCTGCGTTATCGCCGACGTTATCGTTGTCTGAATCCATTGTTTCGGTAGGGTCGTTAGGAAATGCGTCAGCGTTATCACCGACGTTGTCGTTGTCAGAGTCAAGGGTTTCTGATGCGTCGTTAGGGAAGGCATCGGCGTTGTTTCCAACACCGTCATCATCACTATCAGCGGATTCAGCGGGGTCGTTTGGAGCCCAATCGCTGTTATCACCAACGCCGTCGTCATCGGAGTCCACAGTTTCGGCAGGGTTGTTTGGGAATGCGTCGGCATTGTCGCCTACACCATCGGAGTCAGAATCAGTGGTCTCCGCAGCATCGTTTGGGAATACGTCGGCATTATCGCCCGTTCCATCCCCGTCCGAATCGAGTGTTTCTGCAGGGTCGTTTGGGAATGCGTCAGCATTATCTCCCACTCCATCTGAATCCGAGTCAGCATGCTCGTTCGGGTCGTTCGGGAAGGCGTCACTTTGGTCGCCGTAGCCGTCGTTGTCTGCGTCGTAATCAATGATTTCTACCGTGTTTGAAGAGGTGACAACAGATCCGTAATCAACGCCATCGCTGGGGGTTACGGACATGGTCCATGTCTCTCCGATAGCTGTAGCGGAACTTGGGAGTGCCAGGTTGTTGTTGTGAGCGAAGACGACACCACCGTTTTTGCGCCACCGGATTTCAGAGCCTGAGTCCGAATCACCGTCGGCGTCGGCAAAGTCGTAGTTCCCATCGAGTGCTTCGTCGTAGTATGCTTGGGTGATGGCGCTGGTTTGCCCGGTGAGGCTGATGAACACGTTGGAGGCGGTAGGGGCAGCGTTTTGAACTACAATTTCAGAGATGGTTGCACTGGCTGAATCCCATGCATCTCCCGAATTTCCATTGTTCCCGTTACCTTGGAGGACTGCGATGTCAACGTTGACCGTTCCGCTTCCGGTTGTGGGTGCTTGCCAGTCAAAAGCCCAGCCAAGTTGACCAGACCCTGTATGAGTTGCACTTGTTCCACTTTGAATTTTAACGCCCGTTCCAGCATTTTGAATGGTACCTTTGTCAACCACAACGTTGAATCCACCGACAAAGGCTTGGGTGCCGCCGGTGTGAGTGATGTTGATGTTGTAGACCTGGCCAGCGTTGTAACTGGATGGGAAATCATGGTTTGCGGTAATACTGGTACCCGTATTGTAGTGGCATGTACAACCTTGACTGGCCTGGTTGTGAATCCCGTTCATCTTCCCATCAATGGAGGGAACTGAGGCAATCATAACAGCTACGAGGGCAATACACAGCAAACGGGCAACGGTCTTCATAGTCCCTGCTTTTTTTCAATTTTCATATAAACAAAGTGGTGCAGGGTTTTGACAGACCAATTTGCATTGAAAACCTTAGCCTTCCAACCGTTGACTCCATCATCAGATGCTTGGTCAATCGGAGTGGCGATTGACCAAAGAGATGAAATGAACGTTTCTTTTGTTCTCTTCATGGAGGCCTCAACAGTATCGTGGGGCGAACGCTTTACTTTGGAATTCATGGTTGTGTTGCTCTTTATTGGGGCGTTTATGTCACTTGGTGCAAGTTTTTGGCTCCCTCCTTTTGTACTGCTAATCGTTGTCCATGTAGGACTGATTGCGTGGCTCTATCATCTTCGCACGTTCAAGTTTGACCGCCGCGACCTCCGCTTTTTGATAGCTCCTGCAGCAATTCTTGTGATTGACATTTGGTCATCCTTTCCATCTTTACCTCCTTTTTACGACCAGGCCTACCACCTCCAAATTTCCAATCGAATTCTAGACCGGTGGAGTTGGGAGCCTTATCATCAAGGAATTCCATATTCATTCAGGCCTGAATTGATGTCTGGGATTGCAGCAGTTGAACTCGCATGGTCGGGAGAAATTTACCTTGCTTCAGTGACTCCTTTTTTGGTACTACTCGGTACGGTTTGGATGCTGCAGCATCTTTCAGAACGCATGACAAGTAAACCATTAGCCTTGTTTCCACCAATCGTCTTTCTTCTATTTCCAGTTATTATTGAACTTGGCCGAACCATGCTGCTCGATGTGTTGATTGTAGGGTCTCTCGTATGCGTCATGTTGTATTGGGTTGATTCGAGTGAACATTCTACACAAAAATCATGGTTCACACTCGGATTAATTGCAGGGTGTTGTGGTCTCGTAAAATATCCTTATTTTTACATTGGACCTTGGTTGATACTCCTCATGCTCTACGAACACACACGTCATGAGGCAAAGTTCGTTTTCTGCGGATGGTCAGTTCCCACTGCGCTCTTTTTGATTCGAAACACGCTTGAGCAGCAAGAACCGACTGGGCCGATGAATTCTCAAATTACTGGTACATACCTGAGTGCAACCTCAGAATTTGGTTCGTATACGTTTGACATTTTCACTGAAGATTTTCTCGCCCAGTGGCCGCTTGCTCTGTTTATTCTAGCAGCGTTAGGGACCGTCCTTATCCAAAAAGAACACCGGCCAACATTGTTCAAATCTTGGGCTCTTTTGCTTCCAGCCTTCCTTCTTTTCGCGTTCATTTTAGACTTCGGATGGGTTAGATATTCGACGCCATGGCTTGCATTGTTGAGTCTTGGAATTCCTTCGGTGATGCAGTTGGGACGATTGTTTCCGAAATCTATCCAAAGGAAGACAACCATTGCAATTGGAGCCGTCGTCATGATGTGTATGGTGACGATAACTCAGGGAATGGTTGAGGATCAAAATCTCCGAGGACAATCTGGAGAACAAGTCGTCGATTACAAGTTGAAGCATGTGGATATGTTCGTTGAGGTGGGTGAGGTACTGTTCGAAGACAGCGTATTACTGGCGGGGAATGACATTACTGTTGGTCTCTATGCCTCCAATGAAGCCTATCGGTTTGGACCTTCCACTGACCCTGTAGCCGATTCCATTCTGGTTGTTGATGGGACGCATGTGTTTACTCATACCTCCATGAATCGGTTTTCATTTGAGTTAAATTGGACCTATTTGTTGGGTTCGCCGATGACTCCGTTTGCTGATGTGTCAACCGAACACGTCAACGGTTATGTTTGGGAAACCGACCATACCCGTTTGGATGATAGGGCTTGGTGGCTTGAGAATCCGGGGGTAATTAACGGCACGGGAGGCAAATCCGCAGACATGGTGTGGTTGGATGAAGGAGCCACCTTTTCATGGCCGGAGAATACCGCCCCTCACCTGATCGTTCGTTTTGAAGGCCCATCGCCAAATGCGGAAGTCTTCAATGCTCTTCTGAGCGAAGAACACCCCGATGTTCTGTGCCGTACATTGGAATCCTGTTCCGAGTTAGAACGAAGTACCTATTCCAATGAACAATGGTTGTTGTGGGGGGCTAGGGCATGACGGAAGAAGCCCTGTTGAAAACTCTCGTATGGGCGAACTTGTTTGACCACATGCTGGATGAAGCAACGGCTCAGGCCTTCATGGAGGTGCGAATTGAGCCTGAAACCCTTCGTGAAATAGTCGATGGTTCAAAGCACATTGTCAGGGATGGAGACCTGCTTCGCATGGCCCAACATGATGTTACCAAAATCACAATCGAACAACGGAAAAAACGAGCCGTCCAGCACCTTGAGGAACTGCAACCCGTACTCCAAACATTGGTTGGCCTTCCTCAAATTGAAGGCCTTGCAATCACAGGTTCAGTAGCAGCTGGAGTCAACGATGAGGGTGGTGATGTTGACGTCCTCATCATCACGCGCCCCGGATGGGTTTGGCGTGTTCGAGCAGTGGCTATTTTCCTCGCACATCATCATCCAAATGGTCACCGTTTGTGCCCTAATATGGTGATTGCTTCAGACCACCTTGCTATTGAACAGAGCCTCTATGGGGCTCGAGAAATGATGCTCATGCAGCCCATTAAAGATGAAGGTGGAGTCTCATCGATGCAAGAAGCCAATCCTTGGGTTGAAGCAATGTTGCCAAATGCATCGTTTCGCCCCACCACCACCTATCCAGCAACGAAAGAAGGTACGCCTTGGTGGTGGGCTATCTGCCGTATGCCGCTTTTGGGCCGTATGTTCGAACGGTTTGAATCCAGCCGGCGTATTCGCGAACTGAAGCGGGCAAGTCGTTCTTCTGAAGCAATATACACGCGTTCGGTTTGTAGAGGGCACGAAAACAATCACCGTACCTCCATAGAGCATCGACTTGAACAGGCCATGGAGGGGTTGCAATGAATGACGATTCGTATCACAAAACTGTCGCAGATTACTACGATGAAGAAGCGCATTCGTTTGAAGAGCGAGCCCACACAAACCCACTGCTTGGGCATTTGCGACAACGGTTTCGCGATATCGTTCTTGAAGGAGAGGTTTCAACCCTTCTCGAAATAGGGTACGGCCCCGGACTTGACATGGTTTGGTTTGCCCATCAAGATAGAGTTTCAGCAGTTCATGGATTGGATATCACGCCCAATTTTCAGGAAATCGTCTCTCAAAAAGCGAAGACTATCAAGGGTATTCACCCGTATCTTGGCGGCCCAGAACAATGCCTCGACCATCTGGAAGAAGGAAGTGTCGATACGGTTTACGTGTTCTTCGGCGCACTGAACACATGTGCAAATCTAAATTCAGCCGCAGAGCACATTGCTCGCGTTCTCAAACCAGGTGGAAGGGCTGTGCTGACCTTCGTCAACAAGTGGTACATGTTTGATGTGATTTGGAACTTGCTAACCCTTCGTCCTAAGAAGGCATTTGCAAGACTCAAGAAGGTGTGGACGGGCTATTCTCCAACCCGTCGACTCGAATCCCGTTGTTACTCGTCCCGCGAAGTCAATCAATACTTCTCGCCCCACCTTCGCCGAACAATGAGGCGTGGATATTGCATCACACACCCGGCCTGGTACCGTCATCATTGGGCGCCTTTAGGTAGCCTTCGCAGTCGATTCTTGATGGGGTTTGACAGATTATTGAGGTGGACACCGTTCTGGAATCTTGGTGAATATTCTCTTTATGTTTACGAACGCCCAGCGAATAAAGATTGAAGGGTTCCATCCAAAGAGCGATGTGCCTCATCACCCTCAATATCCATCCCTTGCCCTGATGCGAGACGGATTGAGGCGAGAACCGATTGGCGTGTTTGTTTGTCGTAAAGGCGAAGCATACGCCATTTTTTCATGCGAACAGGTTGAGTCAATCGAGCATGGCCCACTGCAATTGCAAACCGCTCTTGTGTTGTTCGGACCAAGAGTTGTGGGTGAATAATTCCCGTTGTTTTCCGTTCAATATGATGCCAAATTTCTGTGGCTAAATCGTTGACCTCAACAACGGCCATCCAAATCGGCTGGCCGGGAAACAACGGGATTTCGTTGGAACAGTACAAGGCGTTGAACCACGACCCGTTTCCTAGAATCCAAGGGGCTCGCATGATGCCAATCATGCCTTTTTCCGCTTCATGGCGCAGGGGTTCCTCTCCAATCCCGTATGAAGTTGCATAACCCGTGGGATTGTAGATTTGAGTATTCTCAACTATCTCTTGGCCACAGTCGCCATAGCTCAGTGTCCCATGAAGGGCGAAAACATACGGCGGGTTGTCCATTTCCAATCGCCCGGCCATCATCGCTGTGAGAGCAGTTTTCGTTTCCTTAGCGATTGCATCCCTTTGTTTCAGAGTTGCTCCTTTTGGGCGAGCACAAATCAGCACGGCATCGTATCCGTTAAGCGTTTTACTCCAGTCAGTAATCTTGAGAAGGTCAAGTTGGATCCACGTATCAATATTCTTTGAAGGAGGATTGTGGCAGTAAGTGGGGTCTGCGATAATGCGAGTTGGTTTTTGATTGAGCAAGGCACGACCGACAAAGCCATTGCCGCCCACCAACAGAACCTTCATCATCATGCCACATGAGCGGCTTTTATTGAGGGTTCCGCGTTCCTCTTGCGCTCTTCTTCGTCACGGCGCGATTAAATAGGGGTGTTAAGTCGGCAAGATACCCACGTCTGTGGATGGAGTTGACATCATGTCCCGAAATAGCACATCTGACCAAATCAAGAAAGCCCTTGGTGTGAAGAAGTGCAATGGCAGCGTTGACTCCGCGACCGAAAGTCTACCTCTTGAGAAGGCCATGGAAGTGGCCCGAACAAAGGCAGCCCTAGGTCACTTGACCGGAGCAGATCTGAAAGCACAAACCAAGGAAGTCATCGGGACTTGCGTGGCCATGCGTGTGAAGATTGACGGTCATTGGGCCAATGAAGCCCTCGCGATCATTAACAAAGGAGAATGGGACGAGCGTTTTAATTGAAAATCACGGACCGCGGAAGAGGTGCCTTGAGCACTTCGTAGACCGCAGGGGTGAATAATATGGAAGATAAAATTAGTGAAGCAATCAAGGCGGCTGTTGAATCAGCTCCTAAGCGTAAATTCGTCGAATCCGTGGACATTTCGTTCACCATCAAGGACGTAGATTTGAAGAACCCAACGAACCGTATCAAGGAAGAAATCCGTCTTCCCTCTGGCCGTGGTCGTGAACTCAAAATTGCTATGTTCGCCGCTGGTGAAGCAGCAACAAAAGCAAAGGCAGCTGGCGTCACCGTCTTCTCTCCTCAAGACATTGAAGACTTTGGCAGCAAGAAAGGCCGTGCTAAGAAAGTAGCAAATCAATTTGATTTCTTCCTTTCCGAAGTCCCTCACATGGGACTTATCGGTCGATACCTCGGTGTCGTCCTTGGTCCACGTGGTAAGATGCCTCGTCCAGTCCCTCCTTCCCTTGACCCTGGTGTTCTCGCCAACGGTCTACGAAGCACTGTAATCATCAAGTCTGGTGACAAGATGACCTTCCACGCTTCATTCGGAACTGTTGAGCAATCTCACGAAGAACTCATGGCCAACGTCATGGAAGTCTTCAACCGTGTTACCAACAAGTTGGAACGTGGCGTCGGAAACATCCGCTCTCTGTTCATCAAGACAAGCATGGGTCCAGCACAACGCATTGAGGTGGTCAATTGATTCCAAAGGTCGTTTCATGGAAGAAGGATACTGTCAAAGACCTTCACACCTTGTTGACTGACGGCAGTACGATTGCCATCATCGACATCCACGGTGTTCCTGCAGGTGCAATGATCGGCATGCGTGCTGACCTTCGCAAAAACATGAAGATTCAAGTTGCAAAGAAGCGACTGATGAAGATTGCATGGGCCCGAGCAGGCTTCAACGCTGAAGAACTCGATGAACTCTACGCTTCTGCTGTACAACCTGCGTTGATCTCTTCATCTTCCTTGAACTCCTTTGAGATGTTCTCGGCATTGAAGAAGACAGAAGCCGGCCGAGCTGCAAAGCCCGGTGACGTTGCTCCTTACCAAATCGTGGTTGACAAAATGGACACTGGAATGCCTCCTGGCCCCATTGTCGGTGACCTCAACTCCGTTGGAATCCCTGCTAAGATCATGGGCGGTAGCGTCCAAATCCAAAAGCGAACGGTGATTCTTGAAGAAGGCGAAGTCTTCGAAGGCGACCTTGGAATGATGCTGTCAAAGATTGGCATTAACCCAATGGTTACCGGACTGCGCTTGTGCGGCACCCTTGAGGGAGGCACACTCTTCGCTCCAACAACTCTTGACATCGATTATGAGCAATTCGAGACCGACCTCATCAGCTACGCTGCTGGTGGATTCAACCTCGCTTGCAACATCACGTGGTTCACCACGCAAACGATGCCTACACTCCTTGCAAAGGCCAGCCGAGAAGCGCTGGCTGTTGCTCTGGAAGCGGCGGTCGCAACTGCAGACACCCTTCCACACTTGGTGGCTCGTGCCCATGTCAGCGCTCTTGGCGTTGCAGGCACACTGAGCCCCGACGCACTCGACGACGAATTGGCTGCCATGATGGGCGCCGCTGCATCCGCAGCAGCCTCAGCCGCAGCCGCTGTTGACACGAGCGCTTCTGATGCCCCAGCTGAGGCAGAAGAAGAGGAAGACGAGGAAGAAGAGGCCGGATTTGACGGACTCGGAAGCCTCTTCGGCTGAACACACAAAAATTGAGGTGAAAAAATATGGAATACGTATACGCTGCTATGCTACTGCACGCTGCTGAAAAAGACATTGATGAGAAATCGGTAAAGGCCGTCCTAAAGGGCGCCGGAGTCGATGCTGACGACGCCCGAGTGAAGGCCCTGGTTGCCTCCCTTGCTGGTGTTGACATCGCTGACGCCATGACCCAAGCCGTTGCTGCACCTGCAGCAGCAGCTCCTGCCGCCGCTGGCGGATCTGACGCCCCTGCCCCTGTTGAAGAGGAAGAGGAAGAAGAAGAGGAAGCAGGCTTCGACGGTCTTGGATCCCTTTTCGGTTGAGAAACGGTATCGAGCGCCGCCGAGCGCACTCTTGGACGCGACATGCTCGCCTCCCTCGCGTGATGCACGGTTGACAAACTCGGTTCCCTCGCGGCAACACCTCGCCTTAACGGGCGGGACTGCGAACGACCGTGCATGCACACTAGAACAAACACTATCCTGAGCGTGAGCTTTCTCGTAGAAGGGTTCAACACCCAACCCCGATTCGAAGGCTCATGGTGCGAAGAGTAACACTTGACATTGAAGTCAGTGTCTCACCAATTGAGGCTATCCGTGTCTTTCGCGAACTCGCAGAAGAGGCGGGTTGGTCGCTTGAACGTCACGAAGGCTCACGGCTTGTTGATCGCTTCGCCATCATCATGCCTATGGCGCAATCTGCCCGAACACTTGGAGTGAAGATTCTCGACGGCCCACTCAAGGGGACCGAACTCACATGTTGGTCGGAAACTCGGGGCTCAGCAGGAGCGGTCAATATCGCATCATGGCTGGTACCTGGAGGGCACGATCAACCACAATCCTTGCTTATGATTCAGCATTGGGTGGCTCGTTTTTCCCGCTGTCCGTGGCGTTGGTCTTTTGGGGAGCGTTCAAAGGTTGGCTATCTCTTGCCAGTGTGGCGTAAATCGCGTAAATCATTCACTTCACTCGGCTTTGACACCAGCAAAACAGGCTGGCCATATACTGCTTCACAACCTTGGCCGTAGAATATATATCGTGCAAGCCGATTATGATAGGGCTCCCACTTACCTTGGGCAATTCCCACCTCCCCCTAAAGGGGGAGGCGGATAGCATGATATTGGAGCGACAACTAAACAGTGCAAAATCAGTCATTCTGGTACTGTTGATGCTCTCCATGTCCCTCTCTGCAGGAATTGTTGAAATCAATCGTGTTCCAATGTTGGACGCACAAGATGTATCTGCGGTTGGAGCCAGTTGCTCTTCGATCACTCGGGACTCAGGGACGCCAATTTTTGTAGATTCAGGGAACGGTTCAGATGAGTGGGAGGGGACGTGGTCCTGTCCTAAAGCATCGCTTTCTGACGCACTGAATGATTCGGTCTCAGACGATGAAATCATTCTCTATTCGGGACGCTATCATGAGAATGTCACTGTGGATAACAAGGACAACCTCCTGATTCGTGCAGCGGATGACGCTCGCGTTGTATTTGATGGTACGAAAAGCATCACCGGTGAGTTGGATGGCGTTTGGGGTGCTGCTGACAGCGATGGTATCCAAGAGGTAACACTTTCAGAAGATGGCTGGCAGTTGTTCTTGGCCTACGAAGAGCAAGTTCCTGCTCGATGGCCAAACGCACAGTTTTCGGATGAGACTGTATTCAATCGGTCGTATTGGGCAGAGGGAACCTTGACCGGTTCCAACAATGCTTACACGAATGGATGGTTGACAGATGCTGGACCAGAAACAAGCGTGCATTCAGGACTCAACGAAACCATCAACGCAACGGGCCTCAATCCCGTAGGCGCCATTGCAGTCATGAATCTCGGTTCATTCCGTACCAACAGTCGCGTCATTACCGATTGGAATTCAGCCAACGGTACATTCGCTTACGATGGAACCGGTGTGGGTTGGAAAACCAAACACCATGCTTACTTCCTTGAAGGCAAGCGAGAACTCATCGATGCTGATGGCGAATGGTGGTTTGACAATCCAAACAACAAACTTCACTACAAGACGCCGTCGGGTCAAGACGCTAACAATCTTGACCTTCGTGTCAAGGTTCAACCCTTTGCAATCGGCGTTGAGAACTCTGACGGGGTAACGATTCAAGGCATCGATTTCTTTGGAACAACCGTGAACTTCAACGAATGCGATGGATGCAGTATCACCAATTCCACGCTTGAGTATCCAAGCACCTCAAAGCGAGGCTTGGGCATTGCCGGCGAATCCGAAGACGATCGATGGATGACCCGGTTCTACCGAAGCACCAACAGTTTCGTGGACAACATTTCCATCACCAATACCGACGGCGGTGCGATTGAATTCCAAGGTTCAGCAGGTCAATCTCACAATAACACCGTGAACAATTCCTACTTCCATGCAATCGATTGGTCCGCAGCTGACCAGAAAGGACTCATGGTCACAATTTACGAAGGCGGACGTGACATGTATTTCACCAACAACACCGTTCACTTGACCGGTGCTTCATCCGTCTTGTCAATCGGTGATGCGCCGAAGGTGTTCTACAACCAAGTGTGGGACGTCGGCCATCTGCAAACCGATGGCGCTGTTGTTCAGATCATGCAAGCCGAAGCCCCTGGAGCTGAAATTGCGTACAATTGGATTCACGATGTCATCAAGTACGGTGCTCGCTTTGATGCACCGATAGGCGAAGCTGGCGAGGGTCGAAATGGTACGATGCACCACAACGTGATTTGGAACGCTGCTGGTGGGTTGATGGTCAAGGGTGATTATCACAACATTCACAACAATACCGTGTTCAATTCTTCCGCCAGCAAGAACGACTTGATCATCCTCACCGATAACGATGTCAACAACGGGAACTCAACCATTCACCAAAACGCTGCTGATAAGATGGCTGACCACAGATCAGACTCATGGTCGCTTTACCCCCTTCCTTCTGGAACCTACTGGGACAATTGGAACGGTTATGTTAACACCACAGACACTGTTTCGAACCAACTTGTTGACCCAATAAACTTCGATTTCAGACCGAACACAAACTCTCACCTTGACAACATGAGTGCAGGTGCCTACGATGCGGACGACACCGATCCTTGGACTGCTGGTGTTTCATGGACCTACAGTCCGATGAGCGATCCGATTTCTGGCTGCATGGATTCCATTGCCATCAATTACAACAGCAACGCCATCTTTGCTGACGGTTCGTGTACCTATACGACAATCTCCTCTTCATCCTCAACCCTTTCACTTGAGGTTGGCGTTACCATGACGCCGCATACACTTGACTACAGTACGCCGTTCCTCGCAGATGACAAGCAGACAGCAGCCTCTTCCGGTGATGTTGGCGTTGGAACACACGTCGCTTTGGATTCCAATGGGGCGGTGCACATTTGTTCAAAGATTGCCGGTTCGACCAACGATCTTTCCTACACGACCAATGCTTCAGGAAGTTGGCAATCCGCATCAATAGATTCGACTGGCGATGTTGGAAGCGAGTGTTTCATCG
>Ga0206677_10000742_pt1 | contig 31012 bp, 21 predicted proteins | sample M130m12015metaG_FD_155475 | JGI IMG/M metagenome (GOLD analysis project Ga0206677, IMG submission 155475) | Ammonia-oxidizing marine archaeal communities from Monterey Bay, California, United States - M1 30m 12015 | ecosystem: Environmental > Aquatic > Marine > Intertidal zone | place: USA...
CCGCAATTGACCTTGCGCATCAAGATGACAACGAATCCTTTTTGTTCATTGCGGACATGCACTCCTTGACTCAAATCAAGGGTGGTTCAGAACTGCGTGAAAACACGTATGCCGTAGCTGCTGCATGGTTGGCTTTCGGACTCGATACCAACCGAACGGTATTCTACCGACAGAGCGACGTCGCCGAAGTCACAGAATTGGCGTGGTACCTCAATTGCTTCTTCCCATACCAAAGGCTCACACTTGCGCACAGTTTCAAGGACAAATCAGACCGGTTGGAAGATGTCAACAGTGGCCTGTTTTCCTATCCCATGCTCATGGCTGCGGACATTCTTCTCTATGATGCCGACTTCGTTCCGGTGGGAAAGGACCAACTGCAGCACCTTGAGATGACGCGGGACGTTGCCAGCCGTTTCAACCATAAAATGGGCGAAACATTTGTCGTGCCGAAGGAATTGATTCGGGAAAACACACAACTGGTCCCTGGCGTGGACGGGGGCAAAATGTCCAAGTCAAAAGGAAACACCATCAATGTTTTTGATGACCCCAAAGCGTTGAAAAAGTACATCAACAAGAACATCGTAACAGATGCCACTCCGCTTGAAGACCCCAAAGAACCCAACGGATCGGTGGTTTGGGAATTGTACAAGCTGGTGGCGAGCGAATCAGACGCTGCAGGCATGGCTGAAAAACTGCGAGCTGGAGGATACGGGTGGGGACATGCAAAGAAAGATTTGCTCGATGCACTCGTCGATGGCTTTGCACAAGAACGTGATGAGTTCAATCGCTTGATGAGCGATCGTTCAACGTTGGATGCCGAGCTGGCCAGAGGCGCAGAGCGCGCACGAGAGGTTGCCCAGCCTGTCCTGCAACGGGTACGATCCAAAATCGGATTTTAAGGATTGAAAATCAATCCAAAATGGGCGCTCCGTACTTGGTCTGGTACTTCCGGTACAATTGACGTTGGCGATTGTCCAAATCAATCGACCGTCCCTGAATGAATGCCTCCGTGAGGTAATTTGTCCGCATGTCCAAGGCATCGCCGTCTGAAATAAAGAGTGTGGCGTCCTTTCCCGTCTCAAGACTCCCGCAAAATGCGTCCACCCCTAGAATGCGCGCTGCGCTGAGTGTGATGCTCTTCACTGCTTGTTCATAGGTCAATCCATAAGCATGCGCTGTTCCAGCGTAAAACGGCAAGTTTCTCGTGCCCATATGCTCCATGTCTCCAGCGTTTTGAAGGCAGTACAACACCCCTTCGTCTTCCAATAACTTTGGCAATCGGTAAGGCAAGTCCACATCATCTTCGGCAAATCGTGGCAATGTATGGACCCTCTTGAGCATGACTGGCACCTTGTTCTCGCGCAAAAGATCAGCCACCAAAGGCGCATCATACCCCCCGACAATCACAAGGTTTTCAATCCCCATCTGACGCTTAAAATGAACCGATTCGGTGATTTGACGAACGTCCTGCGCGTGCACGAATAAGCGCAAAGACCCATCAAAAATTCCACGCATCGCTTCCATTCGCAAGTCCCTTGGTGAGGTCGCCGGACGACGTTCTTGCGCCGCGTACGCTTGTGCTTCTTCGAAGAAATGTTGGATTTCCCGAAACTGCTGATCATATGTTTTGCGCTTTCGAATGTCGATTGTGCCGTCTTTGCGGTGGCGATGATGCGTGGACGGCCAATTCAAATGAATACCATCTACCGTGCGCAGCGCAGCATCCTCCCAATTCCAGCCGTCGAAGTGCACGATGCAACTTGAGCCGCTTATGGTTCCTCCACGTGGAGTGATTTGCCCCATCAGAACCCCATTGGTTCGAACCGTAGGCGTAACCTCACTGTCCGTATTGAATGCAATCACCGATCGAACGTGTGGTTTGTACGTACCGACCTCCGCATCATCTCGCGTGGCGCGCACCGCACCAATCTCCTGAAGTCCTAGTGTGGAATTGGGTGCAATGAACCCCGGATAAATGTGTTGGCCTTTGGCTTCAATGACTTGATCATAACGCGCCCGATCGACGGATCGCGCAAAGCCCACGTAATCAATTTTTCCATTGCGCAGTCCAATCGCAGCGTTCTCGAGCACATCTCCTGTGCCCAAATGAGCTGTTCCATTCAAAATGAGGACGGATTCCGTTTGGATGGCCGCTGGCGTTGGCTGGGACATCCCCGCATTCACAAACGTGATGCTGACCAAAAAGGTGAAAATGAGTTTCCAGTTCATCGGTTCTCGTCTGTCAAGGTTTCACAATGGTAATGAGTTGTCAACTTTTCTGTTGGCGCCCGAGGCGGACCGCCAGAATTTCTGCCGGATTGACCCGCTAACTTCATGGCCTGCGTCAATCGAGCACGCTCCGCACGCATCCAGTCTCGCTTCTTCATGTCCATCTCCAAGTCGAAATATTTCACACCATCGACGTACGTTTGTTGTGGACGGGCATAGACGCTCAAAGGGTGTTCATCCCACAGGACTACATCAGCGTGCTTCCCCACTGCAATGGAGCCCACGAGGTGATCGATGCGCAATAATTTGGCCGGATTCAATGTCACAAACTTCAACGCTTCTTCCTCAGAAACACCGCCGTATTTTACCGCTTTCGCTGCCTCTTGATTCAAGCGTCGCGCCATTTCAGCATCATCGGAATTGAATGCCGTCACAATGCCCTGACCGTGCAGGACTGCACCATTGTATGGAATCGCATCTTTGACTTCGTATTTGTAGGCCCACCAGTCACTGAAACTTGAGCCCCCGGCGCCGTGCTTCGCCATCTTATCCGCGACCTTGTATCCTTCCAAAATATGGGTGAATGTGTTGATGGTAAAACCCATGGAATCCGCCACGTGCATGAGCATGTTGATCTCATCTTGCCTGTAACTGTGGCACGTCACGAACCGCTCGCTGCGCAGGATTTGAGCCAACGTTTCAAGTTCCAAATCACGACGAGGAGCTGCCGAAAGTAAGTTTGATCGCCGGGCGCGTCGGCTCGCATTGCGCACCATTTTTTCGTGATCTTTCCAAGCCTGCTCATATTCCCGAGCTCGATAAAAGTGGTCGTAATAGACTTGTTCAACCCCCATTCGGGTTTGCGGGAATCGCGATCGATAATTGTTGCCCCAATTGCTCTGCTTCACATTTTCGCCCAAAGCAAATTTGATGAAAGACGGCGCTTCATCAAACATCAATTCTTGTGGGGACGCCCCCCAACGGAACTTGATGATTGCACTTTGGCCCCCGATTGGATTTGCCGATCCATGCAAGATTTGCGCTGTGGTCACACCCCCTGCCAACTGACGATAAATATTGACGTCTTCGCTATTGACCGCGGTTTCAATGCTGACTTCCGCGCTGCTCGCTTGCGTCCCTTCATTGATGCCGCGCGTGGCAGCGATGTGAGTGTGCTCGTCAATGATTCCTGGCGTAATGTGCTTTCCTCGGGCATCTATCCGTTCGTATTCAGGCAAATTCGCACCAAAAACGTCCTTGGCATCGAGTCCAACGCCCAATGCAAATATTTCTCCGTCGTGCAAAATCAAGTCTGCCCCTTCCATGACACCTGCCTCTTCGCAGGTCCAAATGGTTGCATTTTCAAACCACACCGTATTCGCCGTTGGACGTTCCTCATTTCCGTATGCCGTAAATGGCCAAATCACCTGACCTGAAGTTGAATCTTGCGGCGTCTCTCTGGGTGCAATCGTAGAATCAATTCCAGCAGCTGCCTCCTGACGGATGGCGCTCCAATCGAACCAAGTGCCATCGGATCGTTGTCCAGTGCCTTCCCAAATTCGGCTATCCATCCATGCATTGCCTGTCGCGCGCCACCATCCATCAAATCCCAAAGTATCCAATTGGAACCCCAAAGTCAGCGTCCGACCATCCTGATTGATTTCAACTTTGACCTTTGTCGAGTCGACCGTGAAATAACCACTTGGCGCACCCATTTCTCCTGTCACAGAAAGTGACAACACTTGGTCTTCCAGCGTCACGTCGTAATCGCCTCGGACATCCAAGGCATTGCGATCGACGTAAACATTCTGCCTGCCCTGAATCCAGTGTTCAAATAGCTGCGCATCCGTTTGAAATACAGGGCCATCAGTGACCAGAATATTGGCTTCCATTCCCGCACGCAAAGCCCCAACTCGGTCTTGCGCACGCGCCATTTTTGCCGGAACTTCTGTCAAAGCGGCAAGGGCCACCTCTTCGGGCAAACCATGGCGTATTGCAACCTGAACGGCCCTTCGCAACTCCGTTGGTTGCTGCAAACCATCCGTTGTAATGGCAAACGAAATCCCGGCTTCATGCACCCGAGCTGCATTGGCTGGTGCCAATTCCCAATGCTTCAACTCATCCAACCCTATCAACCGGCTCAAGTGCGGGTCACTGACGTCAAATGGCTTGGGATAATCCATCGACAAGACGAGAGACGCACCGACTGCCTTGACCTCATCCAATCGTTGGTAGATGTTGTTGCCCGCAACCATGATGAACGGCTCATTCCGAGCAACAGCGGTGCCCACATCGGCAGCGCGCAGGACATCTTCCCATCCACCTGCTTCGAAAAAAGCAGGCAAATCCCTTTGGGCGTTGAACGCTTCCAAGGACAAGTTGGACTCTAAACGCTCGTTTAAGCGCGTTGCATCTGCATACCAGTCCGCGTCAAAATGCGTCTGCTTCAACAAGGCCGTCGACCCCATCAAGGAACGCGGATAATCTTGCGAAGAGGTTCCTTTTCGAAAACTAAAATGGGTTGACGCTTCAGGAACGAGAAGTGCTTTGCGCGGATCTTCTGATAAAGCCACGAGCGCTCCGGTTCCTCTCACAATGCCGTCTTGAACGTGGGTCAATACAGACCCAACACCTGCCTTTTGAAGCGCTACCCGAGATTTCTCAGATTCGACCGGGTTGAACAATAACGCAGCCTGCGTTTCTGGACGAATCGCTTCGTTCCAGCCAAAAGCACCTTTCTTGTCACTCAGATCTTGCGGACCACGGTTCCAACCTTCTTGCTGAGATTTGGGCATCGCGTACGCACTGTGGACGTCGACAAACGAAGGATACAAATGCATCCCGCTCATGTCATGACGTACTGCAGGCTCTTGTGGTTCAATGGACGCCGAAGGTCCAACAGTTTCGATGCGACCTTGGTAAATGACCACCGTCGCATCTTTGATGATTTCGGAAGCGCTCACGTGAACCGTAGCATGTTCCAAGGCAGTTCGTACCATCTGCTTGTTGACCGTTCCATTCACCGGAAACGTTTCTTGTCCAAAGGATCGATTGGAAAGGGTCAAAAACAAAAGAACAACAGGCAACATGGGCCCAGAGATTCGCAAATTATTCAAAACATTCATGCTTTCTGACATCTGTTGAATCTGCAATTTACGTGCTGAAGCCTACCTTTGCTACATGCCAATTCCTACAAGCGTTTATGCCGAAATGACACCCAATCCAGCGGTGATGAAATTCGTGGCCGATCGTCCATTGATCGAAGGCGAATACCAAGCAGAGTTTCGCTCCAAAACAGAAGCCTCCTGGTGTTCTCCTTTGGCAGAAGAACTGTTTAATTTTCCATTTGTCAAGGGGGTTTTCATCAGCGGTTGCTTCGTATCCGTGAGCAAAGATGAATCCCTCGGATGGGAGATGATTGTGCAACAATTGCGAGAATACGTGCGAGAATGGCTGATGGAAAATGAGAGTGCGGTCGATACAAAAGCATTCTTGGAAGTTCAAGAAAAACTGGAAACAGCGCAAGAACCAGAACTTGACGCAGGTGTTGCGGAAGCCAACGCTTCCGTGAATTTCATCCCTGAAGAAGAGATGATTCCCTCTGAATACGACGCCGAAATCAAGCACCTCCTCGACGAATTCGTTCGCCCAGCTGTGGAGCAAGACGGTGGAGCCATCGACTTTAAAGCTTTTAAAGAAGGGAAAGTTTATGTGCACATGCGTGGAGCATGCAGCGGTTGTCCTTCGAGTATGCAAACACTGAAAGGCGGAATCGAACAATTGTTGACCTCCAAGCTCGATGCGGTGGAGGAAGTAATCGCACTCGGGGTTTAACCTATTTGGGGAGGTCTTGTTTCAGTGCGTGAATTTCTGCGCGCAACGAGTCCAAAGTACCTTGGATTCGCTCCATCCCTGAAAACGCCGGTGTCGGCCAGTCAAATGCCAAATAACCTCGAGCTCGCCAAACCTCGACCACGTCTTCAGGCCGAACAGAATACGGAGGATAATCTGGGTTGTCCGAAATCAGCCAGAAATCCTTGTGCTCCGAATCCAAGCGGTTTTCGATCCGCTTGAATACGACTCCATCGTTGCGGGTGATGATGATGTAAGGCCTCATTCCACCTGCACGGTGCCAATCTTCTTCGTAAGTGCTCAATATGTAACTCCCACTCTGAATGGGTAGCATGCTCTCGCCTTCAATTTGAAACAATCGGTGTGTCAGTTGTGACGGCACTTCAGGCAAAGGCAAATCAAAAGTAGGCAGCCCTTGAACAAACTCAGGGTCGCCATATCCATCCAAATAACCAGCAGCGGCTTTCACAGGCACCACAGCAACTCGCTCCTCAGCATCTGTCTCCCCAACTGGAACCGTCAAAATCCGCATGGATTGCCCTCGTTGGCGTTCCTCAGCAGTCTCTTCGCCTATGAGCAATGCATCAACGGTAACTCCAAAAAATCCAGAAATCGCAACTACATTGAAAAGACGAGGTTCCGCTCGTCCCTCCTCGTAAGCTCCCAAAGCAGCTCGTTTCAAACCCAATCGATCTGCGAGCTCTTGTTGTGTCAGCCCCTTTGCCTTTCGGAGGGTTTTCAGGCGATTTGCAAATTGAGGCAATGTTGTACTTGGCATGACGCGTTCCTTTGCTAACAAAAGTAGCAATGCAACTGAAAATCAAAAAATCCAAACGGATTGAACTATCTTAAGTCTTGCAAAAGGTTACTAAAATGGTACTGAAACTGAGCCAAACGAAAAAATACATCGGATTGCTGGCGGGAATTTTACTGTGGGTGAGTCCAGCAAATGCTCAGGAATTTTTTGGTCTTGCCGAATTTCATCTTGAAGAAAAGTGCGATCAACACCTCGGGTGCAATCAAGGCCTCAAAGGCATTCCTGTAGACGCATTTACTCATTTGCCCCCTCCCGCAATTTATTCGCCTTCAGCTATTCGCGAAGCGAATATCATCGTCAATTACAATGGATTTCCGGAAGACGTAATCATCGCTTTTGGCTATGCCGTGGACATTTGGTCCGTTCTATTGACCTCCAATGTAACCATCCGCATTGATGCCACTTGGGAAGACCTCGAAAGTGGTGCGCTCGCTCAAGCAGGGCCAAATAATCTACACCAGAACTTTGCCAGTGCACCATTTCCGGATACCTTCTACCCATCTGCTCTAGCCAATGCTTTGTTCGATGCAGATCTGAGCGAACAGTCCGATATTACGTGCTCTTTCAATAATTCAGTCAATTGGTACCTCGGCACCGATGGAGAAACCCCTGCCGGCCAGTACGACTTTGTCACCGCAGCTCTGCATGAAATCGGACATGGACTCGGATTCATTGGGAGTGCATATTTCGCCAATGGATTTGGTTTCATCGGCACAGCAAATACGCCCTATGCCTACGATCAGTTCACGGAAACAGCAGATTCAACCTCTTTATTGGATCTCCCCAACGGCTCTCAAACGCTTGGGGGGGTGCTCACCTCCAATGCCATTTATTGGAACGGAAACAATGGAATGGATGCAGTCGGGGGAGGACGTCCGCGCCTGTATGCACCCGCCAATTATCAGCCTGGCTCGAGTTATTCGCACCTCAACGAATCCACTTACCCCGCGGGCTCGCCGAACAGCCTGATGACACCTGCCATCAATACTGCTGAATCCAATCACAATCCAGGGCCAGCAATGCTAGGTATGTTCGAAGACATGGGATGGATCATTGGCGGATGCCTGATCACAGAAGTGATGGTGGGAGAACAATCAGCATGCAACGGCGAAAACGATACATACACACAAGAAATTACCGTGTCCTATCAAGCGCCACCAAATGCAGGGCTCATCAGTGTAAATGGCGGATTGTATTCCCTGACTTCAAGTCCAAAAACCATCGTTCTCAATGGATTGCCTGCCAATGGTCTTTCCGTTGATTTGGAGATTTTCTTTACCGCAGATCCCGATTGCCAAGTGTTGATTCCGGAGGCGTTTTTAGCACCGCCCGCCTGCTATTGTGTGACCGATTTAAACGGCAGTGGTCTCACAGAGGTGCAGGACATCCTGCTCCTGTTGGCAGACTTCGGCTGCGCCTCAAGTTGTGCAGCAGATGTTACCGGAGACGGAGCAAGTAGCGTGCAAGACATCTTGACCATGTTGGCCGCTTTTGGAGAGGTTTGCCCGTCCTGAAACCGACTTCACAATGCTTGTCTAAAGCATTCGATTGAAATAATTTTTGATTCATTGCGTTTTATTTTGGCTTTGCTCATTATTTTAGCAAAACCAAATGAACACAAAATCATCAACCCCTTCCCGATCCATTTTACACATGGACCTCGACACGTTTTTTGTGTCGGTCGAACGGCTTCTAGACCGAAGGCTCAAGGGCATGCCCATTCTCATTGGTGGTACTGGAGATCGTGGAGTCGTTGCTGCTTGCAGTTATGAAACCCGAGCTTTCGGAGTGCATTCGGGAATGCCCATGCGCCAAGCTCGGCTCATGTGTCCCGAAGCTTTGGTCATTCGAGGCAATTCGATCAATTACATGAAGCAGTCGAAAGCCGTGACGGATATCATCAAGGAAGCTGTTCCGGTGTGCGAAAAATCTTCCATCGATGAGTTCTACGCCGATCTCAGCGGCATGGATCGCTTTTTTGGCTGTTGGCAGTTCGCACGTGAACTCCGCGACCGAGTGATCCACGAAACTGGTCTGCCAATTTCGTTTGGAATGAGTACCAGCAAAACGGTGAGCAAGGTGGCAACAGGTCAAGCAAAGCCTTCAGGAACGCTGCAAGTCCAACACGGCACCGAACAACCTTTTCTCGCACCGCTATCTGTTCGGAAAATCCCCCAGGTAGGGACACATACGTACAATACTCTTCGCAACCTCGGTGTCAAACGCATTCACACGGTTCAGGAAATGCCGATCGAATTGATGGAACAGGTGTTGGGTCAAAATGGCACTTCCATTTGGCGAAAAGCACACGGCATTGACCCCAGTCCTGTCATTGCGTTCAATGAGCGTAAATCAATCTCCACTGAGCGCACCTTTGCAAAAGACACCACCGATGTCGACAAACTCCGCGGCATTCTTCTGGCAATGACCGAGAACCTTGCTTATCAGCTGCGCCGCGGGCGCAAGCTCACTGCCTGCATTGCCGTCAAAATTCGATATGCCGATTTTGATACCCGCTCCGTTCAAGCTCGAATCCCCTACAGCTCCTCAGATCATGTGCTCATTCCCAAAGTAAAAGCTTTGTTTGAGCAGCTTTACAACCGCCGCGTTCAAGTCCGGTTGATTGGTGTACGCCTCAGTCATCTCGTCGAGGGAGGGTGTCAGATGGATCTCTTTGACGATGTAGACGAACGTCAAGAACTCTATCGCGCACTCGATAACATTCGCAACCAATATGGCGACCGAAGCGTCGTCACTGCCGCAGGTCTCGAGGCCCGAACCATTGGGCGACCTAATCCTTTCAACGGCGAAGCTCCCTTACTCCTTGCCAATCGTCGTCAGTAAATTCAACTCCTCATGTGTGGCCGATACGTTACCATATCTTCTGTTCAATCCATTGAAAAACGCTTCCAAGTAGAAGCCACGTCAGATGTCCTTGATCGCTTGCAGCCGAATGCCAATGTCTCGCACGGTGAATATGCTCCTGTAATTACAAGCGACGCTCCTGGCACACTGCAACTGCAACAATTTGGATTCACCCCTCGGTGGGCAAAAAAACAGTTTTACATGATCAATGCACGATCGGAAGGAGACCACAATTCCGAAAACGACCCACGGTACACTGGCGCCATGGGCATTTTACAAAAACCCATGTTTCGGCAATCCATCAGAGATCGTCGGTGCCTCATTGTCGCCGATGCAATCATCGAAGGACCGAGGCAAGAAAAACTCACCAAGCCCTACCTCGTATACGCACGCAACGGACTACGACCGTTTGCGATGGCCGGGATTTGGGACGAATGGACCAACCCTTCAACAGGTGAAATCACCCGATCGTTTGCCATCCTTACGACGGTTTCCAACCGATTGATGGAACGCATTGGACACCACCGATCACCCGTTATACTGCATGAAGAAGACGAACAGAATTGGATCAATCCCGCTGCTCCTCTCCAGGACATTACAGCACTGCTACGACCTTATCCCGAGCGTTTCCTGAATGCATATCCCATTTCACCCGCCATTCGTGATCCCCGCACCAACGGTTCCGACTTGCTTCAACCCATTGGCCAACGCGTGCATCCCGAACACCTTTACTCCATTCACCAAGACTTGGAAATGTTTGGGTTAGGAGATTCCAAAGAATTACGACGCAATCCTCACCAACACCCCGGAAGCCAAGGGGCATTGTTTCATTGAAAAATCAGTTCCATGCACCTGCACTGCCACTCTTGGTTTAGCCTACGTTATGGGCTGATGCAACCACGTGAATTGCTCGAAGAAGCAAAACTTGCAGGCATCACAACGCTCGCCCTAACTGACATCAATAACACATCTGCGCATTGGGATTTTGTGCGGCTTGCTTCGGAATACGGCATTCGACCCGTTGTGGGCATCGACTTTCGCAACAAAGGAACCGATGACGAGCTGCCAATCTACATTGGCATCGCACAGAATACAGAAGGATACGGACGACTCTGCGCCCATCTGAATGATCACCTGAACGCGCACCAGTCCTTTTCGTTGGAAATCCCTCAAATTCCAGATGTGACCTTCATATGTCCGTGGGAACGGTGGAAGCTGCGTTTGGAAAGGTCAACCGATACGCAGCCAACAGGAACTGAGTGGATCGGTGTTAGGCCTTGGGAACAATCCGAACTGAGGCTGTTGGCAAATGACCCCGCCTTCAAAAATCGTATCCCGTGGAATCGCCTCATTGCACTTCACACATTCAGCTTCCGTCACAAGCGAGACTGGAACTGCCATCGTATTCTTCGAGCAGTGGATCGAAACGAACTCCTCAGTCGGCTTCCGAAAAACGCCACAGGAAACGCCTATGACCGCGTGCTGAGTCCTTCCAACTTTCACCAAGCTTTCGCTGAATTTCCCGAGTGGGTGGAACGTTCTGAAGTGATTCTCAACGCATGCACCGCCCAACTCCCCGTTCCAGAAAATGGGCGGTTCCACAACAATCAGCATACCTACACTGATTCCGAAGACAACGATGAACAACTGATCCGTGTGCTCTGCGCAGAAGGTTTGGCTTACCGTTATCCAGATCACGATGAAACTGTCCTCGAACGCATGGAAATGGAGTTGCGCGTCATCCGGCAACAAGGTTACCTGTCCTATTTTCTAATCAACTGGGACATCACTAGCTATGCGCGCAGTCGCGGTTATTTTTACGTTGGAAGGGGAAGCGGAGCCAACAGCTTAGTCGCTTATCTGCTTCGCATCACCGATGTAGATCCGATTGAATTGGATTTGTACTTCGAACGATTCATCAACCTTTACCGCACCAATCCTCCGGACTTCGATATTGATTTTTCCTGGACCGACCGCGACGATGTCACAGCTTATATCTTCAAGCGATTCCCGCACGTTGCCTTGGTCGGCGCGTACAGCACTTTCCAGTACCGCGCCATCATCCGTGAACTTGGAAAAGTCTTTGGACTTCCCAAGCACGATATCGATCGCATTGCCGATGGAAACGTCAATCCCCGTGGCACCGACGAAATGGAACAGCTCGTAGTCCGGTATGCTGGCTACCTCCAAAATTTCCCCAATGCACTTACCATTCACGCGTGCGGAGTGCTGATTGCCGATCGCCCTTTGCATCACTTTGGCGGGACCTTTATGCCTCCCAAAGGGTTTCCCACCACACAATACGACATGGTCGTTGCAGAAGACATTGGGCTGTATAAATTTGATATCCTGAGCCAACGAGGCCTAGGTAAAATCCGGGATACCATCGATCTGATCGCACAAGATGAACCCGAAGTCGCAGCGCAAATTGACATCCACGACATGAGCCGATTCAAGCGTGACCCCAAGATTCAATCCATGCTGCGCCAGGCGTTAGCTGTGGGGTGCTTCTACGTCGAATCACCGGCGATGCGTATGCTCATGCGGAAGCTTCAAGTGGACCACTACCTCGGACTCGTCGCCGCTAGCTCCGTGATTCGACCCGGGGTCGCACGCAGTGGGATGATGAAAGCCTACATCGAACGTCACCGATTTCCCAAAAAACGCAGCGATGCCCATCCCGTATTGTTGGAGCTCATGCCTGAAACCTACGGCGTCATGGTTTACCAAGAAGACGTCATCAAAGTGGCGCACCATTTCGCCGGTTTGGACCTTGGCGAGGCCGATGTACTGCGCCGGGGGATGAGCGGGAAGTTTCGCTCGCGAGAAGAGTTTGCAAAAGCCCGCGATACTTTCATCGCAAAGGCACTGGAGCAAGGGCGGAAGCGCTCATTGGTAGAGGAAGTATGGCGCCAGGTGGAAAGCTTCGCAGGGTATGCTTTTGCCAAAGGTCACTCCGCTTCTTATGCTGTCGAAAGCTATCAAAGTCTCTTTCTCAAAGCCCACTGGCCCTTGCAATACATGGCCGCTTGCATCAACAACTTTGGTGGCTTTTATCGCACCGAATTTTATGTGCATGAAGCGCGCATGGTGGGCGGGCACGTTGAAGCCCCTTGTGCGAATCGCGGAGGATGGGAGGCGTGTGTAGATGCTTCCAAAAATCGGATTTACCTCGGGTTCAATCTTGTCCGAGGTGCGCAGGCACAAGTCATAGCCAATGTCATCGAAGAGCGCAACGCAAATGGTCCGTACACCTCGCTCGAAGATTGCATCAAACGCAACACACTAGCCTTGGAACAGTGCTTGATCATGATTCGCTGTGGCGGGTTTCGGTTTACGGGCAAAGGTGGCAAACAACTTCAATGGGAAGCCCATTTTCTCCTCGGACATGTGCGAAAAGGACAAGAAGAAGCAACACTTTTCACTCCTGATATTTCCAAGTTCACATTGCCTCAATTTGAACACAGTGAATTGGAAACTGCTTTCGATCAAATCGAGCTTTTTGGTTTTCCATTGGTGTCTCCGTTTCGATTATTGACCCCTGAGGCCAGCCGTCAACTTCAAGGTGCCGTACGCAGTGACGCATTGGTTGATTGCATTGGAAAAACAATAGATGTAGTCGGGTATTTAGTCGCCGTCAAAGAAACACAAACCGCACGGCGTGAACGCATGGCATTCGGTTGCTTTGTCGATGTGGAAGGCCAGTGGCTAGACACCGTGCATTTCCCCCCAGCACTGAAAAAGCATGGATTTCGAGGAAAAGGAATCTACCGCATACGTGGACCGGTTCGAGAAGAATACGATTGCCTCCACGTGGAAGCGTTATTCATGGAAAAACTTGACTACATCCCCGATCCGCGTTACTCGGAAGATGGACAGCCCGTGCGAGAAGCTCGTCCCAACAATTCTTCAGCATCCAAGCGACGATCAACAGTCGGAGCCCGCAGCGGTGGAGGACTGCTCAAGCGATCCATGCGCACCAAATAAGGCCGTTTTGCAGTGGTTATTCGCCATGGGCTTTCGGGGCAACAATTCCCCAGCGTAAACCGGCATAAAGCATTCGGCCAAAAATCGGACCGTACACCAAACTGGCGTCGAAGTATTGGTCGAAGTCGGACGATGAAACCGGTTCGAGGTCATAGTCGGCAGCCAAAATCGGACGATCTTGTGTATAGTTCAGAGCATTTTCGACTCCCACATAAATGGAAAATTCCGGCGAAAATTGCCGTGTAATCTGGGCATTAACTTGAAAGAAATCCGGTGCCATATCCGTTCGTTGAAACGCTTCTGGATTGGATGATGTCGTCGGCAATCTCTGCGCCCCAATCCACTGACAAGTCAAATCACCTCGCCATTGGCCATCGCGGTCGTTCAACTGAGAGGCGTAACTAAACTGGCTGAAAGCTCGGTGCCGAGAAACGAAGGGATCAAGCGTTGGGTTCCCCGAAGTTCGATCTGTATGAGCGTTGACCCAACGGTAAGCCATTCGCATGTCCCAGCGACGATGAATGTCCCAATTGAACTCCGCTTGGGCCGAATTTGCAAACGACTGACCTTCCAACGCATATAAATCAATCGTCCCCGTTGAGCGATCCAAGTCCACCACGAGTTTATTCTGAAATTGCGTGCTGTACCCATCCAATGTTAGAGTCGCTTCGCGATAATTCAATCGGAATTTACTGGTGATGTTCAGACCAAAATTTGTCGCCTCTTCAGGTACAGTCTTTCCATAATAATTCAGGTTCCATTGTCGCTGACTTGCCCAGGTTCCCAGCTGTTCCATGAACTGATTGGAGGTGCGATAACCCTTGCCCGCAGCCACTTTGATGGATGTGTTCTCCGTAGCGCTCCATCGTGCATGAAAACGCGGACTCAAAAAATGGCGGAATAAATTGTGCCTGTCATAACGAATGCCTCCGATTACACTCCAACGCTCATTCGGATTCCAGGTGTATTCCACAAATGCGCCTGGAACAGATTCCTTCCGACTCGGGCTCATTCGCAAAGAATCATTGACTGAGAAGTCCTCAGAAAACGCATTGTAAACATAGGTCGCACCCACAGTGAAGTTCCGATTTGTGCTTCCCAAGATATCCGAATACAACACGTTTCCCCTGAAAAACTGCTCATTGCCCGAGTAGTGGTTCTTTCCAAAACGCTGATCGTGTTGGTGATTGTAGTAGTTCCATTGTGTTCCAATGGTCCGCCACTCCGCATCAGGAAAAACAAACCCGGTCTTCGCGGACAATTCAATGCGTTCAATGGCCGTGATTGCTGACCAGTCGCTTGTGAGACTATCCATCCGTCCCATCCATCCGTTCCAGTCTGAAGCTCCTTCAAACACACTCGCCTTGCCTGCGACAGCCTCTGTGTTCACATACGTCGCCGCATATTCACCTCGAATCCCGCGATCTCCCTTGAACTTCCACTCATTACGACCTACAAAATGGTGTTGCATAGGCGTGTCCAAAAATCCGTCTTGGTTGCGGTCATTGGCTTGCTCATTGTGCAGGCCGTGGATTAAAATAGCCGTACTCCAGCGGCGGCTCACGTCATAACGGCTCACATAGTTAAATTCTTTTCGGCCAGCGCCATTGACATACAGATTGGCATGGTGAGGATCCGCCGTTTCAGGATTTTTCAATGCTACATTGATCTGACCCGTGATGCTTTCATATCCCTGCGTCACAGTTCCCGCGCCCTTGCTGATATGAATCTCGTTGACCCAATCACCAGGGATGAAAAGTAAACCCTGAACAACGCTGAGGCCTCGAGGACCAGGCAAATTATCGACTTGAATTTGGCTGTATTTCCCATCCAGTCCCAACATTCGAATTTGACGTGTTCCTGTAACCGCATCCGTAAATGATGCATCCACTGAAGCATTGGTTTCGAAAGCCTCAGAGAGATTACAACATGCCGCTTTTGCCAGTTCCTTACGATTCAAAGACTGCACATCAAGCGGCGACAACAGTGAGAATTGCGTCGCTGCCTTTCGTTCAACAACCTCCGCTTGACCCAGGTCAACTCCCAACGATAGGGGAATGTCCACATATGACGAACCATCAAAAACCCAACCCGCTGGACTGTACCCAATCATGCTGGCAATCAAAGTGTCTCCAACGTTCGCATTCGATATTTTAAAAAATCCGAATCCGTCGGTTACCGTCGTTGAAGATGCGTCATGTGACCATCGAACATAAGCTCCTGGCAAACCAACGTATTCAGGATCCTCCTGGCTTTGCCCCAGCCCTTCTCCTTGGTCCGATTGGTCAACGATCAATACTTTTCCACGGAGGCTGCTGAGATTTTGAGCGCTCCCGCCACAGACCAACAATAAAGAGGCAAGAATTAGAATGAGACGCATGCTTGGCGCGTTTTCAGCCTATCGCTGATCTTCGTGAGGCTCTTTGTCTCCTGAACAACTTGCTCCATCACGGTACTTGCAGCAGCCGTGAATGTTGGCGTACACCTCATCAGAAGCCTTGATTTGGTCTGTATCGTGACCAACGTCCGCGACCAATTGATGGATGTCTTTTTCACTGATTTTTTTCGTCTTGTAAGCAACCTTCAAGTCTTTTGTTTCGACATCCCAATCAGCCATAATGATCCCGGAAACGTCCAAAGAGCCTTCGATTCGATTTTCACACATTCCACAAACACCGCTGACTTCAAAAGATATTTCAGCCTTTTTCTGTGCGTTTGCCACGAGTGCGAGCAACAAGATTGGAAGAAGAATAAGTACTTGTTTCATGCAACTAAAATAAACTGTAGTGCGTAAATACCCAAAAAATGAAAGCCAAAAAGACTCAAAGTTCAGGTCATTCGCCCTCTGCTGAGGCCTTTAAAAAATCACGATTCATCCTAGCAATGTTGCTCAAATCAATCCCTTTTGGACATTCCACAGCACAAGCTCCGGTGTTGGTACAATTTCCAAATCCCTCCTCATCCATTTGCTCAACCATGCGTTTGACCCGTGATGCTCGCTCGGGCTGACCTTGTGGTAAAAGCGCAAATTGAGAGACTTTTGCTGAAACAAACAGCATCGCCGATGCGTTTTTGCACGATGCGACACAAGCACCGCAGCCAATGCATGTTGCGGCGCTAAACGCTTCATCCGCTTGGGGTTTGGGAACTGGGATTGCATTTGCATCCAGCGTCTCCCCAGACGTATTCACAGAAACATACCCTCCCGACTGAATGATGCGGTCGAATGCACTTCGATCAACAGCGAGGTCCTTTACAACCGGGAACGCAGACGCTCTCCACGGCTCAATGGTGATGTTGTCGCCATCCTTGAATGAACGCATGTGCAACTGGCATGTTGTCACCCCACGTCCAGGACCGTGGGCTTCCCCATTGATAAACATGGAACACATTCCACAAATCCCTTCACGGCAATCGTGATCAAAAGCAATAGGGTCTCCTCCATCGCGGATGATTTGATCGTTGAGCATGTCAATCATCTCCAAGAAAGACATGTCCGGAGAAACTCCAGAAACGGGATGTGTTTCCATTCGACCCTTGTCTTCTGGGCCATTTTGTCTCCAAACGTTGAGTGTCAAATTCATGTCTCTATTATTTGTAGCTCCGCTGCTTCAATTCAATGTTCTCAAATTTCAGGTCTTCCTTGTGAAGCTTTGCTTCTTTTGGATCACCCGTAAACTCCCAAGCTGACACAAAAGTGAATTGTTCGTCGTTACGCAACGCCTCACCCTCTGGAGTCTGATGCTCCTCACGAAAGTGCCCTCCGCACGATTCTTCGCGTTCAAGAGCATCCTTGCACATCAACTCTCCTAATTCGAGCAGATCTGCGACGCGACCTGCCTTGTCCAGCTCTGGATTAAAACCATCATCAGAGCCCGGCACGCGAACATCCGACCAAAATTCTGTTCTCAAATCACGAATGTCTTGAATGGCCTTTTTCAGCCCTTCGGCATTGCGCGACATCCCACATTCGTTCCACATGATCCGACCCAGTCGGCGATGAAAATCATCCACCGGTTTGGTGCCGTTGTTATTGATCAGATGGTCAATTCGTTCTTTAACTTCCTTCTCTGCTTCAGCAAATTCTTGAGAATCAGCTGAAATCTCCCCCGTTCGGATGTCTTGTGAGAGGTAATCTCCAATCGTGTATGGCAAAACAAAATATCCGTCAGCCAAGCCCTGCATCAAAGCTGAAGCTCCAAGCCGGTTTGCCCCGTGATCTGAGAAGTTTGCTTCCCCTGCAGCATAAAGCCCGGGCACGGACGTCATTAGATTGTAGTCCACCCACAAGCCTCCCATGGTGTAGTGCACCGCAGGATAAATTTTCATTGGAGTCTCGTAGGGGTCATCTGCCGCAATTTGCTTGTACATGTCGAAGAGGTTGCCATACTTGGCCTTTACGACTTGTTTGCCCAGTTCCGTGACTTCTGCTGCTGAAGGATTCTTCAGGCCGCGAATATTGGCTTCAGTTTTTCCGTAGCGCTGAATAGCACTCGCGTAATCCAAGAAAACTGCTTCGCCTGTTTCATTGACTCCAAAACCTGCATCGCATCGCTCCTTTGCAGCACGCGAAGCGACATCACGAGGTACGAGGTTACCGAAAGCCGGGTAACGGCGCTCGAGGTAATAGTCGCGGTCCTCCTCTGCAATTTCAATGGCATTCTTTGTGCCTTTTCGAATGGCGTCAGCATCTTCTTTTTTGGCCGGAACCCAAATGCGTCCGTCATTTCTCAACGACTCGGACATCAAGGTCAATTTTGATTGATGCTCCCCTGAGACCGGAATGCAAGTCGGATGGATTTGAGTGAAGCAAGGGTTTGCCATGAATGCGCCTTTCTTATGCGCTTTCCAAGAGGCCGACACATTTGAGCCCATGGCATTGGTACTCAGAAAGAAGACATTTCCGTATCCCCCAGACGCAAGCACGACAGCATGCGCAGCGTGCCTTTCCAATTCTCCTGTAACGAGGTTTCTTGCGATGATGCCGCGGCACTTGCCGTCGACCATTACAACGTCCATCATCTCATGACGCGTAAACATTTCCACCTTGCCTTTCGAAATCTGACGACTCAATGCAGAGTACGCACCAAGCAATAACTGTTGCCCGGTTTGACCTTTCGCATAGAAGGTTCGAGAAACTTGAACTCCTCCGAAGCTTCGGTTGTCCAAAAGTCCCCCATACTCTCGAGCAAAGGGAACACCCTGCGCAACACACTGATCGATGATGCTGGTCGAAACTTCTGCCAACCTATGCACATTGCCCTCTCGACTTCGGTAGTCTCCTCCCTTGATGGTATCGTAGAAGAGTCGGTAAACCGAGTCCCCGTCGTTCTGGTAGTTCTTCGCAGCATTGATCCCACCTTGAGCTGCAATCGAGTGAGCTCGCCGCGGGGAATCCTGAAAACAAAAAGCTTTCACATTGTAGCCCATCTCGGCCAGAGAAGCAGCGGCTGAACTTCCTGCCAATCCCGTCCCTACAACAATGACATCAATGAGTCTCTTGTTCGCCGGGTTGACGAGGTTAATGTTGTTTTTGTGTGATGTCCACTTATCCGCTAGTGGACCTTGGGGTATCTTAGAATCTAACATCTTCGTCGTCTATTAAAGCTGGGTGATGTAGAGGAACACAGGTATAGCTGCAAACAACAAAGGGACTCCAACCCCAAACAAGTAGCCTGTTTTTTCGATGACCGGCGTGTATTTCGGATGACGAAGTCCTAACGACTGAAAACCACTCTGAAATCCATGAACCAGGTGAAACGATAAGGCCGCCTGAGCAAGAACGTATCCAATGACTGCAATCAACCCAAGTGAATTATCAGGAGAGAAGAAAGCCAAAACTACGGTGTGCAGATCCTTCAGTCCGTCATGCATTGGCATCGCTCCAAAATGCATTTTGTACCAAAAAGTCTGCATATGGCTCACCAAAAACACAGCGATGATTGTCCCAAGGATGCCCATGTTGCGACTGCTCCAACTCGCATTTGCTGCACCATTCTCCTTCACGTAACCAACTGGACGTGATTTGCGATTGCGCGTGGACAACAGGATTCCGTCCACGATGTGGAACAAAACACTCGCATAGGTTAGGTAACTGAGAATTTTGACCAAAGGAAATGTAGTCATGAACTCAGCATACTCATTGAATGCTTGTTGTCCTTCTGCCCCTGAGATAAATAGCTGGAGGTTTCCAGCCAAGTGCCCCAGAAGAAAGGTGCATAAAAAAAGGCCAGTCAGTGCCATCAGGTACTTCTTAGCCAGCGATGATTTCAAAAGTCCGTTATTGCTCATTGCATTCAGGTTCGACCCACAAAGTTAAGCCTTCAAGGACGCCGTACCAACGGAAGATACCGGAAGAACCATTTCTCGGGAATCAATCGAAGAAATGGGGGCGAGTTTTTGTTTCTCGCCCCCGACGCCAACAACTTAACCTTCCTTGTCGTTCCGCTGATCGAGCATGAGCATTTCACCCGCCACCACCTCAGTCACGTATCGCGTATGCCCTTCAGCATCCTCATAAGTTCGGTAAGCCAGTCGACCCTCGATGGCAATTTCAGCGCCCTTTTGCAAGTATTGACCCGCTATCTCCGCAAGCGCACCCCATGTGACAACGTCATGCCACTGCGTGCGCTCCACACGTTCACCTTCACCATTGCGGAAAACCTCGTTGGTCGCTACAGGAAAAGTGCACTTGACCTTGCCCTCATCGAAGCTCATCAAATCGGGATCTTTCCCGAGTCGTCCAATCAGTTGGACCTTGTTTCTTAATGCATTCATTTGTTTGTGATTCTGCAGCAAACTTGCAGCGGACAGAAAGCACGACTCGTATCCGTTACGGCTTCATTCAGCGTCGAGGAGTCCTGATTTACAATCGCAGGCCTTTTTCTGCAGCCGCCTTCCACCACCTATCTTTGCCGCTGAAATTGCACCTTCATGTCAGCTCCCATTCGCGTTCGCTTTGCTCCTAGTCCCACCGGACCGCTCCACATGGGTGGTGTCCGAACCGCCCTGTTCAATTATCTCTTTGCGAAAAAGAACAAGGGCACATTCATCTTGCGCATCGAAGACACGGACCAGAACCGATTCGTCGAAGGTGCTGAGGCGTACATTGAGGAGTCACTAAAATGGTGCGGGTTTCAACCCGATGAAGGAACTGAAGCTGGCGGAAACTACGGCCCTTATCGCCAATCGGAACGGAGCGAATTGTACCTGCGTGAATTGAATAATTTGCTGGAAAGCGGTCATGCGTACAAGGCCTTCGACTCCGCTGAAGAAATCGCTGCCAAACGAACCGAGGCAGAAGCTGCAGGCGAAGTGTGGCAATACGACGCTCGAACCCGTCAAGACATGCGGAATTCACTCACGCTCAGCGGCGAAGAAGTGAGTCGCCTCGAATCAGAAGGGCATGCTTTCACTGTGCGATTCAAAATGCCTGAAGACATCAGAGATGTTCAAGTCTTGGATGATATCAGAGGCGAAATCCATGTTTCGTCGGGAGTCTTGGATGACAAAGTACTTATGAAAGCGGACGGACTCCCAACCTATCACCTGGCCAACGTAGTGGACGATCACCACATGGAAATCAGCCATGTGATCCGAGGAGAGGAATGGCTGCCAAGTGCGCCTTTGCATGTGCTGCTTTACGAAGCGTTCGGCTGGACACCTCCTGCATTCGCCCATTTGCCCTTGATCCTGAAGCCCACCGGTAACGGGAAATTGAGCAAGCGAGATGGAGACAAAGGTGGGTTCCCAATCTTCCCGCTGTCTTGGACGGATCCGAAAACGAGTCAAGTCTCCAAAGGCTACAAAGAGAATGGTTACCTGCCCGAAGCGTTTCTCAATATGCTTTTGCTCTTGGGGTGGAGCAGCGGTGACGAACGAGAATTGTACAGTTTAACCGAGGCTATGGAGGCTTTTTCAATGCAACAGGTGACAAAGTCTGGCGCACGATTTAACCCAGATAAGGCTGTTTGGTTCAACGAGCAGTACCTCCGCGCAGGAGACTCGAGCCGGTGGATTCAACCGTTGAAAGAACTGAACCAATCAACCATGGGCGATTGGACCGATTCCCAGTGCCAACAGGTCTTAGAGATGATGCTGGAGCGTGTTCAATTCTTGCATGAAGTTGGAGACCACAGCTATCTTTTTGCGGGGCCCGAATCCTTTGATGAAAAATTGATTCGCAAGAAATGGAAACCCGAAACGGCTGGATACCTCGAAGATTTGAAAACTGTGCTGGCTGACATCGACCCGTTCGAGTCCTCTCAGATCGAAGATCAATTCAAGTCGTTTTTAACGTCTCGTGACTTGGGGTTTGGCGCTGTCTTGTTGCCATTCCGGATCGCGCTGACAGGCACTGGCGGCGGACCGTCTATGTTTGACTTTGCTGAATTTTTAGGCAAGGCTCAGACTTTGGATCGAATCGAGGCAGCGATTCGCAAACTGGGGTGATTTCTCTCAGTCGATGTTCATCTCCGGCACATGATCCGGGATGACCAAATCACCTGCAGTAGCCTCTTTAATGTCCTCTATGGTGACGCCCGGTGCACGCTCAACTAGATGAAAAGCGCCATCCTTGATATCCAGAACAGCCATATTCGTGACCACTCGTTTTACACAGCCCACCCCCGTGAGCGGCAGGCTGCAATTGGGCAATAGTTTTGAGGCGCCGGCTCGGTTGGTGTGCATCATTGCAACAATGATGTTCTCCGCACTGGCAACCAAATCCATGGCTCCGCCCATTCCTTTCACCATTTTTCCGGGAATTTTCCAATTCGCAATGTCTCCATTTTGAGCCACTTCCATCGCACCTAAAACCGTCAGTTGCACATGGCGTCCCCGAATCATCGCAAATGACGTCGCGCTGTCGAAGTAAACAGCACCTGGCATGGCCGTAATGGTTTGTTTTCCAGCATTGATGAGGTCTGCATCCTCATCGCCTTCGATGGGGAATGGACCCATGCCCAAAATTCCATTTTCCGATTGGAACTCCACTTCCATCCCTTCGGGTATGAAATTCGCCACCAACGTTGGAATGCCAATCCCCAAATTGACATACCAACCATTCTTTACTTCCTGAGCAATCCGCTTTGCGATACCGTTTTTGTCTAACATGGTGATTGATTAAGCAGATTCGCGGGTTTGGACGGTGCGTTGTTCGATGCGCTTGTCATAATGATTGCCCTGATAAATGCGCTGCACGAAAATTCCTGGTGTGTGAATTTCATTGGGGTCCAAGGTTCCAAGAGGGACCAGCTCTTCCACCTCAGCCACGGTTATCTTGCCCGCCATCGCCATCATAGGGTTGAAATTCCTAGCTGTTGCTTTGAAGACCAAATTGCCAGCAGCATCCCCTTTCCAAGCCTTCACAAATGCAAAGTCCGCAGTCAACGCAGATTCCAAAATGTGCGGCTTACCATCGAATTCACGCATTTCTTTGCCCTCCGCTACTTCCGTTCCAAATCCAGCTGGCGTAAAAAACGCTGGAATACCGGCACCGCCTGCCCGGCATCTTTCAGCAAGAGAACCTTGAGGGATCAAATCCACTTCCAACTCTCCACTCAACATTTGACGCTCAAACTCATCGTTCTCTCCGACGTAAGAAGAAATCATTTTTCTGATCTGACGCTTTTGAAGCAATAAGCCCAATCCAAAGTCATCGACGCCAGCATTGTTGGAAATGCAAGTCAAGTCATTTACTTCGAGCCTCACCAATTCTGAGATGCTGCATTCAGGAATGCCGCAAAGTCCAAATCCTCCGAGCATAAAAGTCATTCCACTTTGCACACCTTCGCATGCTGCTGCCGGCCCTTCTACGGTTTTTGATATTGCCATGATTGATCGTTTAACGCTGTTGTCAATGCCGTCGTTTCTTCTACTGTTTTATTGGAACAAGTCGTCGTCATCGCCGGTTCCAAATGTCGCTTGATTCAGCTCAAACCATTGCCTGCAATCCAACGAATCCAATCCAATCCCATCGGGCAAAGCAAAATCTTCTTGGCTTAAGGCGATGGATGCATCGTCATACGCCGCATTCATGTAGAAGCCATAAATCGGCAACGCTGTGTTCGCTCCTTGTCCGTTCGTTATGGTGCTGAATCGGACGGATGGATCTTGTGCGCCGACCCAAACACCCGTGACTAAGTCAGGCGTCATTCCCATGAACCAACCATCTGCGTGGCTTTGGGTGGTTCCTGTTTTGCCCGCCATAGGCACCTTGATGTTGTCGTATTTCCTGCGCTCAACATCCATCCTCAAACGAATGCCGGTCCCTTTCTTATCGCCTGTCTTGGGGTTGTACGCCCCATCAACCACTCCCTTCATCATGTCCACGACGGTTCCGGCCGTTCGACGGTCCAAACCTTGTCGCATGACCGGCTCTGGCGACCAGATGACATTTCCGTATTTGTCTTCAATTCGCAAAATGGTGGATGGCTTCACGTAAACGCCGCCGTTTACAAGCGAGGCATTGGCAACCGTGATCTCCTTGAGTGTCAATTGAGACGAACCGAGCGCAATTGACGGCACCGCAGGGATATCGCTTTCAATTCCCAGCGCATGGGCGAGCTGTATGATTCGTTCAGGGCCGAATTCTTTCATCAATTTTGCCGAAATGGTATTCATCGAGTTGGCCAATGCATATTCCAATGTCACCACCTCCCCATATTCAAAATCCGAGTTGTCTGGGCACCAGTCTGGTTGGTCTCCTGGCATTTCGACGCAAATGCGTTGGTTGGGCAATTCCGTGCAACGCTTCATGCCGTGGCGCAGAGCCGTTGCATAGACAAAAGGCTTGAATATCGAACCGACTTGCCGCTTGGATTGAGCAACATTATCATACTTAAAATGGCGATAATCAACCCCTCCAACCCATGCCTTAACATGACCTGTTTTTGGTTCCACCGACATTAAACCCGCGTGCAACAAACTTTTGTAATATAAAATCGAGTCCTTCGGAGTCAGCAAAGTATCTCGGTCGCCCGAGTGGGTGAAGACCCGCATATTCACAGGAGTTTTGAATGCCGTTTCGATTCCCTTTTTGGTCGGCCGATGCCAGCGATGGCTGCATCCACCTTTGGTTTCGTCGCAATGCCATTCATCGCCCGATTCACCTTCGGCCTTTTCAATGTAAAATCCCGGGCGTTCGCACTCTGGACAAAACTTTCCCGCGTACACGCGGTAACGTTCACTCTGCTTGACTGCCTGGTTGATTATTCCGTCTCGAACGTCGCGTTCTATCTCTTCGAAAAAAGGCCAAATCGACTTCGGTCGTGTGCGCAAATCTCGATCCAGTGACGCTTGTAACTCACCCCCTAGATGACGGTGAACTGCCTCTTCTGCGGCTTTTTGCAATCGACTATCGAGCGTGGTAAACACCTGTATTCCGTCTCGATACAGGTCGTATTGAGCCCCGTCTGCCTTTGAAATCATCCAGTCGCCATCGGTCGTCTTGGCGCTGAAAAGGGATTTCAATTCACTCCGGAGGTTCTCCCGGAAATAAGGTGCCAACCCCTCATCATGACTGACTTTCTGGAATTTCAATCCCAAAGGCAAAGACGCCAATGAATCCTTTTCAATTTCTGAAATCTCTCCGTAGCGCTGCAACTGTCCAAAAACCACGTTGCGACGATCTTGCACCAGTTGTTGCCGCCGCAAGGGATTGAACAACGAACTATTCTTGAGCATCCCCACCAACATCGCCGATTCACGGATATCCAAATCGCTGACTTCTTTATCAAAATAAATGTTTGCGGCAGATTTGATCCCCACCGCCTGATTGAGAAAATCGTACCGATTCAGGTAAAGTGCAATGATCTCTTCTTTCGTGTAATGACGTTCAAGCCGAGCGGCAATGATCCATTCCTTAGGTTTCTGAAGTAAAGCTCTTTCGAGCCAGGAGGTGCGATCGTATTGCTCTGTGAACAGTTGCTTGGCCAGTTGCTGGGTCAAGGTGCTTCCTCCACCGCGCGAACCCATGTACGCAATGGCCCGTGCCAAGCCAATGAAATCAATACCACTGTGACTGTAAAACCGAGCATCCTCAGTGCTGACCAAGGCGTTGACCAAATTCACCGGTAATTCGTCAAAACGAGCATCCGAGCGATTTTCAGAATAGTAACGTCCGATGAGTTTACCGTCCGCAGAAAACACGCGCGTTGCCAGCTCTGTCTTAGGGTTGGCAAGGGTTTCCGTGTCAGGTAAATCACCATAAGAAGCGACCAAAACGAGTCCAGCAAGTCCAAAAAGGGGAGCTACACCGAGCAGCCAAAGCCACGTTCGCTGTGGTCCGTATTTCGGCTTGGTCTTGGCTTTAGCCTTGGGCTTCTTTTTGTTCGCCTGCGATTTGGTGTTCTTCGCCATTTCAATTGCAAGAATAATACACGAAGCACGACTGAACAGACTTGAACACAGAGATTCCAATTTATTCGCAAATGAATCCGCGGGATGCGTTGCAATTGCATGTTAAATTCGCATTCCAATTTTGAACCATGGTTGCTCTCATCAAAGCTGCTCAACTCCTTCTCAGCCTTTCAATCCTCGTCGTGCTTCACGAACTCGGACACTACTGGGCCGCTCGCGCTTTCAAAACACGCGTTGAGAAATTTTATTTGTTCATGAATCCCGGATTCTCACTGTTCAAAAAACAAATTGGCGAAACAGAGTGGGGCATTGGGTGGCTACCACTGGGCGGGTACGTCAAAATCTCCGGGATGATTGATGAGTCCATGGATAAAGAGCAAATGAAACTGCCTCCACAGCCTTGGGAATTTCGGTCAAAGCCGGCGTGGCAACGACTCATCATCATGCTCGGAGGCATCATCATCAACTTGATCCTCGGTTTTGCGATTTACAGTATGGTGCTGGGTGTCTGGGGCGATAGCGTGCTCCCTGCTGACAAAATCCCCTACGGCATTGAAGTCGATGATCGATTGAAACCCCTAGGGTTTGAAGACGGCGATCAGGTTTTGACCATCAACGGTGACACGCCTGAATCCTTCAAGGAAATCCGCCGAACATTGTTTTTCGACCAGGTCGATGCGGTTCAAGTCGAGCGCGGTGGGAGCGTTGTGGACTTGGAATTCAATCAGGACTTGGGCCAACTATTCGTCGATAGCTCAATTCGTCAACCCTTTGGATTGCGCGTCCCGTGTTTGGTCGACCGCGTCGCTCCTGAAAGTGGAGCTGCGGCTGGTGGTTTACAAGCTGGAGATCGTTTCATTTCGATTGATGGAGAACCCGCGCGTTTTTATGGCGAGGTCACTGAATATCTCCAGTCGCATCCGTCAAAAGAAGTCACCATCGAAGTCCTTCGCATGAACGGTTCTTCAGCAGAACTCGTCTGCAATACAGACAGTACCGGTGCTCTGGGATTCTATCAAGCAGCTCCGAGCGAAATGAGCGAATTTCAAATGGTTCAACGCAGTTACACCCTCGGACAATCACTTTCCAGTGGGTTCACCCTTGCTTGGACAACTTTGGAAGAATACGTGCTCTCAATGCGGTTCCTCTTTAGCAAGTCTGGCGCCTCGCAAGTAGGAAGTTTGGTCACATTTGGAAGCATCTTCGACGCCGGTTGGGATTGGGAAGTCTTTTGGCGAAACACCGCTTTTTTCTCTTTGATCTTGGCCTTCATGAACCTCTTGCCGATCCCAGCTCTCGATGGCGGGCATGTGATGTTTCTCCTGTACGAGATGATCATGGGCCGACCGGCGTCCGAAAAGTTCTTGGAATACGCTCAGACGATTGGAATTGTGCTGTTGCTCGGTCTCATGGCTCTGGCTCTCGGCAATGACATCTGGCGGGTCATCACCGGCCAATTTGGTTGAAGCGCCTTAACTTAGGCACTCACAACCATGAACGTTTCTGACATCAATGCTTATGGACTGGTGATCGGTGGATCACTCGTTATCATTCTGAGTTACTTCGCCAATTTATTGGCAAAGCGCACCAATATCCCCAGTGTTTTGGTGCTCATCGGAATGGGTATATTGATCCGTGAGGGACTGAACGCCATAGGTTTAACGGCCATTCCTTTCGAATCTCTGGTGCTTGAATTGCTCGGTACAATCGGCCTGATTTTCATCGTGCTTGAAGCGGCCTTGGAATTGAACTTGACCAAGGAAAAAATGCCGCTCATCCTCAAAAGCGCCACGGTCGGTTTGCTCGCGTTGCTCGGAAGTTCCGCAGCCATTGCAGCGTTTTTGAATTACGCCATGGCCATTCCCATGTTCGAAGGATGGGTTTATGGCATTCCACTCTCCATCATGAGTTCTGCCATCATCATCCCGAGCGTATCCGGCTTGGATGAGGCCGATCGAGAGTTCATGGTATACGAAAGCACGTTCTCTGATATTTTTGGAATCATGGCGTTTTACCTGCTGCTCGGAAATTCTGAGACCGCTTCCGCCAACACAGTTCTAATCAACATCGGAACGAATCTGTTGGTCACCTTTATCCTCGCGGTCGTTGTCAGCTATATCTTGGTTTACGTGCTTCAAAAAATCACCAGTCCGGTCAAGCTTTTTTTGAGCATTGCCGTGCTTTTGTTGATCTACTCCATTCAAAAGCTGTTGCACTTGAGCCCGTTGGTCTTGATCTTGATTTTTGGCTTGATGCTCAATAATCACCGCCTGTTCTTTCCACAATGGAACTTGGCGAAGAAAAAATGGAAAATCCTGCCTTCACCTGCCAATTTGCTCGATGACAAACGCATGCACGAACTGCATCGAGACTATCACCTGCTCACGTTAGAAAGCGCTTTTGTCATTCGAACTTTTTTCTTTGTGTTGTTTGGTATGACCGTTTCCCTCGCCGCATTAACAGATTTGCATGTGATCACAGAAGGCCTGATCATTTGCTGCATTCTATTTGCTGTCAGGTTCCTCAGTTTGATCGTTTTTCGAAGGAAAAGCATGTTTCCTTTGCTATACATCGCACCGCGTGGGCTCATCACAATCCTTCTGTTTTTCCAAATCCAAGGAGCTTACAGCCAATTTGCACAACCCCAATTCGACCAAGGAATCCTACTTGTCATCATTTTGGTTTCCAGCATCGTCATGACCATTGCGTTGGTACAAAATGGCATCACGGTGCGCGGGGTAACGTTGGTGCCTGAAATGGTATCGAACGACGCCCTGGAAACTCCTTTGACTGAACCAGAAGAGACGCCAGAAACCGCCGACGGTGAAGCTGCCGATCCATCTGCAGATTCCCCCTCAGCCTAGGTTTCGCGGAATATACCAACCTCCTGGTATTCTCTGTACCATTCCTTTGAGTTCCAAAATGAACAGCTTGCGATCGATTGTTGCCGTCGGCACTCCACATGCCTGTGCGATGTCGCCAATTTGAGCCCCTCCTTTTTGAATGATGCAGTTCCAAATTGGCAACAACTCCTCCGCTAATTCCGTTTCCAATCGATTGGGAACAACCGCCTTGACTGCCCTCCCCAAAAGACCGAATAGTTCCTCCATCGATTGCCAACCCATATCGGGAAACTCCTCCAAGATTTTCCGATTTCCAGCCCACCGCTGGCCTCGTTCCGTTTGGTCATCCGGACGATAGACCCAACAATCTACACCCGATTCTAGGGCCAATTGGGCAGAAATCAGTGCGCCACCACGGACAGGGCTTTGAACCATGATCAGTCCCTGTGCCAGGCCCACAATGAGTCGATTTCGTGCAGCAAAATGCCACGGGTAGACCTCGGAATTTCGAGCGTGCTCTGTAATTAACGCGCCCCCCTTCTGGATGATGCGCTCCGCTAGTTGCCGGTGTTCACGAGGATAAATGCGATTCAATGGTCCTCCTAAACACGCCACGGTGAGTCCACCAGCATAACACGCCCCTCGATGCGCCATGGCATCCACACCTTTGGCGAGGCCGCTTACAATTCCCCACTCGTGCTGTGCCAAGTTTCGGCCCAATTCAAAACCCAACTCCGCCGCTCTCTGTGTGCAGTCACGGGTTCCTACGATGGCTAGAAAAGAACGTCGGTTGAAAATGCGTTGGTCGCCCTTTCCAAACGCTACAATTGGAGCATCACGCAATTCTCGCCAGCGAATAGGGTATGCCTGGTCTTCCCATGAAAATGCCCAATGACTCGGATCCGACAACGTCGCTTCCAAAGATTGCAATCGACTCGCCTCTTTCGCTGCGAAATGCACTTCACGACCCTTTGTCCATTCCCAAGCGTGATCCAGCGAACCCAGAGTTTCGACGCGATCTTTCAATTTAATTGGCCCAATGCCCTCTTCGCCGGATAACACCCACCATTTCTTCAATCGATCCATCGCACAAAAGTGGATTTCAACATCATCGAGATTACGCCAGATTTGCACAAGTAAACGATGAATTCATGTACTCAGTCGATGGTAATGCGATTACAATATGTTGCATCTTGCAATCATGCAAAAGCGAATACCTCTTGTCATTCTGGCTATTCTGGCAACAATGAGCCTGGCTTGGAGTCAAATCGTCACTGGGATGGTGAACGATGCCCAAGGCAATGCTCTTCCAGGCGCATTTATCACGGGTGTATCTGATTCCGAAGAAGTTGTCGCAATCACCAATTCTCTCGTTGACGGGAGTTACAACTTGGATCTAACCCTTTGGTCAGGGAAATCAATTCGATTGAGATGCAGCTACATCGGAATGGAGAAAGAAGAGAAATCCCTCGGGATTTTGGAATCTGAACGCGCCTACACCGTCAATTGGGCGCTCGAAGACGCTGCCGAGCTCATCGGACAGGTTGTGGTCAGTGCAGGGCGGTTTGAGCAATCGGCCAACGAAGTCACCGTTTCCATTGATGTGATCCCGCCTCGAATTGTGGAGTCCAGAGGAACCACGACCCTCGAAACTGCGCTTGAAATGAACCCTGGTGTCACCTTTGTGAACGGCGAACCACAAATTCGAAGCGGAAGCGGGTTCAGCTATGGAGCGGGCTCGCGTGTGATGATCATGGTTGATGACTTACCGGTCTTGAGTGGTGATGCCGGAAGGCCTACTTGGGGGTTTTTGCCCGTGGAAAATATCGAGCAGATCGAAATCATCAAAGGTGCATCCAGCGTTCTTTTCGGAAGCGCCGCATTGAGCGGTGTAATCAATGTACGCACGCGTTTTCCCGATGCTCGCCCACTCACCCGTGTAAGTGTCCAACACGGAGTCTACTCCACCCCACGAACAAATCGCGCCAAGTATTGGAAGGGTGCGGCGCAACAATCCAATATTCGATTTTTACACAGCCAGCAGATGGGTTCGTGGGAC
>Ga0206677_10000743_pt1 | contig 30958 bp, 31 predicted proteins | sample M130m12015metaG_FD_155475 | JGI IMG/M metagenome (GOLD analysis project Ga0206677, IMG submission 155475) | Ammonia-oxidizing marine archaeal communities from Monterey Bay, California, United States - M1 30m 12015 | ecosystem: Environmental > Aquatic > Marine > Intertidal zone | place: USA...
GCAAACTCACAACCGAGAAAAGCATAATAAACTCAGAATTTTTCGCTTGTCTGGGATTGTATTTGTTGTTTTAGGCTTGAGTTTCTCTCCACTCGTTGACGTAAGTATTTTTGAACTTGATAACGTACGAATAATTATAAGCTCGGCCTTTATTGGGTTAGGAGGATGTCTTTTGTATTTTTCACGCTGAAGTAGCATACTAAGCACATGTCAGCATATCTTGAAGAAATAAAATTTAACGAACGAGGCCTTGTTCCCGTGGTCACTATAGAGGCTGGGACCTCCGAGTTGCTAATGGTCGCATGGGCAAATAAAGAAGCAATTGCAGCTACGGTTGAAGAGAAGCGGGCAGTTTACTGGTCGCGATCCCGAACAAAAATTTGGCGAAAAGGAGAAGAGTCAGGCAATGTACAAAAGCTTGTCGAACTTCGATTAGATTGCGACAATGACACAGTGTGCTATATCGTTGACCAAATTGGGGGCGCCGCATGCCACACAGGTCGTAAGTCATGCTTCTTCAAATCCTTCAATAACGGCACATGGTCAAACTGTCTCGATATAAAAAACATAGGTTAACCTACGATGGGTTTTGGTTTATCAGAACTAAGAGAGATCTTAGAGGAAAGGAAGAAGAGCAACCCCGAAACTTCATATGTTGCGAGTCTGTACAGTAAGGGTATGGATAAAATTCTTGAAAAGGTCGGAGAAGAAGCAACAGAAACAATCTTGGCGGCCAAGAATTATAAAGACTCTAGTGCGGATGCAAAAATACAAAAAAAGACAGAACTAGTTAACGAAACGGCCGATTTATGGTTTCACTCTATGGTAATGTTGAGTTATCTTAATATTAGCCACGACGAGGTCTTGCAAATTTTAAAGCATAGATCAGGAATCTCAGGCCATAAAGAAAAAGCCGGCCGAAATTCTGACTAAATTCGCCGAAATTGTCTATTAAATTGATTGATTGCGCAGAAATAAGGAGAAAAGCATGGGCCTAGGTGGAATCGGAGTTTGGCAATTACTGATTATTTTAGCTATTGTAGTAGTCCTATTTGGTACAAAAAAGCTTAAGGGAATCGGAACTGACTTAGGAGGCGCGATAAAAGGTTTCAAAGGCGCTTTGAAAGAAGACAGTAACACTTCCAAAAACGAGGAAGAGGTATCGCCTTTAAATGAGCCAACCGCAACAGCGAACGTTGAAAAAGACGAAACAAATTAAACTTTGCGTCATATCAAATTTGATCTAGACCTCTCAGCAGATCAACCAACGTACAATAGACAAATAACTTTATCTGCGAATAAAATCACAAAGCGCTATCCAGATGTTTAATATTGCACCCACTGAAATTTTGATTATTTGTGTCGTAGCATTAATTGTTATCGGACCGGATAAACTACCAGGCGCAATCAAAACCGGAACGCTCTGGTTGAATCAATTTCGAAGAAGCTTCTATAAAATAAAGTCAGACATAGAACGAGAATTAAACACCGATGAAATTCGACGACAAATTCACAACGAAGGCGTGCTTGATGAAATAGAGGATACTAAACAAAGACTTCAGAGTTCTGCTGATGAGGCAAAGGCATCTATTAACGAGCTTGTGAGTTCTGTTGATCTCGACCCTGGAGCCTCCAGCGCAACAAATTTTAAAACCGATGCAGATAGTGTTGATGAAACATCGGAATCCACTGCGCCATCTCAGCCGTCTTACAGTAAAGGTGTTAATCTCAAAGCGCAGTCTGCAAAAGCGCCAGTTATTCGACAGTCTCCCAAAGAAAAAAAATTAGATGACTCTAATCCAGACACAGAAATTCGACCGCAAGTGACAGGAACGACTCAAAATGACGTCGGCTGAAGACACCAAGGAATTAACCTTAATCGATCATTTAGTCGAGCTCCGCAACAGGTTATTGAAGAGCCTCATTTCAGTTATAGTTTTATTTTTGATGCTTTTCGCTTTTTCGAACGAAATCTATACATTTGTTGCCTCACCTCTAATCGATGCGCTACCCGAAAATACGAGTATGATCGCAATCGACCCTACCTCTCCGTTCTTCGCTCCATTTAAACTGACGTTTTACGTCTCTTTTTTAATAGCAGCGCCTTACATCCTTTTTCAACTTTGGTCGTTTGTTGCTCCAGGGTTATACAAAAATGAAAAAGCAATCGCCATACCGCTTTTCATTTCGAGTGTTATGTTATTCTATTCGGGCATCGCATTTGCCCGATATGTTCTTTTTGGGATTGTGTTTAAATTCTTTATCTCAGTTGCACCGGAAGGGATTCAAGTAGCTCCTGATATTTCGAGCTTCTTAAGTTTTGCGTTAACGATTTTTTTTGCTTTTGGCGTTGCTTTTGAAGTCCCAATAGCTGTTTTTATTTGCATACGGTCTGGGCTCGTGGAACCTGAAGCACTTGTGCAGAAACGACCTTATGTCATCGTGAGCTGCTTCGTTGTAGCTATGGTTCTCACACCACCAGACCCGTTTACGCAATCTCTTCTTGCAATACCTATGTGGGCGCTTTTCGAAATGGGAATTTTAGCCGGAAGAATATCAAACACTTCATCTTCTGAAAATAATTCGGAAACGAACCAGAACAAGTAGAGAGTATTATACTTTTAGAATGAAGGTAGCCGGGCCATCGTTTGTAAGACTTACTTCCATATCCTCGCCAAATGCGCCGCAGGACACACTGCCATACTTGGCTTTAGCAGACGCAACAAATTTTTCAAAAAATGGTCGTGCCAATTCAGGAGACATGGCTGAAGAAAACCCCGGTCGTAACCCGCGCTTTGTATCTGCGACAAGAGTGAATTGTGATACTAGAAGCAACTCGCCATCTACGTCGGCAAGGCTTAAGTTCATTCTCTTTTTTGAATCTGAGAAAACTCTATAAGAAAGTAATTTTTTAACCATCTTATCAATATTACAGAGCTTGTCACTACTCTCAATTCCAACCAAAGCAAGCAAACCGGATCCGATCTTCGAGCAAACTTTTTTCTCTACAAGCACTTGTGCAGACTTTACTCGTTGGATCACGCAAATCATAAAAAACTCTCTAGCGCCCATGAAGCCTTGGTAATGATTCGTTAAATTGACTAGCCGCGCTCTTGCGTCCCGCGACTTATACGCTTGCGATCACTCTCTGACAAATGGCGTTTCCTTAACCTGATACTTGTCGGAGTTATTTCAACTAGCTCATCCTCGGCAATAAATTCCATGGCTTGCTCGAGCGTGTGACGGACCGGTGGTGTTAATACGATGTTCTCATCAGTTCCAGACGCACGCACGTTTGTAAGTTGCTTGCCTTTAGTAGGATTAACAACGAGATCATTTTCGCGACTATGAAGACCGACAATCATACCCTCGTATACTTCGACGTTAGGCTCTACAAACAATTTACCACGATCTTGCAGATTAAACAGTGAGAACCCAAGCGTCTTGCCTTTCACCATCGAAACGAGAACTCCCCGCGAACGAGCGGCAAGCTCAAGATCTTTATAGTCGCCATAATGACTAAATACATGTGTCATAAGACCCGAACCAGAGGTTAATGAGAGGAATTGGGACCTGAAGCCAATTAAGCCTCTCGTCGGCACGGTAAATTCTATTCGGCTGCGACCCTTGCCGTCAGGGATCATATCTCGCATTTCAGCACGGCGATTACCTAATTCTTCTATCACCGAACCCTGATGAGTCTCATCGCAATCGATTACTAGCGACTCATAGGGCTCCTGTTTAACACCTTCGATTTCCTGAATGATCACCTCGGGTCGGGAAACTGCAAGCTCATATCCCTCACGACGCATAGATTCAATCAAGACGGATAGATGCAGCTCTCCCCGGCCAGACACTTTATATTTATCGGGCGTATCGCCATCTTCAACCCTCAACGCGACGTTAAAAAGAAGCTCTCTATCTAACCGCTCTCGAATGTTACGTGTAGTTACGAACTTACCCTCCAGGCCGGCAAAAGGGGAATCGTTAACTTGAAAGGTCATGCTAATTGTTGGCTCATCAACCGAAAGAGGAGGCAGCGCTTGAATTAGATCCGGATCGCAGATCGTATCTGAGATGTTTAATTTCTCTATACCGGTAATGCAAACTATCTCACCAGCAGAGGCACTGGGTACATCAATACGTTCCAACCCAAGATGACTTTTAACTTGAAGGATTTTTCCTTTACGCTCGCGTCCTGTTCGATCAATAATTATTACTGGTTGGTTACTCCGAGCGGTTCCGCGCGAAACCCTTCCGATGCCTATGACCCCTACATAGCTATTGTAATCTAGCGCACTAATTTGTAACTGAAGGGGCGCATCCGTAATAACATTTGGCGGCGGTACTTTTTGAATGACTGTCTCAAAAAGTGGCTCCATGTTATTTGCCATTTCATTTAATTCTAAACCAGCGATACCATCAAGCGCACTTGCATAAATGATTGGAAAATCTAGTTGAGTATCATTTGCACCAAGCTTGTCAAAAAGATCAAACACTTCGTTAACTACCCAGTCAGGTCTAGCTCCATCTCGGTCAACTTTATTCACTACCACTATCGGGTTGAGACCTTGATCAAATGCTTTTTGAGTTACGAACCGGGTTTGAGGCATCGGGCCGTCTACCGCATCCACGAGCAGAAGAACACTATCAACCATAGAGAGAACTCGTTCAACTTCTCCCCCGAAATCGGCGTGGCCGGGAGTATCAACTATATTTATCCTATACCCCTGCCAACTTATTGCGGTATTTTTAGCAAGAATTGTTATCCCTCGCTCCTTCTCCTGATCGTTAGAATCCATTATTCGCTCAAGCTGAGCACCACGAGACTCTAAGGTTCCAGATTGCTGGAGTAACTTATCGACCAAAGTAGTCTTACCGTGATCGACGTGTGCGATTATTGCTATATTGCGTATTTCCTCAACCACGATTTCCTTTTCCCTTTTTAAAAATAGAAAACTCCAACAACGGGCGTTTAGACAGACATCTATATAGACAGATCTATTGTCAGTAAGAGAATAGGATTAGCAATACCCATCAAAACTCAAACTGAGAAATACGCTCTGTTTCAGACAAGCCCCTAAGCGTGTCGGCGGCGAGTATACACGAGAATCCGTTGCAAAATCAGTTTGATTTTCCAAATTCGAGCCCCTATTTAAAACTCAATGAGACTTTCCAGTTTGTGAAGAAAACAGGTGCTCCAAATATTGATCTATCATGGTGCAACAATTAAAATAACGCACCAAAATAGTGCGTTTCAGGCTCCTTTATTTATATGTTCAACTTCTGACTAACAAGGCTCATAAGCAACAGCCAATGATTCTAAGGGGCTTCCGGTTACCAATAATCAGATTATGTCGAAAAAAAACTTGGCACATTATTTGCTCAAGTTTCTGATAGATTATTTAAATCTTAGAAACCACCAATCAACTAATTATAGCTACCGGGTGAATTCTGCGGAATTAGTAGATTTTAACCCCCGCAATTTGATCAACACTGCGAAATTTGTATTTTTAATTCTGATAAAGGAGAAGATGTAAAAATGGAATCAAAGACGAAGCTGGAGTACATCTGGTTGGACGGCAACGCTCCCACTCAAACACTACGAAGTAAGACTATGGTGAGAGACAACTTTGACGGCACCCTGGAGGGTTGCCCTGTTTGGTCCTTTGACGGAAGCTCTACGCAACAAGCTGATGGTAACGACTCCGACTGCTTACTAAAGCCTGTCGCTATATACCCAGACCCAGACCGAGCCAGTGCATTCCTTGTGATGACTGAAGTCTTGAATGCTGATGAGACTCCCCACATCACAAATGGACGCGCGACTATCGATGATGATGACGATGACTTCTGGTTCGGGTTTGAGCAGGAATATTTTTTGTGGGATACAAAGACTAACTTACCTCCCGGATTCCCAAAAAATGGTTATGCAGCACCACAGGGGCCCTATTATTGTTCTGTAGGTGCTAAAAATGCCTTTGGGCGGGATATAGTCGAAGAGCATATGGACATTTGTCTAGAAGCTGGACTTAATTTAGAAGGCATAAACGCCGAAGTCGCCCCAGGCCAATGGGAGTTCCAAATCTTCGCCAAAGGAGCAAAAAAGGCAGGCGATGAAATCTGGATCGCGCGTTATTTGTTAGAGAGAACTGCAGAGCGTTATGAGCTGGCCATTAACTGGGAACCAAAACCTCTAGGTAAGGACCTTGATTGGAACGGATCAGGGATGCATGCAAATTTTTCAAATGGCTTGATGAGAGATGCCGGCGAAGAATCAGTATTCACAAAAATCTGTGAATCATTTGGAAAAAATATAGAACGTCATATCAGCGTTTATGGCGCAAATAACGATCAGCGATTAACTGGCCTACATGAGACTCAGTCAATCGACATGTTCAGCTACGGAGTGTCAGACAGAGGAGCATCAATACGCATCCCGATCGGGACAGTGCAAGACGGTTGGAAAGGTCGCCTGGAGGACCGGCGAACAGCTTCTAACGCAGACCCCTACAAAGTAGCTGCTGTAATAATAAAAAGCTCAAAAGAAGGTCTATCTGCATAGGCTCGACAAGTAGGATTTTGCCTAGAAACACGGGCCAGCAAACTGTCAAAAAACCCAGGCAAACCCTGGGTTTTTTGTTTTTTAGGCTGCACTTTCTGAGGTGTGCACCGTCAGAAAGTTTATATAAATTGACTATGCACCAAATTAGTGCAATATTGTGCTCCCATTCTGTACTCGCTCTTCATCATCCATACAAAAGCACAAAGCGAGAGAGTGATCGCCACGGTAATACTCACTTGGACCAGTTATTGCATATGAATTAGATCGATAATCAACGTTAAAAACCAACCTGTGCGAGAGGAATAGTGTGACCAACGACGCGATCCACAAACGACTTCTCGATAGTCTAAATACGGCAGTGTGCCTGCTAGATAATAATCAGCAGGTTCGTTATTTAAACATCGCTGCAGAGCACCTGCTTGATATCAGTTCTCAAAAAGCTCACGGGCTTTCACTTAAAGAGCTATTTATAAATCCAGATGGTGATCTACTCGAAATCGAAGGAGCTTTATCGGACCGGGGTAACTTTACAAAACGAGATGCAAAATTAACATTATTAAATGGCAAGGGTTTAACAGTTGATTACTCGGTAAATATTTTGGGAGAAGGCACAGAAGACCAACTCCTTTTAGAATTCCGTTCGCTCGAACACTCACACCGGATTAGTCGCGAAGAGTCTATAACTGCGGCCCATGCGACGACGCGGGAACTGGTCAGAGGATTGGCACATGAGATAAAAAACCCCCTTGGCGGCATCCGAGGTGCGGCTCAGCTTCTAGCAGAAGAATTGGCTAATCCAGAACTTCTAGACTACACAAACATTGTCATTGAGGAGGCAGATCGTTTACGAAATTTAGTCGATCGCCTAGTCGGATTAAGATCAATCCCTGATCTAAAACCCACAAACATTCATGAAGTTTTAGAACGAGTTCATAGTCTAGTTGAAGCCGAGTTTTCAGATAACCCGACGAAATTAGTTCGTGATTATGACCCTAGCATACCGGATTTACCCGCAGATCCAGAGCAACTTATTCAAGCGGCGTTGAACATCGTACGTAATGCCGTGCAAGCGCTCTCTAACTTTGAAAACGTTGAGAGTAAGAAAGAGATCATATTACAAACGAGGATAATTCGTAACGCTACACTCGATGGAAAGTTCCATCGTTTGGCGGCTGTAATAAAATTTTTTGACAACGGGCCCGGAATTCCCAAAGACATTCAACATTCCTTATTTTTCCCAATGGTAAGCAGACGGGCAAACGGCACCGGGCTAGGCCTTTCGATCGCGCACGATATCGTGACCCGACATAACGGACAGATTGAATGCAATAGCGTTGAAGGAGAGACAACATTCTCTATGCTATTACCAATTAAGTAAAAAGAAACGAAACTGCAACCGACCAAAAATATCAGAAGCAAAAGTCAAAAAGAGGACTGCAAAATGCGACAAAACAACTCTGTCTGGATACTCGATGACGATCGATCAATTCGATGGGTGTTAGAGAAATCCCTCGAAAAAACAGGCCTGAAAACAGAATCTTTTGAAAATGGTAATGAGCTTTTGCAAAGACTAACTCAAGTGTCACCGGAAGCGATCATCAGCGATATCAGGATGCCAGGAATCAGCGGGCTTGACCTTTTATCAAAGGTGCATGAAACGCACCCCGAACTGCCAGTAATTATAATGACCGCTCATTCTGATCTTGATAGCGCGGTTTCTTCTTACAGCAGAGGAGCCTTTGAATACCTCCCGAAACCTTTTGATATAAGTGAGGCCATCGCAATGGCTAACAGAGCCCTTGCACATTCGAGAGAACAAAAAGCGAACGAAAAAAAAACAGAAGTTCTACCCGAGTCACAGGAAATTATTGGAGAAGCTCCAGCAATGCAAGAGGTGTTTCGCGCTATCGGCCGTCTGTCTCAATCTAATATTTCTGTTCTCATTAACGGAGAATCAGGGACAGGTAAAGAACTTGTCGCTCAAGCCTTACATCAGCATAGCCCGCGCAAGGAAGAGTCATTTGTTCCGCTTAACGTAGCCGCCATTCCAAAGGAATTAATAGAGTCAGAGTTATTTGGTCACGAAAAAGGTGCGTTTACTGGCGCGACCTCCCAACGGACAGGTAGGTTTGAACAAGCGCATGGTGGCACTTTGTTCTTGGACGAAATTGGTGATATGCCAGCTGAAACACAAACAAGACTTTTGCGCGTTCTCTCTGACGGCGAGTTTTACCGAGTGGGAGGGCATACCTCGATCAAAGTGGACGTGCGTATTATTGCAGCAACCCACCAAAATCTAGAAAAGCTTGTTGAGCAGCATTTGTTTCGTGAAGATCTCTTTCATCGCTTAAATGTAATTAGAATCCATATTCCCAAACTTGCCGATCGACGGGAAGATATACCCAAATTAGCTACTCACTTTCTAAATTCGGCTGCCAAAGAACTCAACACAGAATCAAAAATACTAAACGCAGAAACAGAACAATACTTAACGAGATTAGAATGGCCCGGAAATGTTCGTCAATTAGAGAATTTCTGCCGTTGGATAACTGTCATGGCTTCAGGTCGAGAGGTCCATATCGATGACCTCCCACCAGAGCTCAAAGAACATGAAGAGCAGAATGTGAACGCATTAGATTGGACGAACGGCCTCCGTCTTTGGGCAGACAAACAATTAATGCTAGGCAACAAGTCTATCCTCAATGAAATCACGCCTATATTTGAAAAGACCATGATAGACAGCGCTTTAAAACACTCAGCTGGTGGCAAGAGAGAAGCCGCTATTTTGCTCGGATGGGGACGGAATACTTTGACACGAAAACTCAAACAATTTAGCGATTGATGCTAATCAAGTATTAATACAATCATTGGTTTGGCTCCAAGACATTGAGCGCTCGCACGAATAAAGGCTAATGAAAAATGATAAATATTGTACTTTACGAGCCTGAAATTCCACCCAACACAGGCAATCTCATTCGATTAGCTGCCAATGCAGGATTGTTCCTACACTTGATAAAACCGCTAGGATTCGATCTCGATGATAAACGAATGCGTCGTGCAGGCCTTGACTATCATGACTACGCGGCACTAGAAGTGCACAATAATTGGAAGGCCTTCGTTAAAAAATACAGCCTGGATCGAGCTTACGGTATTAGCACAAAAGGAAACCGCTATTATCATCAGACAAAATTTTTGAAAGGAGACTTTATTATTTTTGGACCTGAATCAAGAGGGTTGCCAGACAGCGTGCGAAACGAGTTGTCCAATGAGCGCCTCTTGAGAATACCTATGGCAAAAACGAGCCGAAGCCTAAATTTATCGAACGCAGCCGCAATAGTTGCCTATGAAGCATGGCGACAGATTGACTTCGAGGGCGGCATCTAGAGACGAATTTCAACAAACTGAAAGCCCGTTCTACCACACTATTTTCTTCGACTCCGCCAAATTCCCTAATTTATTTGTTCGGCTTCTGGCGTATCGGAAGCTTGCTTTTGTTGTTGCTCTTTTTGCTGCGCGTAAAGCAGCTCGAAATTGATTGGAGCCAACATCAGCGCCGGAAAACTTCCTTTTACAACGAGATTATCCACCGCTTCGCGCGCGTAAGGATACAAAATATTCGGACACATCGTGTGCAGAACTTGCTCCAAGGCTGGCGCCTCAAAATCCTTACAAGTAAAAACACCGCCCTGCTGCACTTCAACTACAAAAGCAACTTGATCCTCGAGTTTTGCCTCTACAGTGAGTGAAAGAACAACTTCAAAAACATTCTCATCCACCTCAGTGCTGCGAGTCTTTACGTCAAAATTAATTTTCGGTTGCCACTCATTTTTAAATGATTGCGGGCTGCGAGGCGATTCAAACGAACAATCTTTTAAGTATATGCGTTGCAGCACAAACTGCGGTCCCTGGACCTCTTTACCTTGGTCTGCTCCTGAACCATTCGTATCATTATCTGCCATATCCAGTTCCTTTCACTCGCCAAAAGCGAATATTAAATTTTAACGCGGCACTTGCGTTCGTTATTAAATTGGCTCCTGTATTATGTGATCAAAGGCAATGATTGAGCTTGCCACTCACTAATACCGCCCCCCAATCGCACCACGTCTTCATAACCAGCAACGGTTAACTTTTTAGCAACGTCCCCTGACTGCTGACCAAGCTTACAAACAACGATCAGAGGAGTCTTCTTATACTTTGAAAGCTCAACCATTCTTTGCTCAAGTTTCGATGCTGGGATGTTAATCGCATCGACGATATGACCCGCGTCAAACTCTTTCTTATCACGTATGTCTATAAAAACGGCTTCGCTTCTGTTCACAAGCAGGATCGCTTCTTGAACACTTACGGAAGCGGCTGAAGTGCTGCGGTGATACAGAAGTATCCCACAAAAAAACAAAACCCAAAGTCCCGTTAAGATGGGGTGGTTGCTCAAAAAAAATAGAAACTCAGCCATATATAAGTATTAGAATCCGAGAATGCAATAATAAAACCAACTAATTTGATCTTAGGACTAGAAAGCCTATTTGCATTATACACGCGCCCTTTGCATGTTAGAAGCAAACTGGCCAATAATTGAGTTCGCCTTGCAGTCAACTTTGAAGGATAATGTAGGTGAGATTTAGGGTTAGTTGAAACTTATTAGCTCCATGTTCCTAGTAACTTTCCATACAAAAAGGACAATTCCAAAAAAATGAAGGAGAATAAGCTCCCAAAAACGACGGCTCTACTCATGATTTTAGATGGGTGGGGACACCGAGAGAGTGCGGAAAATAACGCTATACGAGTAGCAAATACTCCAACGTGGGACATGTTGGTCAAAACTCGACCGCACACATTGATAAAAACCTCGGGAGAATCGGTCGGCCTTCCTGAGGGCCAGATGGGTAATTCTGAAGTAGGACATATGAATCTCGGAGCTGGTCGAGTCGTTTACCAGAATCTATCTAAAATCGACCGCGACATAAACAGCGGTAGTTTTTTTGAAAATCAAGCCCTACTTGCGGCCATAGAAGAAACAGTCAATAACAATTCGACCCTGCATATCTTGGGACTATTGTCACCCGGTGGAATCCACAGCCATGAAAGCCAAATTTCTGCGCTAATAGATCTAGCGCTTGAGAAGAAAGCCCCCAACATTCGTGTTCACGCGTTCCTGGACGGCCGGGACACCCCACCGCGTAGCGCTTTAAAGTCACTCACCTCCATTACCGAAAAACTAAACTCTACAAACACGGGAGGTATTGCATCGATTTCAGGAAGGTTCTTCGCTATGGACCGAGACAATCGATGGGAGAGAATCCAACCGGTTTACAATATGCTGACCAGCGGAGAAGCTGTTTTCCAATTTGAAACACCAGAGATCGCCTTGGAAGAAGCTTATGCGCGGGGCGAGGATGACGAATTTGTTCAGCCGACAATAATTTGCAATGAGAGAAGTCCGGCGACGTCCATTCAAGACAACGATAGCGTAATATTTATGAACTTCCGCTCTGATCGGGCTCGTCAGATTACAAGAGCATTTACAGACAATGACTTTTTGGAATTTGACCGCAAAGTATGTCCCCAACTAGCTTCATTCACAACACTTACACAATATGCGTCAACGATAGATTCATCGATTGCTTATCCTCCAGAGAAAATAACAAATTGCTTGGGAGAAATCCTTGCAAATGCAGGGAAAAATCAACTGAGAATTGCTGAAACCGAAAAATATGCACACGTAACATTTTTTTTTAATGGAGGCATCGAAGAAAAATTTAAAAATGAGGATCGCATCCTCGTTCCATCGCCGAATGTCAAAACCTATGATTTAAAACCAGACATGTCAGCAATTGAAGTAACCGATCAGCTGATTAAAGCAATAGAGTCAAGAAAATACGACGCTATCATTTGCAATTATGCTAACGGCGATATGGTTGGCCACACAGGAAATTTTGAAGCAGCGATTGAAGCTGTAGAAGTTCTGGACAACTGCATGAACAGGGTATTAGAGGCAATAACACGCACGGATGGAGAAATGCTTATCACAGCAGATCATGGGAACGTTGAAAAAATGCGCGACACGGATTCAAATCAACCTCTCACGTCACATACATCAGGACCGGTGCCTTTGGTTTATGTTGGAAAAAGCAAGAAAGATTTCTCATCTGAGGGAAGTCTTTGCGACATTGCACCAACTCTTTTAGCGATTCTAGATTTAAATCAACCACAAGAAATGAGCGGAGTAAACTTACTCGATAAATCGCGTAAAATATGACTCTGTTAAAGAGCGTATCTTGGTTTTGCCTCACCCGACAAAGAAACCTGTTTTTTTTTCTCGCAATAAGCTTAGGATTTTCGCTGATTTCGAAGTTAGCACAAAGCCAAGTGGCGGGTTCAAAAGAACAGAGCCTAGAGTTAGAACTGTCTCAAATTCAAGCCGGAATAAAACAAATCGAGACCTGGCTCATCGATGCAAATACTAAGCTGAGCGAAGAACAACTCACTTTGCGGGAAACTGAAAAATCATTGACTGAAACTAGCCTAGCAATCTCAATAACCGAATCCAAAGTAGAGAACACCATTAATCAGCTAAGCATGCTTCAAAGTGAAAAAAACACGATTGAAAAACGACAAATGCTTATTGAAGATAACTTAGAAAAAATCGTGCTAAGTTCCTATCTTAGAAGAAAGACCAATTTTTTCGAAACTCTATTTCAATCTTCAAAAGTACTTAGTAATAAAAGGTTTCTACATTCAGCGAATTTAATCGCTCAAATGCAAAAAAAAATTCAAGGCGAATACATTGACGTGAAGAAAGATCTTGATTTGCTGGAGGTCTCCTTAGAGAAGGAAAAGCTGAAGATAACTAGTCAAAGAATCTCATTACAGGAGCAGGAAACTAGATTTAGAGAGAACCGCCTTGAAAAAAATCAAGTATTAAGTGAGCTCATAGCATCGATTTCGTCGCAAAACACTCAGCTAGAAGTTTTAGAAAATAACCAACAAGAACTGGAGGACTTATTAAAACAAATTCAGGCAATAACAAAAAAATTGGATATACAGACTCCTTTAGTTAATTTCTCTAGCTTGCAAGGCCAGCTTGTGGCTCCATTGCCCGGACAGATTTATAATCCATCTAGAAAACAGAATGGAGGCTCCACTATTGCGAAAGTCGGAATATCAATCAAAGCTGAAGCTGGCACTCCAGTCACCGCTGTTTATGACGGGCAGGTTGTTTTTGCGGACTGGTTACGCGGCCAAGGACTGCTGGTAATTGTAGACCATGGTAACGAATATCTTAGCCTCTACAGTGGCAATGAAGCGCTCGCAAAACAGGTGGGTGATATGGTTCTTACCGGGGAAGTCATTGCAACCAGCGGATTTCTTCCAGGGACTCTGTTACCCGGACTTTATTTTGAAATTCGTTATCAAGGTGAGCCAAAGAATCCAAATAATTGGTTGAAAAAGTAACCGGTTAAAAGTAGCTTTAAATTAATAAATCTTGCTGGGCTTTCTTTTAGAAAAGCATCCGAGTGATGCAAGTAGATTTTAATTATAGGACAAAAACCAAAACCCGATTGACTCGTCTGAAACCGGAGTTGTTATAATGTTACTTGAAAGTCATTTTTTTATTTTTTTTAGGCGTAGACTGCAATTATGCAAAAAACAGACATACCAACTAGTCACTATTGGGATATTAGCGATTCATTCGGCCGTCGCAAATTCCCAACAACAACTTCCTCTGCCGCTTGAGGAAGTGCGAATGTTTACGGACGCCCTGGATCAGATTCGAAGCAGTTATGTCGAGGATGTTAAAGATCAAGTCCTACTGGAAAGTGCGATCAGAGGAATGCTAATAGGCTTAGACCCGCACTCGGCTTTCATATCGGGGGCTGATTTCGATAGCCTTCAAGACACCACAACCGGAAAATTTGGCGGACTGGGCATTGAGGTGAGCAGGCAAGATGATTACATTCTCGTAATCTCTCCGATAGACGGCTCTCCAGCAGACCGAGCAGGCATTCTACCCGGCGACCGAATTATACAGATTAATGGAAAACCCCTGCGACAATTATTACCGGACGAAGCAGCGGAACTTATGCGCGGGCCGGCCGGAACGGAGGTCAGTGTCACCATCTCACGCGAGGGGCAAGAACCCTTTGAGCTTCAAATCGTTCGCGACATCGTTAATATAAATAGTGTTCGCAGCCGCATTATTAACGAGCGCTATGCATATATCAGAATTTCTCAATTTCGCGGTAATACCGGCGAAGAATTTAAAAACGAAATAGAACAATTAATTGAAGGAGCTGACCTCAATGGTCTCATTCTCGATCTAAGAAACAACCCTGGGGGCGTAGTGCAATCCGCCGTGGAAATTGTTGACTCTTTTATCGAAGATGGGACGATTGTCTACACCGAAGGGCGGATCGACCAGGCGAACAATGAATACCTTGCAACAAAAGACAGTATTGACACTGAGCTTCCCATAGTAGTTCTTATAAACCGTGGATCTGCTTCTGCATCAGAGATTGTGGCAGGAGCGTTACAAGATCATAATCGCGCGGTGATTATGGGAACACGTAGTTTCGGTAAAGGGTCAGTACAGACAGTTTTACCACTTGCACCTAACAAGGCAATGAAACTTACAACGTCGCTTTATTTCACTCCCAGCGGAAGGTCCATTCAAGCTAAAGGCATCGAGCCAGATGTCATAGCCGAAGAAGCGTTCATCACTAAAAAATCCAGAGATATTAGACAATATGTGGAATCGGACTTAGAGGGCCATATTCCGAACGTGAGCAACACTTCGAAAAACGACCGGCGGGGCCGATTGGAAGGCCGCGACGACCTCACCTCGGACGAGCTCTCAAGTGTTTTGATTACCGCGGAGGAAGTAATAGTTAGTGATTACCCCTTACAAGAGGCATTAAATTTATTAAAGGGTATCCATTTATATATTATGCGAGAGTGATACGGTCGGTCGGAGAAGGTTCCGCTTCATTCGGCTGAAGCTGATTCTCTAACCTCAATTCCGGCTTTATTCATAAAGGTTTTGGCCTCCTGAATACTATACTCTTGGAAGTGAAAAATACTAGCCGCAAGAACTGCGTCTGCTTCTCCAATTAGTATACCGTCCACCAAGTGCTGTAAGTTACCAACCCCACCAGACGCAACAATTGGAACAGAGACAGAGCGGCTTACTGCGCAATTAAGTTCAAGATCAAACCCAATTTTTGTACCATCCCGATCCATACTTGTCAGCAAGATTTCCCCCGCCCCAAGGTCGACCATCTCTCTAACCCATTTAATTACATCTTTCCCTGTTCTCTTTCGACCCCCGTGAGTAAATACCTCCCACCTCAAACTGTCATTGTCTTCGTCTACCCTCTTAGCATCTACCGCTACAACAATGCACTGAGACCCGAATCGCTCAGCAGCTTCTCTCACGAAATCTGGGTTATCCACCGCAGCAGTGTTGATTGCTACTTTATCAGCACCAGCATTTAGCATATCTTGTATGTTCAGAAGATTTCTTATTCCGCCGCCCACAGTCAATGGTATAAAAACCTGACTTGCAATCGCTTTGACAGTTTCTATCGTTGTTTGACGGCCTAAGTGACTTGCAGTGATATCAAGAAATGTTATTTCGTCGGCCCCGGCCTCACAGTACCTTCGAGCAACTTCGACTGGATCACCCGCATCGCGGATGTCCACGAACTGAACCCCTTTGACAACGCGTCCGTTTTCGCAGTCCAAACACGGTATTATTCGCTTCGCCAGGCCCATTCATTTGCCTCTTAAATCAATTTTTTATAACTGGACGAATCACGCGTCACAGATTGCTTGAGCTGCCGTGAGATCCAAGCGATCCTCATAAATTGCGCGACCGGTAATCAATCCAAGAACACCCCCACCGGTGCAGGTATCCGAAATTTCCTTAACCGCGACCACATCAGCCAGATTACTTATGCCCCCCGAAGCAATAATTGGTATAGGGGAGCGTTTTGCCAAATTTTGAGTAGCGATCAAATTCGGCCCCTCCATCATTCCATCTCTCGAAATATCGGTATAAACAATTGCCGCTGCACCGCTGTCCGAGAACGTTTCAGCTAAAGAAACTGCCGTCACATCGGAAACATCGACCCACCCATTGGTCGCGACCATGCCGTCCTTCGCATCAATACCAACTATAATTTTACCGGGAAACTTCAGGCACGCTTCTTTAACGAACTCTGGGTTTGTCAAAGCCGCCGTTCCAATAATGACGTAGCTTACGCCGACGCTGAAATAAAAATCGATGCTCTCCAGATTGCGGATGCCACCTCCAATTTGTACTGGAAAGTCTGGATAAGCGGCAGTTATTTTAGAAATAATTTCTGCGTTAACAAGCTCTCCCGCAAACGCACCATTGAGGTCTACGATATGCAATCGCCGTGCACCCTTCTCGTACCAACCGCCAGCAACAGCAACAGGGTCGTCAGAAAATATAGTGGAGTCGTCCATCCTTCCTTGACGAAGCCGCACGCAGAGACCATCTTTTAAATCTATCGCTGGAATAATTAACATCGGTTGCTTTTTCATGCTTTCCTAAAATCTATTAAGGTTCTGGATAACCTTCTGTTCCATTCCATTCCAAGAAATTCTTCAACATTAATAAACCTGCTGACTGACTCTTTTCAGGGTGAAATTGCGTAGCGAAAATATTTTTCTTAGCGACTGCTGCTACAAAACTTTCTCCATACTGAGTTCGTCCTGCAATTTGCGATGTAGGGTTTATCGCGACTATCGGTACGTAATAACTATGAACAAAATAAAAACGGCTCAGATTTTTGATATTGGCCCACAACGGGTGACCCGCATCAAACGAAACCTCATTCCAACCCATGTGAGGAACCTTAAGGCGCTTTCCTTGGTCATCTAAAGACCGGTTGGCAAAATTTTCCACGCGCCCCGATATTATATCGAGACAATCGACTCCTCCGTTTTCATCACTGGTTGTCATCAGAGCCTGCATTCCAACGCAAATCGCAAGGATTGGCTTTTCCGCATCTATGCAATCGTCAATAATTGGTCCGATACCTAGCCGATTAATTGCAGCCATGCAGTCACGAATAGCGCCAACGCCCGGGAAAACAATTCGATCCGCATCTTCAATAATACGTCGATTTGACGTTATAAATATTTCAACTTTTTCTTCTTTTTGCTTTCCAACATGATCCAACGCCTTCGCTACAGAATGGAGGTTTCCCATCCCGTAATCAATAATCGCAATCTTATTTAACAAAATAGTTTTCTCTCGAGTATGCGATGATTAATAAACGTCTATGGTGATCACAAAGAGCCTTTAGTTGAGGGAATAACACCCTCTGATCTTGGGTCTAGCTCCATAGCCATTCGCACAGCACGGCCAAAAGCCTTGAAGATCGTCTCGATCTGATGATGCGCGTTTTTCCCTCGCAAATTATCTATATGCAGAGTAACTAAAGCATGATTTACAAACCCTTGGAAAAACTCATGAAATAAGTCGACATCAAACGAACCAACGGTCCCTTTCACGAAATCGGCGTTGTACTCGAGACCCGGGCGCCCAGAAAAATCGACAACCACACGAGAAAGGGCTTCATCTAACGGCACATAAGCATGCCCATAGCGCCGAATTCCAGTCTTATCTAGCGCTTGCTGGAACGCCTGCCCCAACGTAATTCCTATATCCTCGACGGTGTGATGAGCATCAATGTCCAAATCACCAGCGGCCTTTACTCGGATATCTATTAAACCGTGGCGCGCAATCTGATCGAGCATATGTTCCAAGAAAGGCAAACCTGTATCGGCCTCCAACACACCGGTTCCATCAAGATCGACTGTTACTGTAATCTGCGTCTCTTTCGTGTTGCGCTCAATCGATGCTTTACGTCCAGAAGTCTGTTTCATGATCTACCTTAGCTTTCGCTGCGCCAAAATGGCCTATACCGGCTTTGCAATATGTGTTCTATTATAGAGCCCGCACGCACTCAAGGAAAGCTATGGTAGCTAAAGTTAAAACAAACTCTGAAAAACTCACTCATGATGAAACGAATGATATTTCGTCTATCCGGAGCTTTGGACCAATTTTAGTGAGACGCTTTTTGAGAAAACGGCTAACATTATCAGCGGCTGCTTTAATAATTATTGTTGGGCTGACCGGGATTTTCGTCAATTCTTATGCACTAAAACACACAAGGACACTTTTTGAGGAATATGTGTCGTCGAATTTTGGATACGACGCTGTCGTTAGAGGTGACATCTCGATCCAATTTCAGGACAAATTTCTGATAACCTTGAGCGATGTCCGAATTAAGCCCCCGAATTCTAATCAAGAACTGTTTTCTGCAAAAAGTATTTCTGCAGCAGTTATTCCAACAACAATTTTTAATGCGCCTTTAAATATTGTTGAGATAGCTTTTGACCAACCCCACTTAAATTACTTCATTCTGGATGGCAATGATGTTGTTTCGCCAACTAAGGCCGAAGCTGACTTGCCGTTTACAGAATATAATATTTTCAATCCCTTCAGGATCGTTGACAACGATGAATTACGTATTCAAAAAATTTCAATAAAAGACGGGAGCTTAGACTGGAAGAATATTCAAAAAAATTCACAAAGAGAACTCCGTCATTTAAATCTGCTAATAGAAAAAACAAGTGAAAGTAATCAAGAGATTTTCTTTCAGGGTTCGTCAACAGTAAGAACCTTCAGTGACCTTATAAAAGATACCATCGAATGGCCGCTCACAGTTTCAACAGAAATTCATAAGAATTCCGACCGGAGTACCTTAGAACTAAGGAATGTAGAGATTGGAATTACCCCATTATTGTTATCTGGAGGAGTGAATTTTAGTTCAGAAAAATATGATGGCGCGCTTCGATCAAATAAATTTGAACTGTCTTCACTCACAGAGACACTTCAACTTATGAGACAAAAAAACCCAATGCAAATCGGTGCGGATAACACAAATAACTGGAGTATTGAAAGTAGTTTTAGTGGAAATAACACTGGGGGACTCGTCACAAAAAACGTGATCACAATAGGTGAAGAATTAATCGAGGCGGATATCGACTGGCTTATTCCGGATTCTGAGAAAACACCTACCCTACGATACGAGGTCCGTGGAGGAGAAATTAATCTGGCACCCATTCTTCGAAATAGTGTATCGAATATCAAGTCAACTAACACAAGTAATTTATCAGCATCTGTATTTAAAAATTTTAACAGCGTCGGAAAGGTCTCTCTCGAATCGATTACTGCTCAAAATTTTGAAGCGGAAAATCTAAATTTCTCCGCCAACTTAGAACGTGGTGTTTTCGACCTAGAGCTCACACCCCTCAGCGTGTTCGGTGGGACACTGAGTGGGTTTTTAAGGCTTGATTCCAATGAAACACCGCCACACGTGCAAAGCGCAGTGAAAGGAAGGAGAATTAAAGTTCCGCAACTGACGCCCGCAATTTCAACGCGCTATGGCTTATCCGGCGATTTAGCATTTGAGGCATCTATTGACGCTGCGGCTCAAGACGAGACCTTTACCCTACGAAGTATCCTAGATACCGTCGGTGGAAACATCACCTTTGCGCTTACCAATAGCACGACAAATATTTCGCTTCTCAGCCAAACATTTTCAGCAATTGCAGCGTTAAATCCAATAACAGATGGCTTTGAGCTTTGGGCTAATGAGCAACAATTCAGTCAAGTGGGCGGATTTGTAATTCTGGAAGATGGCATAAGTGATACCCACCGACTCAATCTAAGACTGGATAATGTCGACATAGATGCGGTCGGAAAGCTCAATTTTGAGACCAAATCCTTCAACTACTTAGTAGAAGCTATGCTTTTGCCTGAGCCCGAGAAACAAACACTGCGTATCGGAGATAGTTATAAGAACCTGGGCTGGCCAATTGTCTGTCAATCCCGCTGGCAGGTTAAAACCGATCAATATTGCAGACCAGACTTCACAAAGGTCCGGGATATTTTCGCTAATTTTTCTTCAGAAAATAGTCCAGCGAAGAATCAAGATGACAGCGCCGAAGAAGAGCGAATGCGAGCACTCCTCGAGACACTGTTTAACTAAATAGGTAACTACGCTGGATAACCAAAACACTCATCCATTTCCCTTTTCCGATCGATTGCTCGAGTGGTTTGATCAGCATGGTCGTCACGACCTGCCCTGGCAAAAAGATATCTCTCCATATCGCGTTTGGGTATCGGAAATCATGCTACAACAAACTCAAGTCGATACCGTAATTCCCTACTTCGAAACGTTTCTATCGAGATTTCCAACCGTTGAAGACCTTGCATCAGCAAAAACTGATCAAGTATTACATCTATGGACGGGACTTGGTTACTACGCCAGGGCGCGTAATCTTCATCACACAGCTCAAATAATTACTAAAAATTTTGGTGGTATTTTTCCTAAAACGGCTAGAGAACTTGAAACTTTAAAGGGCATTGGGAAATCTACAGCAGGAGCAATAGCCGCGATATCGATGGGAGTACGCGCGCCCATTTTGGATGGCAATGTAAAGCGCGTCCTCGCTCGTTATCGCGCTATCGGTGGTTGGCCGGGGCACACCAAAGTAAGCAATAACCTCTGGGATTTAGCCGAAGAATTATTACCTTCGGAAAGAGTAGCAAGTTATACCCAAGCGATAATGGACCTTGGTGCAACGGTATGTAATCGCATCAACCCAGCTTGTGGTACCTGCCCGCTGCGCCACGACTGTGTAGCATACCAGGACAAAACTATCGAGAAATTCCCGGGGAAAAAGCCTACCAAAGCAATACCAATTCGGTCTGTTGCTATGTTTATTCTGACCAATGAAAATCATCAAGTTCTCTTATACAAAAGACCCCCCAACGGGATTTGGGGTTCATTGTACAGTCTCCCTGAGTCACCCAACCACAAGACCATTCCACAGCTGGGGAACTTAGTCTCGGAGTCCAACAAACAGGCAATGGATATTGAGCAAGCTATCGTCATGGACCCTATACGTCATACATTTTCTCACTTCCATCTCGACATCCAACCAATTAAATTAACGATTAACCCTGATAAGCTAACCGTTGGAAACTCAGATGAATGGCTTTGGTACCCGCTCAATCAATCGATTGAGATTGGTCTTGCAGCACCTGTGAAAAAACTGTTGAGTCAAATTAGCTCTCAATAAAAAACATTATCGCCGAAAGAAAAAGATGCTGTGGAGAGATACTTCACATCCCTTCTTCTTGTATAATGGCTCAACGGATTAAGAAAAGGGCCAAAGAATGTCGCGAACAGTTATGTGTAAAAAATTTAGTAAAGAATTACCTGGCCTTTCAGTAGCTCCATTCCCTGGCGAAGCTGGTAAAGAGATTTTCAATAATTATTCTCAGCAGGCCTGGAGCGAGTGGTTGAGTCACCAAACAATGCTTATAAATGAAAAACAACTTAGCATGGCGAACGGCGACCACCGAAGTTATCTTAAACTGCAGATGGAAAAATTCCTTAACAACGAGGAAGTCGATCGTGCCGAGGGTTTTGTGCCAGAAGCACGGAATTAAATTAACACATTACACATTCTTGTTGCGACATCTTGACTATGATCATCTGTGAAGGTTTAATACCGCGCTCGTGTGGTGTAAGCCTAACCGGTAAAGGGTATATCGCAAGAGTTTTTTACATCAAGCCCAGATAGCTCAGTTGGTAGAGCAGAGGACTGAAAATCCTCGTGTCGGTGGTTCGATTCCGCCTCTGGGCACCACTTCGTGGTGCTAGTCTCCGTAAATCCCTCACATCTTGTGTCTGATAAGGATGCTGCTCGATAACACCAGTATGCGCTGAAAGGCATGCTAATCATTCGAAAATTGCCATTGCACTTCTCTCTTAACAAGCCAAGCTGGTTGGACAAAGAAGAATCATATCGATCTGTCACCGGCCGAAAATCCTTTTGGGGACGCAGTCACATTTTTTCACCTTGTGTTTTTAAGTATCGAAAGGCCCAGCCATGTGCTTACTATTGCCTTAACAGCCTGATGTAAAATTATCGGTAAAGAAAGAATCCAATCTAGTAACGCAATCCAAAACCACGTATACGCCCATTCAACAATAGGGAGCAAAAAGCCAAGATAGTTCGTGATAAACTCGATATTTGATAGTGACAAAATACTATAATCGGTAACGGCAACAACGCCAACACCCCATACAACTAATGCAATCTGAAAAGGGGTTGTCCAAATGCAAATGTAAGCAAACATTCTTAAAAAAGTGATAATTTCTCCTGACATGAGCCATATTTCTCACGTATTAAACTTTGCGCTTATGCACTAGCTGCCGCGACAAGTATCAGAAAGGTTGCGGCAATGAAACTCTAAGTTGAAACTGCATCCATAACTTAACTATTTTTCCAACGAGTAGTATTTGCACCAATCCTGTAAGGCTTAAATTAGTCTTAGCCTTTTGATACCCAACTGACAGCTAGTATAGAGGTTTTTAACTAATCCTTAAGCACGTTGTCGATACTTTCTTTCAAGTTGGTTTCGGCATCGCTTAACAGACGAGATGCATTAGAGTGCCACTGTGTATCTTTCTTAGCAGCCTCACGCTGCTCCAGCAGTGCTGACTTCGTCTCAATAGGCGATGGGCCACCATAGATTGTACGTACAGCAACAAAATTTTCTGCAGAAAGGGCATTTAAAAATTCAGTCTCCGACATTTTTATATCTCGATTGCTTTCCTGCCTCGCTGCTTCCTGAAGCATGCTGTAGCTGATAGTAGAATTTGATTCTGTGGCTTTTTTAACACAGACAGCAACTATTTTGTGGGAAATACTGAACGGCAGGCGCTCACGGCGAACGATCTCATCCGCAAGCTCGGTTACCGTTATGAAATTAGCCTTAGCTCTTTCTCGCAACAAGTCCAAATTGAACTCGGCGGCACCGAGGGCATGCCCTAGAAGAGAAACGGCACGATCTGCATCCCTAATCGCAGAAAAGACCAAGGGCTGTAAATCATCTTCCACATCATTGATATCACCAAACGGTGTATTGTGTACGCTGGTCAGTACACCAAGTGTTTGACCCAAGGCCTTGCTAGCAATAGCCCGTACATGCTCTATTGCTACCGGATTACGTTTCTGCGGCATAATGGAAGAGGCCTGCACATAACCATCCGGGAGACGAATCACATCGAATTCCATCATGGCCATCAGCAAAAACTCTTGCCCGAACTTTCCGATGTTAATTAATAGAGTCGAAGTGGCACCTAGAAGCTCCGTAAAGTAGTCAACCGAGGCGATTGAACCATAGCTATTTCTGGTTGGCCCATCAAACCCGAGCAGCTGCGCCACTCTCTGTCGATTGATTGGAAACCCGGTAGTTGTAATCGCACAGGCGCCTAGAGGGCACTGATTCATATTTTCATAAGCGCGCTTCAACCGAACAATATCTCTGCTTACATTTTCAGTCATAGCCAAAAGGTAATGAGCAAGTGTAGTAGGCTGTGCAGGCTGCGTGTGCGTGTAGGCCGGCATTAAGGCGTCGTGATGCTTTGCGGCTAAATTCAGAAACACGCTGCGCAAATTCTCGCAGGCCTCTATTAACTGTAGCGCTTGTTTGCGAAGATAGAGACGGTAGATAGTGACATCAATGTCATTGCGACTCCTTGCTGTATGCAGTTTTCCCGCAACATCCAAGTCGCCACAGCCTGCAGCTATTTCGCGCTGGATAAAATAAAATATGTCTTCAACGCTACCGTCGTATTCAGCTGTGCGCATAGATTCAACATCGAGACCCTGAATCGCTTGCAGTATGGTTTTTAGTTCAACTTGCGTGATGATGTCTTGCTCAGCGAGCATTAGTGCATGAGCACGATCCACATCGAGATAGTGATCTAAAAAATAGCGCTGCGCATCGGCAAAGCAGTCACTTAGTACATTGTCCTTATAGCCCTGCGCTGGGAATTTTTCGCTCACTGGTGTACCTCGTTTCCTAATTTATTTATGTAATATTGCTGAAGGAATCTATTGGCTCGGCGACTTTGACAGACTCAACAGGTTGGCGAAGAGCCTGTAAGCACCGGGCACACCATTGGGTAACTGGCGGAACCACGAATAAGCCGTGTACACATAGTGGCCTGTGCCTATTCGTGAATACAGCATGGCTCCATCACTGGGCGGCTCGCCCTCATCATGAGCTTCGGTCAGCGGCAGATATTGCTCGCGATCAAAACTGGTGAAGTTATAGTTGTTGCGCTCCTGAACCCAACCATCAAAATCCTCTGTAGTAATTTTATTAGGAAAACTAAACACCGGATGATTAGGCTCAAGAATTGTGATAGGAGCTGTCTCATCTACGACTCTGACATTACGGTCCATAGTTACACTAAACGGAGCAAGATTTTTCTCTACAAAGTCGGGCTGCTGATATTGCACGATAAGTGTGCCGCCCTTCTCGGTATAATTTAAGAGCCTCTGATTGTTCGCAACATAAGCAGCTCGTGTTTGCGAGGCACGAATACCCACCACGATAACGTCGAATTGCGATAAATCTCCGGTGGTTAATTCTGAATCGGACAGTAGGCTGACACTCACCCCTAAACGCCGCAAGGACTCGGGAACCAAATCGCCACTACCCATTAAATAGCCAACGTTCACGTCGGTCACACTAACATCTACTACCTCAATTTCCGTAGAAGCCTTTGCGTAAGTGCGATGAGTACTGATATGCGGATAAGCAATCTCTTGCATGGATTGCCTATAGACTGTGCCATCTATGACGGCGCTTGCGCTCAGTTGATACTCTCCGGCTTGGAGACTATCTGGCATTGTGACTTGAAATGAAAATGTGTTGGTTGCCGGTGCAGGCTCGAGAGAGAACTCAATGAATGAGGGTTCTAGAGCCCATCCTGGGGGCAATGAAAACTGCGCACTACCGCTAACACTATCAGCGCTGTTGTTGCGAACGGTGAGCAAAAGATCAATAGGCTCAGACGATGTGGAGATCGGGACCACCATCAAATCAGTTGCGGGCTCTACCGAAACTTTTGGCACCACATCGATACGCCGACGGACTTCTCCTCTTATGCGGTCTAACTGCCGATATTCAACTTCTCGCGTAATTGAAACTTCTCTACCTGTAATCTCCAGCACCACGGTAGCGGTCAAAACGGGGGATGCAAAAGCTAGACTTTTTTCACTACCGGCTTCGCTCCAATCATAGGCTGCGGCTTCCCTGGGCAGCTCAAGCCAATAGGGCTGAGTTACACCTGCCCAATTAGGCACCTGCACAAGAAAATAGGCCTCCGCGACAGCCGAATCCTGACGGCGATTCCCAGCTTCATTCGCAAGTTCTTGCCTCTGGCTAGCCGCCACTGCCCAGTTATCCGGTACGTTCACGCGAGCAGAAAGAACACGTGCAGGAGAATCGTCAGACATGAATGATCGCACCGCTACAGTCGCCGCACTACCGGGCACCAAAGTCTCTGTCTCTATCAGTGCATCTATTTTCACCCCGGCGGCCAACACTATTGCCGTTTCAAACTCGGTGATTTTTTCGTCCAGTAAGCGCTTTGTTTCTTGTGATTGAGCAGCATTTCGCGCGCGCTCAGCAAGCTCAGAGCCTCGAACTAAATCAGGCGTCAAAGCGCTTGGATCAAAAGCATCAAATTCACCTAACAGCGCTTGAGTGAGGCTCTCCAGTTCTAGAACAAGCCGTGAGAATAGCGGTGATGGGGATAACTCGAATCTGAAGAGACCACTTATCGAAGTGCCTACTCCATCAAATACAGACTGTTGAACTTTTGAAACATCAAAAGACAAACTACTAAGCTGCAACAAAGACAGCTGACTACCCCGTAATTCCAACGACCCCATCTGTTGGGTTTTTTGTTGGCTCCTTCCCTGCATGCCGATCTCAAAAAAACTCTTCCCCGCGATAGGGTCATATTCACCAGTATTAATACTCAACGTAGTCCCGTCAGCGGTATCAGGTGCTGATCGCAACCCCACAAAGAGTCTCTGCACTTGCCAAGTTCGAAGGCCTTCTGCTATTTGCATAGGGAATTGCGAAGCATCTGCTGCTGCCTCTATCGCAAGAGGAGTCAAATAACCCGCAAACTGATGATGACCGTGACCATCGGCCGACGAGCCATTCCACCTGGAAACGATTACGTCAGGGCGAAAAGTTCTGATGCTTCGCACCATGTCATCTAACAATTCATTCTCGGGCCAAACACGAGAAGCTTCAGTTCTGTCTTTGGAAAACCCGAAGTCATTTGCGCGCGTAAAGAACTGCTGGGCGCCGTCGAGCCGCCTCGCCTGAAGCAACTCTTCAGTGCGGATCACCCCCAAAGCATCTGACTGCTCTGCGCCGATAATATTTTGCCCACCTGACCCTCGAGTAAGCGACAGGTAAGCCGTGCGCGCATTCAAGCCCCTAGCGTGATACGCAACCAGGGCTGAATCCTCATCATCGGGATGGGCCCCTATGTGTAGAACTGAAGCGGTAGTTTGTAGCCGCTCTAACTGCCTAATCAAGGCATTGTTACCCTGGTCATAGATCGCACTCACTTGAGCACCAGCCGGCATCCACGGGCCTACCCACAGCATCACCAATAACAAGGTAAACTTAAAAGCACGATGCATTAAACACCCTCTTCTAAAAAAGCACTTATCAAATAGCCAGCTGCGACAGTAACCAAGCAACCCACAACATTGAACCAGAGAAACGCAATATCGGTAAAATAGCTCGCGATCCAGACCGAAACCATGCCAAATAATAGCCCGTAGAATGCACCCGCCGATTTTGCCGACGGAACAACAAAAGCTAGCACGAAGACTCCGAGCAAGGAACCGTAAAAGAACGAACCGAAGGTGTTTACCACTTCAATTAATGAACCCAAATTGGTAACAAAGGTAGCTACGACACAAGCAAATAGACCCCATAACAATGTAGCGATTCGGCCAAACCTGAGCAGCTCTTTCTCAGTGCTATCAGGGTTAATATGTTGTCGATAGAGATCCATAGTCGATGTAGTGGCGAGAGAGTTTAGTTCCGCTGCAACACTAGACATGGCTGCAGCAAGTATTGCCGCTACTATTAGGCCCACCACTCCCAAGGGCATGTTCTGAAGGACAAACGTGGGAAACACATAGTTCACATCATTGAACGAAGCATCATCGTTGGTTTGCCTGACAAATTCTGTAGCCTCGCGCCGAGATGCACTAAATTCAGCATTCGCATCCACATAGCTTGCTCGTGCGGTGGCTTCCAGATCTGTATTTCTTGCATCTATAAAATCGAGCGCCGCCAAACGTCGTTGCTCATGAAAACCCGTAAACTGACTCTGAATTTGCTGATGAACAGCTGGATTGGCATCAGCAGCTTGTTGTTGGGCAAGTTCATTGAACACCATTGGCGGCTGAGTAAATTGATAAAAAATAAATACGAGAATGCCGATAAATAGAATGAGAAACTGCAGAGGTATTTTGAGAAACGCTGACATAAGTAGCGAGGTGCGGCCTTCATCTTCAGAACGAGCCGTTAAGTAGCGCTGCACCTGAGATTGATCACAGCCGAAATAGGAAAGAAATAGAAACAAAGCGGCAATTGTGCCGGACCAAAAGGTATAGCGCTCGGTCAAATCAAAGGTGAAGTCGATTGCCTCCAACTTGCCTGTTGCACCCGCAACAAAAAGGGCGTCCTTCAACGATACACCTTCGGGCAAAGCTTGAAGTATAACAAGCACACAGATCGTCAAACCGATCATTATGATTGCCATCTGTTTCACATCGGTCCAGGTTACCGCTTGCACGCCCCCCGTCATAGTGTAGAAAGTCGTGGAGAGACCAATAGCGAAGATCGTAATCAACTCTCCCCAACCTAGCACTATAGATAGAACCACTGCGGGAGCGGCAATAATGACACCAACTCCCAATCCCCGTGAGATCAAAAAAAAGAAACTGGTTAATGTGCGCGTGCGAGAATCGAAGCGTTGTTCCAGGTATTCATATGCGGTGAACACTTTGGCGCGATAGAAAAATGGTACCGCCGTAACACACAAAATGATCATGGCCATGGGTAAGCCAAAATAGAACTGAATGAAGCGTATGCCATCCTCGTAAGCTTGCCCGGTAGTTCCAATTAGAGTAATTGCCGACATTTGTGTAGCCATGACTGATAGTCCAACCGCCCACCAAGGTAAACTTCTACCCGCGAGAAAGAAGCTCTCCGAATCTAATGAGCCACGGCTCAACTTCAATCCGTGCCAGATTACGTAAGCAAGGTAGGAAAGTACGATTAGCCAGTCGAGAGGGTGCACGGTTTAGCTTGAAAAATACGCTGAGAAAAAATTCAGCGTGCTTATTGTCGTGACAGCAAAAACGAGAACAAGCAGGTAGATGTAATTCCATGGCTTTAGAGAGGCTGGCGACTTGGCTGGAACTGGAGAGGGCGCGGACATGTTGTCTTCTTCTATTAAAGCGCTCTTGATCTTGGGCTTCATCTAGATCTCGCTATCAGAAGGAAGTTGCGATCTCATTGCCAACACCAATTCATCAATTGCCACCATTGTCTGCAGAGCCCTAGCTTCCAGTTCCTTATCATTAGCACTGCTTACAGGGTGATCGATAATTGCGAAGGCATAGCCTGGCATGCCTAACACCTTGGCCATGAGTTCGGCGGCACTGACGAAGTTACTAGTCATCACACCTACCGCAGGTGTCCCCACTCGCTCGCTACTGATTGCGTCATGCAAACTGCACGACGAGCAGCTACCTCAGTCACCTAGGCCACTAATGACCAAATCCCAATTCCGAGCCTCATCGATGATCTCGTCCTCCGCCGGTGCGCTGTAATTAGACTTGGTTCGCAGGACCACCTTAGCCACTTGATAACGCTCTCGAAGCAGCCTGTCGACGTGAGCAAAAAAACCAGCCGTCCCCTCCTTGCCGTTGGAGATGAGCCCAACAGTCTTACCCTCTAGGCTCGTTAGCCGCTGCGCTGGCTCCATGGTGTCTACTGCCGCTTCACTAGTAGGATTTAACACGCGAATTGTCATATCTTTACTTCCTTTGGAGGACCAATTGTCCATATTATCTTATTTGGATTGAGACGGTGGCTCGCAATCTATGCAGGCGCCTATAGCCGCCGTAACGGCCCGACTCTTTGTGCCGAGCCAAGGAGGTATTATCGCGCCGAACCCGCCTGCAGGACCGCCCGCCGCAATTAATAATAAATCGTCGGGACTGGGCAACGCGCAGTATTCAGTATCACCTTTATCCCGTATCACAGAGCCCTTGCCCACGGTTGACCATTCCGACCGCTTAACCCTGGCTTTCTCAAAAAGGTAATTGGCAATCTCTTTCCTACCCCAGCCCGCCGCACGCATATGCTCTCGGTGCTGCGGGGCCATGACCACTGCGTAGTTACCTGACCATATTGAATAGTTGCGCATGTTCGCCCGCATCTCTGCAGCGTAGGTATCCAGTATTTCTTCAGGTTTACTTGTCCACTCATTCATAATCTGCCGAGGAGCACAGGCTGCAAGCACCGTGACAGCCGAAGCATCCTTAGGTATGTCACGAGACTCGGCTAAAGATGGCCAATCACTTCCCTCCTCATCCTCCGCGATGCAGTAACTTATCTTACCAGGATGGCCAAGAGTCGACCGGTCAATAGCGCCAGGACTCACCTGTAAAATATTTATAAGAGCGAGCCGAATAGCTCTGCCAATGACCGAAGTCGCTCTATCAGAACTACCCAATACATTGAAGTCGCTACGGGAACCAATCTCTTTCCTGATGGAACCATTCAAAATGACAAGGATGGCGCAACCACCCGTACTCGCCGTCGTTCCATGCAACAAAAACTCCTCTTTGAGCATTGCCATCATTGCTGCAACTACGACGGGAAAATGTGCAGGTAGGCAGCCAGCCATAACCGCATTGATTGCCAACTTCTCCGCGGTAATAGCCCTCTCTCGCACTGGCTCGATACCGATAATCTCGTTAGCAGGCATGAGAACCCAGTCTAGGCAGGCCTGCACGGCTTCGGGGGTAGGCGGAACTATGGGAAAGCCATCTGTCCAACCCCTGCTGTGATAAAACTCCTGCGCATCAGCCACATCTTCGAGATCGAAATATTGCGATTTAAAAGCATCAGGGATCGCATTTACAACGGAATTCATGGCCGTAATTCTCCTTTACCGGAAAAAACAAAAAGCATAGAAATAACGTCCGACACACCTATTAATCCCATTTCTAAATCCTTATTTAGTAGAATTTCGAGCCGCGGCATCCAAGACTCTCAAGAAGTTACCGCTCCAAATTTTGTCGATACTTTCTTGCGTAAAGCCCGATCTTATAAGTCCTTCCGTTAAATTCATCGCATCTGTTGCATCGATA
>Ga0206677_10000744_pt1 | contig 30950 bp, 44 predicted proteins | sample M130m12015metaG_FD_155475 | JGI IMG/M metagenome (GOLD analysis project Ga0206677, IMG submission 155475) | Ammonia-oxidizing marine archaeal communities from Monterey Bay, California, United States - M1 30m 12015 | ecosystem: Environmental > Aquatic > Marine > Intertidal zone | place: USA...
GCTCTCCTTACAACAGTCAAATAGAAACAGGACAGGCTGGTAACTTGACAATAACATCTCCAGGTGTATATTCGTTTTGTTTAGGTGCATTGAAGAGAACACATACTTTTGGTCATACTGCAACTTATGGTGGTGTTATAATGATGGATAATGGCAAACACTTTCATCCAGCTAATGGTTCAATAAATATTTTAGAGGCTTTTGCTATAGATGAAGATTTACCTGCAAGATGCACTATAGATTTTATAGAGATAACAAAAAAAGACACAAAGATAACTAGTGAAGAAGTGCCTGTTTATGTAGACAACTCTTACACTATAGATGATATACAATGGGAATACTTAGATATTTTCAAAAGTGATGAGCTGCCTTTAGCTTTAACATATACTATAGGAAACTTAAAGGATTTATCTAAGTCTAATACAGGTTATAGTAAAACATTTGAAATACCCTCAAATAATCGCAACAATCAAATACTAGACCCAATGTTAGCTGTTGGTTCTGTAAGGGAAAATATAGATTGGAAGCCTTGTAGAATATCTGTAGATGGTGTTGTAGTATTTAAGGGTTTAATGAGAGTAGAGAAAGGTATTACAGGTGAAGGTGGAGCTTACTCTTGTCATATTTTAGAAGACTCAATAGATTGGGCATCATTAATTGATGATAGAAAAATATGTGATATTGCTTTTGGTGATGAAGTGCCTAAAAAGAAAGGTTGGCAATCTATACTAACCTCTTGGTTTCACACTCCTCATAAATCAATAGGCGAAGAAAGTTTCGCAGATTTTAAAAACGACCCTACAAGAAACTTATTTGGTGGTCAGTATAGCCTTCCAGGATATTTTGGAGAGACAGAAGCCTTAATAGAAAAAGACTATATATATGGATTAGTAAACTATGGAGAATGGGATGCACAATCTTTAAATTCACAGGAAGAAGATTATGATGGAGTAATAAATTACGACCATAATTCTAATGACTTTCATCCTTCTATTTTTGCATATAGAATTGTAAATAAAATTTTTGAAAACATTGGTTATACTTTACAAAGTAATTTCTTTGAGTCTGACACATTTAAAAGATTAGTTCATCCTTATACTTCAGGTGAAGATTATAGAGATGACAATCTTTATGGAGAAAGTGGTAGTCATGCTACTCATGTTGGCTTTGCTCCTCAAATACCTTGTGGTGGTAATTTTGAAACTGGTGGTAAAGTAAAATCTCCAAACATTCATGTTTTTTATCCCCCTATAGTACCTGGTTCTGACGAAGGTAATAATTGGGGTGGTAACTCAAGTCAAACAGGATATACAGCACCTTTTGCTGGTAACTTTTATGTAGGATGGGGTTTGTATATGTATATAAGTGCTGCAAATTCTGTTGGAAATTTATATGCTGAAATAATGATTAATGGTTCTGTTGCAGACCCCACCTATAACTATAACAATGGTCTTGTTTCAGTATTAAACTCTGGTGGGGACGCTCATTTAGGAGAACAATTTAGCAATACTGCTACTGTATATATGAATCAAGGTGATGTTCTTTCTCTAAGAATTAGAGGTCATCAACAAACTGGTGCATTTGGACTGCCAAAAAAAATGTGGTGTGATGTTTCTGATATTTTATTAGACATTTATCCATTGCCTTCAGCTAATGTTCCTGAATTTAATGTTAATTTTAACAAGATACTACCTTGTACTAAGCAAAAAGATTATTTAAAAGGTCTTACAGAATTGTTTAATTTACAGTGGTTAGCAGATAGAGAATCTAGAACAGTAACTGTTGAACCTTATGATGAGTTTTTTGGCAGTGGTAAGGTTTTAGATTGGACTGATAAGTTAGACCACACATCTTGGACTGATAAATTTATTGCTGAAGAATTAGCGAGAAATGTACTATTTAAGTATAAAAAAGATACTGGCGATAAGGGTATTGAATCTTTATATAATTGGAGAGAAGAAAATGGATATAACATTTACAAGTCTTATGAGTTGCAAAACGAACAAAGATTTAGAAAAGATAGACTTGACTTAGGAACAACAATATTTTATTCAACATATAGATTTAATAATTATGGCAATCAGCCAAATCCAAGTCAATATCCAGCAGGTCATCCTACTTTAGCTAATGCTTATCAGTGGGGTGATTTAACTTGGACAGACCCCTTTATAAATAAAGATAATCCTTTGATGCCAGTTATTTGGACTAATGAAGGAGGTCATATAAATCAACAGCTAAGACCTGCATATACACCAGCTCCAAAGGCAAGTATAAGAATATTAAACTACTACGGAATAACAAAATGTTCTAAATGGAAGTTTGCAAAGGCAGATGGTAATTCACAAAACATGGGAGTTTATCCTCATTTAGGTTGGATTAATGGTTGGTCAAAAGGAGTTGCTATAGACCCTTACAACTTGTCTTGGGATGATTATGATGATGGAAGTGGTTTTGTTAGTCCTGGCTTGTTCTCTAAGTATTGGAGAAACGCTTTTAACAAGATGTCTGGTGGTGCTGCTGTAAGAACCTGTAAGATGGCTTTATCTGCTGTAGATATAAATCTTTTTGATTACAGAGACATAATACACCTAAAGATAGATGGTGTTTCTACTTACTGGACAGTACAGGCAATTAAAGACTACAAGCCTAACCAAAGAGTATTAACTACTGTAGAGCTTATAGAATGGAAACAAGACAACAACTACGTTGGAAGTAGCACTAAAAAAACTTCTAATAAGATTGATATACAGGAAGAAGAAGATACCAGCAAAGAGTACACAGCTTCTGTAAATCCTGTTGCTTATGAACCAAAAAGTAATTTAGAACGTATAGAAGAGGCTATTACAGTTACAGATGTTGGTGATGTTAAGTTGTATGGTGGTGAAATTATAGTAGAAGAAGAAAATGGTATGATATGTACTTTGGTTTACACTGATGGTGATTGCGTAGAAAAATTATATCTACCTAAAGAAGCAGATGATGAAGACAGAAATAACAACAGAATAAATTACAATAAGTAGCATGGCTAAGAAAAGAAAAAAGAAAAAAACAACTTATAATAAATAGATAATGGCAAAGACTACAACTTTTTATGAGTTTAAGGCGAAACTTACCGACCTTGACCTTTTAAACGCAAAGCTAAAAGAAGCACAAGTAAATCTAAAGGGTTTAAAAACTAACACTGAAAAGTATGCTGAACTAAGTGCAAAAATAGGAGGCATCACTAAAAAAATAGACGAGAATAAAAACGCTATTAATAATTTAAGAGAAGGTGGTGAAAGATTAAACAAGACAGGAAATAGAATGGTGGGTATATTTAAGTCTGCCAGTATAGCTATTGTTTCTGCTTTTGCATTTAGAGCTATAATAGGTGGTTTTAGAGGCGTTATAAAAACATTTTCTGATTTTGAATCACAAATGGCTGCTGTACAAGCAATCTCTGGTGCAACTGAAGAAGAGTTTAAAAAGCTAAAAGATTCAGCACAAGCATTAGGTGCTAGTACAGTTTTTACAGCTAGTCAAGTTGCTGAATTACAAGAGGCTTATGCAAGACTAGGTTTTACTGCTGAAGAAATAATATCAGCACAAAGTGGTACTATAGCTTTAGCTGCTGCAACAGGAGAGTCATTAGGTAGTTCTGCTGAAACTGCTGGTTCTGTTTTAAGAGCATTTGGTTTAGATGCCGAACAAACAGGTAATGTTGTTGATGTTATGGGTGCTTCTTTTACTAGTTCTGCACTTAACCTAGAGAGGTTTACACAATCAATGAAGTTTGTTGCTCCTATTGCAAGAGCAGCAGGTTTTACATTTGAAGAGACATCTGCACAACTTGCTATCTTAGCTAACAATGGTTTGTCAGGTTCTTTGGCAGGTAACGCACTAAAAAACATATTTTTAAGACTAGGAGATTCTAACTCTAAGCTAAACAAATCTTTAGGTAGAACTGTACAAGGTTTACCTGATATGATAAACGCTTTAAGAGAAATGAAAGACGAGTCTTTTGGTTTAACAGAAGCAACAGAATTACTAGACAAAAGGTCTGCACCAGCTTTCCTAACATTAATTAATAATATTGACGGACTAGAAGAGCAATTAGATATTTTAAATAATGCAGAGGGTGCTGTTTCAAGAATGGCAGCGATTAGACTTGACACTTTAGAAGGAGACTTTACATTATTAAAATCAGCTAGTGAAGGATTAGGTGTAGCTATAGGAGAGGTCTTTAGTGGTAGTTTAAGAAACGCAGTAGATTCTTTGACACAGTTTTTACAAAACTTATCAAAAAACGATGCTGCTTTAAAAACAATAAGGTTTGTTGTAGATACGCTAGTAAACTCTATAGCACTATATTCATCAGGTCTTTTAATTGCTAAAGCTAGAACGCTTATAATGGCAAAGTCAAGTGGTAAGTGGGGTCAGGCTTTAATATCACTTAGAGGTAGTTTAGCTGCTGCAAGAAATGGCACACTAACTCTTTCTATGTCTATGCACACTCTAAAAGCAGCCATAGCTTCTACAGGTATAGGAGCTTTAGTTATTGCTGCTGGTGCTTTGTACACCATGTTTACACAAGTTAGTGAAGCTACACAAGAAGTTGTTAGAAACCAAGAAAGACTAAACAGGTCTTTTGGTGAGGACATAGAAAAAGCACAGTTACTAAACGAGAACAGTCAAGAAAGGCTAGACTTGTTAAGAAAAATGAAGCAAGAATATCCAGACCTTATTGGTGATATAGACTTAGAAGTTGCAAGTAACGAGCAGCTTTTTAAAATCATGACCTTAGTTAATGGCACTAGAGCTGAAAGACTAGCTATAGCTGCTGCACAAAAGGAAATAGATGAATTATCTGAAGAAACTGCTGAAAAAGATTTAGACCTTAGAAAAGAAAAGTTAGAGCTATTAAAGAAGATAGATGAAAAAGAGCTAAAGTCTACAGACACTTTATTCAAAAGGTACACTTTACAAATAGAAAGGATTGATAGAGCAATACAAAAAAATAAAGAGTTATTTGAACAACAAGAAAAACTACTTAATGATTCTGTAGAGTTCGAGAAAAATCTTTTAAAAGAGAGTCAGGAAGAAAGTGAGGTTTTTAGAGAATTAGCACTTAGAGATGAAAAATCTTATAGGTTTAGTTTAAGAGAAGGCTATTTAGAAGATTTAGAGGAATTTAGAAAACAAAAGAGGGGTAAACAGCTAGAGCTTATAAAAGAAAAAGACGCAGAAATAAAAGCTGTAGACCAAATAGTTGATTACAGAAGATTGTTGTCAATATCTGATAAAGGAACAACAGAGCAAAAAGCAAAAGTAGCAGAAGCAATAACTGAATTAGAAGGGAAAATGGGTGATGCTTTAATAGCAAGAGCAGAAGACTCTTCTGTTTCAACTGCAAAGCTGGGTATAAATCTACAAGAGCTTAAAAAGTATGTAACACAACTTAACGCTGCACTAAAAGCAGAAGGATTGAAGGGAAAAGGAACAATATTTGATGCTGGTAATTTAAGAAAAACTAAAGACAGGTTTAAAGACCTAATAAAGTTAAGAGCTGAAAATGTAGTTAGTCTTGATGAAAATGAAATAGCAAAAGTAAAAGCAGCAGAAGAGTTGCAACTTAAAAAACTTAAAGCAGAAAAAGATGGTATACTTGCAAACTTAAAAGATGTAACTGATGCACAAAAGATTTTAGCTACAGGAGATGAAAAATCTATTGCAGAATTTATCAAGAAAAACAGAAACAAGTTTGATTCTTTAAAGAATTTAAGTAATGAAGAGTATCAAAAATTAATTAATATTGATAAAAGCTATTATGACGAAAGGGGTGATGCCTTACAATCAATGTTAGATGAAGAAGGAGAAAAGTTTGCAAACAATACTTCTTTATCGGAAGAGGTAAAAAAAGAGACAACTAAAAAAATACGACAACTTGATGTTGAAGATAAGATAGCACTAGCAGAAAATGAAAGAGAAAAAAGTGCTATTGTATTTGAACAACAAGAAAAAACTCTTGATGGGTTCTTTAAAAATTCAGCAAACAGAATTACAGCAATAGATGATGAATTAGCTAAAGAAATAAAGTTAAATGATGATGCATTTAAAGCAGGTTCAATAAACAAAACTGAGCAAGAAAAAGCTGATATGGATGCAACTAAAGAAGCAGAAGCAGAACAGGATAGAATTAGAGCTGAAAGAGTAGCTAAAGTAGCAGAGATGTATGGTAAGCTATCTTCACTTGCTTTAGACTTTTTTAACAACAGAGCAGAACTACAAAAACAAAAGTTACAAGAAGAGTTTGACAGGGAATCTGAACAAAGAGCTTTAGAGTTTGAAAGAGATGTAGAGTTAGCTGAAGCTAGAGGTCAAGACACAGAGGCTATGAAAAGAGCTTTTGACAATAGAGAGATTGAGCTAGAAAATATTAAAGAGGATAAGCTAATGGCTATAAAAAGAAAGCAGTTTCAAGCCGATAAAATAAATAGTATTATTCAGGCAACACTAGATGGCTATGCTGCTGTTGTTGCTGTTGCTAGTGAAACTGGTTTAGCTGCTATTGCTGCTGCTCCTATTATGTCTGCTTTCGTTGGTGCACAAATTGCTGGTATAGCTTCACAAAAGTTCGTTGGAGAACAAGGTGGTATAGTTCCTGGTGGTTTAGAGAAGTTTGGTGCAGGTGGCATGGTTAATGGTGCTAGACACGCACAAGGTGGTGTTAAATTTGCTGTAGGAGGTACTGTTGCAGAGCTAGAAGGTGGAGAGGCTGTAATCAACAGAAGGTCTACAGCTATGTTTAAACCTGTTTTAAGTGCAATGAATGTTGCTGGTGGTGGTAAAAAGTTTGAGCAAGGTGGTTTGACAGCATCTACAATAGCTGCCACAAGAGATATTCAGGGCATGATAACTCAAAGGGAAATGACACAAGCTCTAGCTAATGCTATCAACACACAAAAGGTAATTGTAAGTGAAGCAGATATAACTGATTCACAATTTAATGTTGAAGTTCAAGAAAGTTTAAGTACAATTTTTTAATAATATTATTTTATATTTGTTTTATGTTTAAAGATTTAAGAAAATTATTTTGGCAGCTTATCATTGGCAAAGGTGTTAAGTTTGCAACACAAAAAAAGTTTGAAAAAAGATTATCTATTTGCAGAAGCAACAAGTGTGGTGTATATCAAAAACCACTTGGGATAGAGTCTTTAGAAAGATGTGGCGATTGTGGATGTTTGCTACAGACTAAAAATAGAATTGACGAAGATTTTATTAAATGTCCACAAAACTATTGGAAATAAATGCCAAACCGAAAAGAGATTGTAGAGGAGTTTCTTGACATTGTTAGACAAGAGTCTATATTAAGATGGGGAGAAGATTTTACAGTTAAAGATTTAGTATATCATTTAATAGAAAATGGTATAATTGCCCCTAAGTCTTTAAGAAACTATATGATGTTTAGAGATTACGATAAATTTATCGTAGATAATGAAGGTCATGTAGGTCATACCTTTATGGATATATCTGTAAGGCACGACTTAACTGAAAAGCAATGTCGTAACATTATTTACAAACAAAGATATAAAACCGAAAAGGATTATAATATTAAGAAAGAAGAAGGTTAGTTAGTTTGTAAAACTCTATACAACCTTCATTACTCCAAATTTTTCTAGCATACACTGTATGTATGTGTGAGTCTTCCTCTAATAAGGCATCCATAAGACCTTTTAAGAGATTATCTATGTCTGGTCGCTGTTGGTGGTCAGAGAAAACCATTTGTGCTTTCTTAGCGTTGCTCCAAGACTTAGGCATTGGGATGTGAAACACGCAATATATTTCGTTACCTAACTTAAAGTTATTATCCCATGCCCAATCTTTTATATGGTCTTTATATTCCCAATACTTTAATACTATTGGTCTTTTTTTCCAAGAGTCAGCTCTAGTCATTCTAGGCTTTGCCATTCCTGGATAAGGGTACTTAATCATTTTTAGTAACCTCTTCTACTATTTTATCTAAGTCTTGTATAGGTTGCGTTAATATTTCAAGATTGTATGTGCCATCATAAACGATTCCAACTACTCTTACGTTGCTTTCTGATTCTATTTCATCTATAGTGTCTTTTAAATCATTTCTTACATATAGCTGACCATTAGCGTTACCTACAACATTTAAGTCTACCATAACCCTATACTCACCATCATTTATAATTTCATTTGCCATTTTCTAAATCTTTATTAATTTTTAAAATATAATTATACTTCTCTAAACACTTTCCATGTACAAGTTTACCATCACTAGCTTTTCTATGACTACAGGCACAACCTTTTAAAGGCTTTTCACACTGTGGACATTCCTTTGTGTTACTCTCCTTTTTCATTTTTGTACTTATCTTTTATTTTATCTAGTATATGTTTCATCCTAGATTCTACCTCGCCATCTATATCTTTACGATAAGTTCCCCAATCTCCAGGAAATACATTTAAGCCTTTACGCTTTTGTTTTAATTCTTTATTAGCCTGTCTTCTTCTTTCCTTGTAGTCCTCAAAAGATTCATTATCGTTTCTTTTCATATTCTTCTATATTTTTTTTTAAATTGTTTAATTTTACACCAAGCAATTTAAGTATAAATCTAATCATTTTTTATTAATTGTTTGTTTTTTTAAAAATTCCATTGTTCTGATATAGCTTTAGCCATACCTTCAAATGTTTTACTTCTTAAAGTTCTACGTTGTTCTGGTGTCTTTGCATTTTTAAGTGCATCCATATACCATTTAGGTTGGCGTTTTTTTACACCCTTTTTACTTATAAATTCAAAAAATTCTCCTTTACTAACTATATTAGTTGCAGTAAGTAGTGGTAAGTTTTTCAGCCAAAAACAAGTAGATTTAGATGCTTTGTCGCCAAACCAATACGGATGAACTATTTGGTCTGGTTTTCTAATTTTAGAACTTATAACACTTATAGGGTTTTCTATAGCTATTTTATCAATAGGAGCATCCATTAATTTTTTTACAAAATCTAATGCTTTATTTTGATTTAATAATCTTTCTTGATTTATGCTTCCATCTTTATTGTACATCCATCTTGCACCACTAACAGCTAAGTAAGTACAAGGAGGGTGTGCAATCATCATATCGTATTTACCACTATATGCTTCTTCTATTGCATCTCCTTTAATATGCCATTCGGACTTACCCCCACTACAATCTAACAAATCACATGAATATGCTTCCTTTCCTAGTTCTCTATATTTTTTAGTTATTGTTTGTGATTCTTCACAAGCTATTAATATCTTCATTAGTTATTTGTTTCTAATATTGACTCTATTTCTAAATCACAAATTTCGTCAAGTTCCATTCCATCTTCATCCATAAGGATGTCTTCATACATTCCCATTGCATACCATTCATAAACTATGCTTAAAACTTCTAATTTAGACAAATTATATTTTTTTATTATTTCGTACAACATTATCTTGTGGTTTTGTGGTTATCATCATTATTTAGTGTCTCATAAATCTTTGGCTCTATCTCTTTTATTTTGCGATATATAGCTCTCACATCTTTCATTACCTCTTGTCTTTTTGTTTTAGAAACATCTGTTCCTGTTACAGAGACAACTAATGAGTGTGCCTTTTCTAGTAAATTACTTGTTCTCTTTTTCATTTTCTATTTCTTTTTGTAAATTAGCTAAAGCTCTCCATGCTACTTTTGCAGAATGTCTAACACCATCTGTGTCTATTGTTCCTGCATCTAGTAAGTGTCTTGACAAGGCATCTAACTCATCACCACTTTTACTTCTATCCCAATGCAAAGGTTTGTCAGGGTTGTGTTGTTCTTGACCTACAAAGCTGCATCTAGCAACCTCTAGTATTGCATCTGGGAAGTATTTTAATACACCAGTATAAACTGGCTTTTCTTTTCTGTCTTTAGAAGCTAATCCTAGCTCCTCTTTTGACATTTTCATTTTTGGGTTTATCATATCATGTATAATTTTTAGTTTATCGTTAGTTGATGTAGGTGTCCATCCGTTCCTACCTTCTTCGTAATAATATTTGTTATGTTTAGTAGTTTGTGAATCCATATTGACCTTCTATAATGTAATCTTTAATTTTAATATCAACTTCATTCTCTTTCTTGCCAATTTGATTTAAAACTTTTGGCTTTATATGTTCTAGTATTTCATCTTTATTTTCTGACAAAGCAAAGGTATCAATATAACCAGTTTTAATTTTAGCTTTTATATAACTGCTAGTTTTTGAATTTCTATACTCGAACTTTACTAATACTCTGTATATTGGTTTAGGCATAAATTATCTATCTGGATATTTATCTTGAAACTGTTTTAAAAAATTAAAATATTCAGTTCTAAAATAGTTAAGCTCTCTTTCAAGCATTTGTATTTCTTCTCTAGTTTTATATAAAACTATGGCAGCACCTATAAATAAACCTGCACACATTGATGTCGCTATTGCTATTAGTGGAATATAAATCATATACAATGTAACAAAAAGTTTTTCATAAAAACAAATTATAAAAGCGATTGTTGCTCTAACTTTAAATATGAATTATTATTTTCATGTTCACCAATTTCAATATACCTGCCATTCTGTATGTTATATTTAAACTCTGCTTCTCCTAATTCACCTATGTGTCTAAACTTAACTTTTTGTACAAAAACTTTTGTTGTACTGTTTTCAAAATCTCTATATATTGATAGACCATTATCTACTTGATTGTAAAAATTAGCACTACCTGCAATGTCATATAAAGTAGGAACTTCATACAGCTTGTTATCTTGTTTAGCCATTTTTCGTGGATGTGCTACAAGAAATATATGTATGTCATATTTTTGTTTAAATATTGTCAGCTTAGTAAGAAACTTATTAATGAAATTAGTTTCGCTATCAGAACCTAAATTAGCATCTATTTTATTATATGGGTCTATAACTAGGGCGTTTATACCATATCGCCTAATTAATCCTTTAGCTGCGTTTAAAATAGCATCTATGGTGTAAACATCGCTATCTGGTCTAATCCAATAAAAGTGTTTTGATATAAAATCTTTTGCTGTACTAAGCTCATGTTTACTCATTCTATTAAATTTAGTTTCTTTACGAAATGACTTACCAATAAGTTTTTCAGCTAAAACAGAAAAGTGTAACTGCATAGGATAGTGTTCAGGACTAAAGACACCAAACTTCCAATCATGTTGTGTTGCTAATTTCATACATAAGTGTTCTAAAAAATTACTTTTACCATGTGTAGGTATACCTGTAACAACAGTTAATTGTGAAGAAGAAAAACTAAATAGCTTATCAAACTTACTGTGTCCAATTAATTTACCTCTTTGTAATCCTGTCTCATATAATGAGTCTATATCTATGTCAAATTCTTTGACACTTAAAACACCCTCTAGTGGATATGGTTGTGATTTATTTATACATTCTTTAACAACATCAATGTTGTTTTTAACTAATACATCATTAATGTCTTTACAGTCTTGTGGATAGCTTACTCTATAACAAATGTCTCTGCCTAATCGTCTTGACAACTCTTCTTGTAGTTTTAATCCTGGCTCATCATTATCTACTGCTATGTATATTTTTTCAATGTTTTCTGGAAAATCTTTTAAGTAATCCATTTTTAAATTACTAGCACCATTAGGAACAGACACGCAGTTTTTGTATCCTGCTTCATATAATGCTAATTTATCCATTTCACCTTCAACTATTATAGCTTCTTTTTTACCTATTAAATCATCTAAGCCATACATAATTCTTTCAGCATCTTTTACTAGCTTAAAGTTTTTAGCACCATCTCTATATTTAATGTTTACTAAAGAGCTATCTCTATAGTATTTAAACTGTATAGTCGTAACTTCTTTATTTACTTGTGGCATATACTCTAAACCTTCAGCAACTCTATTGCTAACAAGTGTTTGCTTACTAATGCCTCTACTTGTAAACCAGCCTAAAAATTTATCAGAATAATTATAAGAATCATTAGTTTTAGTAGGCACTTTATATACTATCTCTTTCATAAAATTATTTTTAACTTTTAAACTTCCATGCCAACCACAATTATGACAATTCCATATACCTTCGTCTATATTAACAGACAAGCAGGGGTCTGACTTCTTTTTTCTATCTTGTGAACATTTAGGACATTTTGTTTTAATCTGTCCGTTTGTCTTTTTTACTACTATGCCATTATCTAAAAAACTCATTAAAACACCATATTTGTAAAGCCATTACCAGTAAAGCCTTGATTACTATTGTCATTTATTTCATCATCCCAACAGCCTTGATTTAACCAAGTGCTAGGGTGTTTTTTGTATTTTATATCTGTTATAGATTGTGAATATTTTTTTGCTGATACAACACATTTTTGACATACATCTATACTTAATTTTAAAAACTTATCGTAACATAGTTTTCTGCTTTTCTTATAATTATATGCCTCCCAAAATTGCTCAAACAATTCTTTCTTATCATTTATATTATTATCTATTATAGTATTATGCTTAACATTTTTGTTAAGGGGGGTATTAACATTTTTGTTAAGGGGGTCTAAACATTTTTGTGAACCGACTAGAGTAATTCTTCTTTTATCGACATTTCTCTCTTCTTTAACTAAATGTATTTTTATAAAACCATTTATAGATAAGTTTTTTATATTTCGACTTATGCTATTAGGATGTTTTTTAAACAGCTTACTAAAGTAATCGTTACTTGCCCAACAGTAACCCTTTTGATTACATAAGGCAGTTATTTCAGCGTATAGTAGTTTTTCTGTAGAATTAACTTTATCGCTATATCTTATATTAGCTGGTATTATTGCGTAGTAGTTTGGTTGATTTGACATAATAGTTTTTAGTAAATAAAGGGGAGAGCAAAACAATTACTCCCCCCTAATGTTAATTTAAAATGGTAAGTCATCTTCTGACCCTACCTCTACAGCTTTTTTCTTTGTAGGCTTCCATGTGTCTACATAAGAATAATGCGTTACACCTGTTTCAGATGCTTCTTTTCTTCTGGCAACAATTAAATTAACCCAGCCATCATTGTTTAGAGTTTTTAGTTGTTCTACTAAATCATCTACCTTGATGCTAAGTTTTAATTGTGTACCACCATTATCAAAAGATTTCTCCTTGATAATCATTCCATTTACATACTGTTTTTCTGACATTTTTAAATAATTTTAATTAATAATTAGTTTAGTTATTTTTAATTACATTTCAACAAAAGTGCTTTTATATTTATCTATTGTATCTTGCATAATTAATAATTCTTTTTCCATTGCTTTTACTGTTCTAACTCTATGAGTAGTATAATGTTCAAGGTTACAATATTCATATAACTTTTTATAACCTGCTTGGTATAATAAATTTTCTGTGTGTTTTCTTTTATAATGTAGTATTGTTGCGTGGTCTCTATTAATAATTTCACCTGCTCTAGTTAGACTACAACCTATTTCATTTAACATTATGCCTAAAACACTTCTTGCTAAAACATATTCTTGCACTCTTGTTTTTGACCTAATTGCTTCTAATGTCAAGCCACTGCACATTATTACTGCACCACACACGACTTGTTCTTCTATTGTTAATTTTAAATCTTTGTATTCAGCTATTTGTAACATATCGTTCATCACTTAATTTTTTTGCTTTACTTAATAATTGTATTAGTTGTTCAGTACTTAAATTAGCCTTTAAATATTTTAAAGCAGCTATAAATCTTATCTTATTGTTTTTGTGTTTTAAAAACATTGGTTCTTCATTATTTAAGGTGTGATTAATATCTAATCCTACCTTATCAAAACACACTTGTAAATACTTAGTTCTTACGTTAGACCTGTGTATTTTCTCACCTAAAAAACCTAACGCATCCCAGCACAATTTATCTATGTTATAATAAAACACAGGGTTATCACACCATAATTCTAATGGCACAGACTTAAAAAAGTCAATAAAATAATCTATAGGTATATGATTGTTAATACCTATTGGTATTATTTCTGGAATGCTGTTTTTACTTATTCTAACAACTTCTCTTATTCTTTGCCAATTATTAAAATATCCCCCTTCTCTGCATCTGCTTAAATTGGTCTCTAGGGTCTTTAGGGCAATCGTTCTCCCAGAGATGTCTAATGATTTCTTCTGCGTCATAATAAGTAAGTTCGTTAAAATTTATATGTTCATAAAATATATTAGCACTAGATGTTACTAGAAGACTCTCTATCTTACCTATTTGCCATAAGGAACATGGTTCATCTTCTAGTATATCATCTATCCAATCGTGCTGTGTCATTTAGTTTTTAGATTTAGAAAAATCATCAGCTTCATCTTCTCCAAATATTCCTAGTTCATAAAAACCTGCTAACATAAGTACAATCCTTGACTTTGCTCTTTTCTCTGCCATTGCTACTGGATAAGCATTGCTATTATTCTTTGGAGTACACTCTCCAAATGTTTGAATAATTTTCTCTCCTCTTTTACCTAAAGCCTTTATAAGACAATGTGAATGGTCATCTGAAAGATTTACAATGTCATATTGTATTTCTATATCATTGGCAGCCATAATTTTATCTATACCTGCTCTTGTAATAATAGTATAGTGCTTGTGTTTAAACACATCTTCTTTTACTAAATTGTTTTCTATAAACAATCTCTTTAAAGTTTCGTTCTTAGTTTCTTTTGTCATTTTTCTTTGGGTTAAAATTAGTATTTGATTTAATTAATGTTAGGCATATTTTCTCTACACCCATATACTCTGCAACCTTATAAAGGTGTGAGTAATACTTAGCAACCTCATCTTCATGTTGTTGCTGTAAATCTACAATGTTTTTAATTTTTGACATAATTTTTTTTTAAATAATTAGCGTTCATCTCTATCTCCATCAGATTTCATCTCATCATAATGGTCTCTCATATTTTGTTCGTATTCGTACTCTTCAATCATAGTGTAACAATCTTCATCATCACCACATTCTGTGCATACCATGTATGTGTCAGCGTGTTCTTTACACTCGCCACATATATCTGTTTCTGCCCAAAACTTAGAATCACAACAATTACTTGTTTCACTACTCTCTTCTTCAACACCACAACAAGAGGTTACTAATCCATTATTATAACCATCATCTATAGGGTTGCTTAATTTATAATTATCGTAACTCATATCTTAAAAGTTTACAGTTATTGATTTATTCTCAAAGTCTACATAAATATCTTTAGGTTGTACGCAGTCTCCAAACTCTAATTCACTTTTATCTACATCTATTGCCCACTTAGAACCATCATGCTCATCCATACTGCTATCTATTAATATTGGTATAGGCATTGAATTTTCATCATCCCAGTAATTAACATCTATTTGACCACAAACCTTATTTACATATAAATACATGGATTTTACACCCCACTGTCTCATTTCTGTAACGAAAGACCAGTCTACTATAAAACTAGACTCTACATCGTGGTTTCTTTTGCTGACGTTATAAACTGTTACGCTGTTGCCTGATAATTTTGTTTCGAAATTCATAGTTTTTATTGTTGATTGAATTACAATGTAACTAAAGAAAAATGACAAAACCAAATTTTATTCCACAAATTTCCATACTGTCTCATATATATTCACTTATATTGTATCAAAGTTTTAAAATGGCTAAAACCTATAGTGATTATCCACAGTCTGCAACCAATAATGCTAAGAGAGCATTAAAATGGGTAGAAGAAAATGGATGGGGTTCTTGTGGAACTGACGTAGGAAAAAAAAGAGCCTCACAAATCGCAAGTCGTACCCCTTTAAGTAGAGACACGATTTCTCGTGTTGCTAGTTTTAAAAGACATCAACAACACAAAGATGTTCCTTATAGTGAAGGCTGTGGAGGATTAATGTGGGACTGCTGGGGAGGTACTAGTATGATTAATTGGGCAATAAACAAGTTGGAGGAGATAGACAAGAAAAGCAAAAAGAAAGAATACAAGAGTGAAGAGTACGACCATAAATATGATTTTACACAATCAGATATGGAAACTTTACACACTCAAGGAGAGTTGTATGTAACACAGAAAGATGAAGATGGTACAGAGATGACTATTCTTTTTACATATAACGATGGCGAAATTCATGAACACAGTAATATTAAAAACTTAGCAAAAATGAATTGGTACGATATAAAAAATGTAGCTTCTGACAATGTAACAGAAGTAATGATATATGATGAGATTGGCAAATATGGGGTTGATGCCAAGTCTTTTATAGACGAAATGAAAAACATCCCAAATGGTACATCTGTTCTTTTAAGAATAAACTCACCTGGTGGTTCAGTAGTAGATGGTTTAGCGATTTATGACGCTATTAGCAGGATGCCACAAAAGGTAACTACTCGTATAGAAGGTATCGCTGCATCAATGGGAAGTGTTATTGCACTTGCTGGTGATGAAGTTATAATGAGTGAAAACTCACTTTATATGATACATAATGTATGGGGAGGAGAAGTTGGAGACGCAGGTGATTTAAGGAAAGCAGCCGACCTCATGGATAAAATGGGTGATAGGTTAGTTAGTATATATATGTCTAAGAGTGGAAATAGCGAAGAGCAAATCCGTTCTTGGATGAATGAAGAAACTTGGTTTGATAGTTCTGAAGCAGTAAAGTATGGTTTTGTAGATATAATCGAAGAGCCTATAAAACTAGCTGCAAAGTTTGATATAAACAAGTATGATTACAAGAATAAAGCTCTTGTAAATAATTTATTTAATAACATTAAAAAAGAAAGTAAAATGGAAAAAGAGTTTGACAACTTAAAATCTTTTATCGCTGACCTTTTTAACAAAGAAGGCGATATGAAGGAAGTAAAAATTCTTGATAATGATGTTGTTGTTGATAAAATGAACACTTTAGAAGAGTCTATAGAAGAGTCTAACAAAGCTATCGTTGAGTTAAATGGCAAAATCGTTGAAAAGGATGGTTACATTGCAACTTTAGAAGATGAGATTTCTTCTTACAAAGTAGCAAAAATGGAGGGAACTCCAAGTGATGTAGTACCTAGTAAAGACCCTAACCCAACTCCAGATGCTAAATCTGAAGATGCGTGGGATGTACTAGCTAAAAGCATCAGCGATGACAAAAAAGTTTATTTTAAAAATTAAAAAATTAGAAAAAAATGGCAAACGTAATTAATACAAGTTTAAGCTGGAGTCAAGAGGATGCTAGAAAGTATTTCCTATCTCCACTCTTTTACGAAAACGACCATCTTAAAGGGATGGAGGTTATTTCTGATATTTCTGGTGCTTCTATTAAGTTAGACAGGTATTCAGCATTAAAAGATTTAACTAAATCAATGAACGCAGCGTGTTTCTCTGCTGACGCAGACCAATCTACTAACAGCATTATAGAGTTATCTCTATCTCGCTTAGAAGTTGAACACGCACAACAGTCTACTTCTTTATTATCTCACATTAAATCTCAATTATTGAGACGAGGTATTAGTCGTTACGACTTATCAGGAACTATCTTTATGGAAATCGTTTCTGAATTAGTATTACAAGGTATCATGAGAGATATGTCTACAATCCTATGGTTTGGAGATACTGCAAATGGTGCTGGTACTCAAGCACTTGCAAATGGTGTATGGAAAGCTCTTGATGGTGCTGTAGGTGGTGCTTTACCAGTTTCACAAACACTAACTCAAGGTGCTACTGCTACAATTACTCACTTAGAAGCTATGTTGGCTGCTCGTTCAACTGAACTAGCTACTGCTGAAGGACAAGTTATTTACTGTTCTCGTGCTTTTGCTGATTCTTATGCTGCTGAATTAAGAGCTTCTAATGGTTCTCACACTGCTGCTTACGCTGACTTACAAAATGGTGTTGGAAGTCTACGTTTCAATGGTGTTCCTTTAGTTGTTATCAACTCGTGGGATGTTGATATTGCTAACCACTCTGTAGCTTTAGCTGCTATGGCAAATGGTCTTGCTCCAAATGGAGCTGCTGAAACTAAGTGTGCTATCTGGACAATGGAAAACAATATTACTGTAGGTACTGACTTTGCTGCACAAGATGTAGATATGTGGTACAACAGAGATTGTAAAGAAAACAGATTCCGTATGCTTTACTCTTTCGGTGTAGCTGTTAAAGAGCCAGGAATGGTTGTTACTTCTACTGAAGACTAATAATAAAAATGTACGAAGGGGGGAGTAAAATCCCTCCTGACTACTTTGTTTAACAATATAATAAATATAAAAAAATGGCAATAACTCAAGGACACGCAATCGTATGTTGCGATAGAAACCGAAGAGGTGGATTAAAGAGAATTTTCCTTATGGAGCAAGGTGGATTAGGTGCTGTAGCTTATGCTGCTGCTGGTTCAGGACCTGGTGCTGATGCTGCTGGAGGCGAATTTAACTCTTTTGTATCTGCTGGTAATTGGTACGAATTTGAATTTGACAGAGAGACTGCTGGTTTCACTGCAAATGCTACAAGAGAGAATGGTTCTACTCTTGTAACAGTAGAATTAGACTTCTACATTCCAAAAGTAACTGAAGAAATTAATGGTAGATTAAGAGAGCTTACTGAGTCTTGTGGTCTATACGCACTAGTTGAAACATTCGCTGATGATTGTGATGCTGTTGCACCAGAAACATACTTCTTTATCTTAGGATATGACAAGGTTTTCGAAAAGAAAGCATTCTTAGAGTTCTCTTCAGGAGAGCAAACTACTGGTGTTGCATTACAGGATGCAAATGGTACTCAAGTAAAATTAGCTGGTGTTCATGCTGAATACCCAAGAGAAGCGTTAGTAGTAATATCTGCTGCAAACGTAAACCCAGCAAACGCAGGTCAGATTGATTTATATCAAACTGTTACTGGCGTTACTAATGCTTGGAGCTCAAACTAGTTTACAATAACTTTTTATAAGATTAGGGGGGAAATCCCCCTAATTCTTATATATTTACATAAAAATATTATATCATGATGAAATTTAAGTTCGATAAAGATTATTTTGTTTCTAATGATAATGACCCTGTTGTAGTTGCAGGACACACTTTTGAAGTGTCTTTTAATTCTAAATTAAGCAACAAGGTGTTATCACATTTATATAATCAAGGCAAACCTTATGTTACTTTGGAAAATGAAGAACAAGCTGTCATAGAAGATGAAATCATACAACCAGAAAAAGTTATTATAAATGAGCCGAAAAAGAAAGAAAAGTATAGAAAGTATAAGTCAAACAAAAAAGAGTCCTAAGATATTAGGATATTCTTTTTCTAAAGACTTATCTAAAGAACCACCAAAAGAGCCACATCCGTATAAACAATTACAGGATGATTGGATTCCTTTTGGCATTAACAATTTATTTCCACAAGAATTGTCAGAACTATCTCGTTCTGCTTCTACGCATAGAGCTATACTTAGCACAAAAACCACATTTTCTGTAGGAGAAGGTCTAAGAACTAGCAATAAGAATTTACAAAGCATATTAGAAGATGTGAACATCTATGGTGAGTCTATGGATGATGTTGCTAAAAAAGTTTTTGCTGATTACTGGAAGCTAGGTAATGGCTATATGGAGGTTGTTATTGGAAGAGGTTATTTAAACTTTTTTCATCAAGATGGCACAACTGCCAGAGTTCACAAAGATGGTAAGCATATATTGTTACACCCTGATTGGGAACACGCAAGACAATATCCAGATGATTTACGAAAAATACCAAAATACCCAGAATACAAAGAAGAAAATGGTGGTGCTACATTTAGAACTATAATACATTTTTCTGATTACGAAAGCACATATTATTATTATGGTATGCCAGATTACTGTGCAGCTTTAGACCATATAAAAATAGCAAATCAAATAGGTGTTTACAACCTTACTAGATTTAAAAATGGCTTTATGCCTAGTGCTATTGTAGAGTTAAATGCTGACATGGGAGAAGATGAAGCACAAGACTTTATTGATGATGCTGTAGCAAAACTAACTGGAGCTGGTGATAACTCTAAGATATTATTTATAGCTAAAAATGGTGATGGTGATGCAACTAATGTAAATATAATAAATGACACTAGTGATGGTTCATTTATGGAGTTGCAGAAAATAACTAATGATAATATAATTTCGGCACACAGGTGGAATCCTGCATTGTCAGGAATACAAGTTGCAGGACAGCTTGGCAACAACCAACAGATACTTACTGCTTATGATATAGCAATGAGTACAGTTATAAAAGAACCTCAACAGATGTTCTTAAAGATATTAAAAAAGATTTTAAAAACCGAAAGAGGAATTAATGCCTCTGACCTAACATTTTACACTAAACCACCAGTATCATTACTTGGAGCAATATCACCTTCTGAATTTATATCTATAAAAGAAGGTAGAGAGATATTTCATTTGCCACAGCTTAGTAAAAAGCAAATGGAAGAGTTGCTTGAAGAAAAGGCAAAGTCAAAGCAAAATGAATTAAAAGAGAATAATAACGATATAAACGAAGAAGATGCCACTAATAACTAAATCAGAAGTAATATCTAAGTGTATAACAAATGCAAACTTTGATACACATTTGATTAAGGACACATTTATAGAGATAGCAGAGTTAAATCACGTTAAGCCTTTTTTAGGTGAAGATTTATATGATGCTTGTGTCGCTGGTGGATATGTTACATTAGTAAACGATTATATTAAAAATTATTTGGCATTTTGCGTAAAATTTGAGATATTGCCAGACATAACTTATAACACAACATCACAAGGTGTTGTAGATAATTTAGCAGACTTTACAAGTCCTGTAGACCCATCTAAGTTAAATTACTTGAGACAAGAAACTTTTAAAAAGGCTGAAACGTACAAGAAAAAAATGGAGAAATATTTAGATGATAACATTACTTTATATCCTGAATGGAAAGGATGTGATGGCTGCGATAACAAAACAAAAGGTGGAAATGTAAGTAAAAGACATGGGATTATAACATACTAGATAAATGAAGCACCATAATAATTTAACTGATTCCCAAATACATAATCCAAAAGGATTTGCTCCTGCAAGAAAACGAACTGTGTCCACTAAGAATGGGCAAAGTATAGTTGAGTGGGTAAAAGCAAACTATACAAGCACACTAACCATAACTCCTATTGCAGATGTTGCTGGTAATTTACACCATCAATATTTATGTATATATAATAGTTATGATGAAACTAAGTATGCTGTATATTTTCAAATCATAAACACAAATGTTATTTCTACTCCTGCTGGTTATGGAGGCGTTATAGCTGTAGATGTTACCAACACAGGTATAAACTCTACAGCTTTAGAGGTAGGAACTGCTTTGCATGGTGCTTTAGATGCACACGCAGACTTTGTGTCATCAAAAGACAGTAGTGGGGTAGTAACTGTAACAGGATTGACTACAGCCTCCCCTGCCCTAGAAAATGGAACAGGATTTGGTGTTAGTATCGCAGATGTAGAAATCACAAATGAAGTGCTACATACCGATGCAAATGGTAACATAAGATTCACTCCATTTTCTACGATATTAACTAACACAGGTGTAAACGATAAAAACTATGTGCATAATCAAAATGTTGCTAGTGCAACTTGGGTTGTTACACATAATTTAGGTAAAAATACTAGTGTAACTGTTGTTGATTCGGCAGGTACAGTAGTACGAGGTCAAGTTGATTACGATTCGCTGAATCAGGTAACACTAACCTTTAGTGGAGCTTTCTCTGGGAAAGCGTATTTTAATTAATTAATAAATAAAAAAAAAGAAAATGCCAACAATTAAATTTTTAGCTGATTTAGATGTACATGGAATTGTAAATCTAAATGACCATGAGTTGCAGAATTTTAAGATTCAGCACTTAGCTACAGACCCTTCAGGAGTTGAAGGACAAATATATTATAACACTGCTTCTAACGTCATAAAGTATTACGATGGTTCTGCCTGGATTTCATTATCCTCTGCTACAGGTGATATTACTGAAGTTATCGGTGGTAACAACATTGATGTTTCAGGTGGTACTAGTGGTGCTGCTACTGTAAACCTTGATAGTGCTACAATTAGTGCAATTAGTGCTAACACAGCAAAGACTGGTATTACCACAGCACAAGCTAACGCTATCACAGCTAACACAGCTAAGACAGGTATTACGACTTCACAGGCAAATGCTATTACAGCAAACACTGCTAAAGTAACCAACGTAAGCACCAATCTATCTGTTACACAAAGTGGCACATCATTAGTAGTAAATTCTAGTGATGGTACAAACGCAAGTTTACCTGCTGCTGATACAGATAACTGGGGTGTTATGACTGATGAAATGTTTGATGCAATTCAAGCAAACACAGCCAAAACAGGTATTACTTCTACACAAGCAGATAAGTTGTCTAATATTTCTGTTAGTCAAGCTGTAAACTTAGACACAATGGAGTCTAACATAGCTACAAACAACGCTAAAATATCTTATACAGATGCTTCGGCTGTAGCTGCGAACACAGCAAAGAACTCTTATCCAAGTGGTGATTCTACTAAAGTAGGATTTATATCTGTAACACAAGCTGTTGATTTAGACACTATGGAGTCTAATATTGCAACTAACAACGCTAAGACTGGTATTACTGGTGCTCAAGCTAGTGCAATTACAGCTAACACAGCTAAAGTAACAAATGTAGATACCGATTTAGGTGTTGTTACAAATTCAACTAGTCTTACAGTAACATCATCTGATGGTAATAATGCTTCTCTTCCTGCTGCAAACACAACTAATTGGGGTGTAATGACAGATGAGATGTATGACACATTACAAGCTGCTGCACCTAAAGCTAGTCCTGCATTAACAGGTACTCCAACAGCACCTACTGCTGCTGCAAACACTAACACAACACAAATTGCAACTACTGCTTATGTACAAACAGAGATTGGTGATTTAATTGGTGGAGCTCCAGGAGCATTAGATACTTTAAACGAGATTGCTGCATCTATTAATGATGATGCTGATATTGCTGGTACACTTACAGCATCTATTGCTGCTAAAGCACCATCTGCTGGTAGTAGTTCTATTGTAACTGTAGGTACTATAACAACAGGTGTATGGAATGGTACTGCTATTGACCAGGCTTATTTAAGTGGTCAAAGTGGAACAAACACAGGTGATGAGGTTGCTGCAAGTACAACTACTGCTGGTGTTGTAGAGAGAGCAACAAATTCAGAAGCTGCTGCTGGTACTGATACAACTAGATATGTAACTCCTGCACATTTAGCTGCAAGAACTTATACTACAACTATTGGTAATGGTTCTTTAACTAGTATTGCAGTAACTCATAACTTAGGAACAAGAAATGTTATTGTACAAATGTATGATTCTTCTTCTTATGAAACAGTTTATGCAGAAGTTGTAAGAAATTCAAATAACCAAGTTACTGTTGGATTTAACGATGCTCCAGCAACTGATGATATTACAATTTTAGTATCTAAAGTAGGATAATAATAAATTAATAAACTATTATGGCAAGACCTTATGAAAAAAGTAACGCTAAAGTATTTGCAATACCAGGAGGTTCAGCAGGTACTCACGATGGCGATGTTACATTTTTAGGAACAACAACAACTACAACTGCTGGTCGTATTTATACACCTTTAATTGTTAGTGGTAGTAGTCCTATCTGGGTTTCTGCCGACCAAGATGTAGCTGGTAGACACGATGGTCTACTAGCTGTGGCACTAGGAACAAGCTCCACTCAAGACGGAATGCTCTTGAGGGGAGTTGTTACTATTGGTCAAACACTTAGTGGTATAGGAGACCCTGTATATCTAAGTGATAGTGGTTTATTTACTATGGAAGCACCAACAGGATTAGGCGATAATGCCAGAGTAATTGGTTTTCTTTTAGCAGAAAGTCAAGTTTATTTTAATCCTGATAATTCTGTAGATGCAAGAAAGGTAAAGCAAATTTCTACTAGCGACCACTCATTTTATTTGAATAGTTCTAGTACAACATCAGACTTTTTTATTCCTTTTAACAACCTAAATGAATCTAGCAATCCAACAATTTACTATACAAGGACATTAGCTCCTTATGGTGGTAGACTGCTAAAAGCTATTGTTAGGTCATCTGCAAACATTGGTTCAAGTTGTAAATTACAATTTCATAAAATAACTAATACAGGAGTAGGCTTTGGTACTACACCAACTGAAGAGGTTACAGGAATTAATTTAAGTGTTGCACAAACTAGCAGAACTGTTGGGTTTAGCAGTGCAACTTTTAGCGAAGGAAACGTATTAGGCGTTTCTATTATAAAATCATCTTCAGGAGTAGCAAATGTAAATGTTACTCTTGTTTGGGAATACACAATATAATTATGGCATTAGCAACAAGAAAATCATCAGACATATTTAACAAGAATGAAGGAGAAGAGAGAGATTCTAAATCAATAGACACGTCTACTGAAACTGAAATTAGAACTAAATTTGACAATGGAGACCACATACTTGATGAGGGTATGTTTGAGAGCTTAGCTCCTGCCTTATATGCTATACAGCAGCTTTCTGAAGATATAGAAGAGTTAAGAAGATATATTCAGGCAGAAATTACAAGTATTACCACAGCACAAGCAAGTGCGATAACAGCTAATACTGCTAAGACTGGTTTAACTTCTTCACAAACAACTATATTAAGTAACTTGGCTAATTTGCCAACAAGAAGAGGAGCTTCAGGAACTTTATATAATGATAGAGGTATAGTAAGGGTATCATAAAACAATAAATAATTTTTAAAAAATAAATAAATGGCAACAACAGTAACAAACGCAAATTTAACTGTAACATTGACTGATAATGTAACATTGAATGGTCAATCTTATGGTAACACAAACACCTTAACAATAGCTGATATTGATGAGGTATATAGCAGAGTAGTAGAAGTTCCGATTTCTGCCTTTACTCCTATAGTAGAATTAGGTTCTACAGGACAAGGGTCTTTAGTAGCTGCAAACGTAAAATATATTAGAGTTACAAACCTAGATGACACTAACTATGTAAACCTAAAAGTATTTGGAACAGATGGTATGGTAATTAAATTAGAAGCAGGTAAGTCTTTCATCATGGGTGGTGCAAGTTTTGATGCTGACAATGCTGATATAGCACAAGGAGCAGTTTCTTATAACTCAACTTTTGTAATGTCTGCTGAAGCAAGTGTAGCAGCTTGTGATGTAGAAGTATTTGTAGCTTCTATCTAATGAAACTCAAGGTTCTAAGGTTTAGTAGTCAGGCAGACTGTACAAATGGTTTGCTTTTTGAAGATAGCGACATAGGCTTATTGTTTATGGCGTATACCTTAGAGGATGAACATAGAGTTTTAAAGGTCAAAGGAGAAACAAGAATACCTGCTGGTACATATAAAATACAATTTAGAAATGAAGGTGGATTTGATGCGAAGTATAAAAAAAGATTTCCTACAATTCATAAAGGTATGTTGGAAGTATGTAATGTACCAGGCTTTGAATACATACTTATCCATTGTGGTAACGATGATTCTCATACTGCTGGATGCCTTCTTTTGGGTGATTCACAAGAGAACAATAAAATCATCAAAGATGGCTTCATTGGAAAGTCCACTAATGCGTATAAAAGAGTATATCCAGATATTGCGAAAGAGCTAGAGAAAGGAAATGAAGTAACAATAGAATATATAGATTTTGATAAAGTAAAATAATGGCAACTAATAAGGACATTATAAAGGAAGTAGCATTAATGGAACAAAGAATAGACTCTATGGAGGATAAATTAGACAAGGTGGTAGCTAAATTAGATATGCTCACAGAAAAAGTATTAGACCCTGATTTGGGTGTAGTAGCTAGAGTAAATCGTAATACATCCACTAGAAAGCTAATGAGTAAATCCCTTTGGGTAATCTACGTTGCATTAGTTGGTCTAATAGTTAAGATGTTTCTAGGGTGATACAAAAGGACTTAACAATAAACATAGGTAACATTATATGGATAATTGGTATTATCTTTACTATGGGTATTGCGTATAGTCAAATAGGGCAACTAGGAGAAGACATAAGCGTATTAGAACAAAGGCTAGAAAAGAAGATAAAGATAATCAACGAGTGTGAAGATAGAATTGTGGAGCTAGAAAAAGATTTAGCTACATATAAAAATTGTAAACATCATAAATAATGGGTATACTATCAAAAATATTTTCTAGTGGCACTTCTGAACTTGTCAAAGAAGTTGGTGGGGTTATAGATAATCTTACGACAACACAAGAAGAAAAGTTACAAGCAGAGCAAAAAATAAAAGAGCTTTTTATGGCTCACGAAGCAGAAATGCAAAAACAAGTAACCCAAAGATGGGTTTCTGACATGAATAGCGACTCTTGGTTGAGTAAAAATGTACGACCAATGATACTTATATTTATCGTTTTATGCACAATGCTATTAATTTTCATAGATGCTGGAGTTTTAGCATTTAAGGTAGAAAACTCATGGATTGAACTAATAAAATTGACTTTATTAACAGTCATTGGTTCATATTTTGGAGGAAGGTCTTACGAAAAGGTTAAAAAATCTAAATAAGTTTGGCTTATGCCTAAAAAAAGAAAATTAAATTCAAAAAACCCGAAATATCTGAAACCATCAGAAAAAGACCAAAAAGAATATACTAAAGTTCTTATAAAAGAGGTCAAAGGGTGTAAAATCTACGGAATATGGGAAAAAGACTAAGATTAAACGATGATGAGGTTAATTTAATATACAAGCATAGAGCTGGTGAATTAGATAACCTAAACTACAACCTTACGCACAACTCTGCATTAGACCAACACCTTGCTGAAAGAGGGATTGACAAAAATGATGTCATTTCTGTAAAACATTGGCAAAATATGTCTGGTGAATTACGTTTTAGTGTTGTTACAAAAACTGGCTCTGTAGACGAGAAGAGTGTTTTTAATAACGTACTACAACTTATAGAAGATAATGCCCCTAAGTACCCTAAAATCAAGTATAAAGGTGGAGACCACCTCTTGGTCATAAACCCTGCTGACATTCATATAGGTAAATACGCAAATAAAGAAGAAACAGGCGAAGAGTATAACATGGATGTAGCAATAGAAAGAGTGCTATTAGGTGTAAGTGGTCTCATAAACAAAGCAAAAGGTTTCAATGTAAATCGTATTTTATTTTGTATAGGGAATGATGTGCTTCATGTCGATAATGTTTATTCAACGACCACAAAAGGCACTTATCAGGACACAGATGGTAAATGGTGGGAACATTACCAGGTCGCATTACAGGTCTATGTACAATGTGTAGAGATGTTAAGAGAGATTGCTCCTGTAGATTGTGTACATAGTATGTCAAATCATGACTACCAAAGTGGATTTCACTTGGCACACGCACTAAAGGCTTGGTTTAGAAATGCAGATGATGTTACTGTAGATGCAGGAGTATCACATCGTAAGTATTATTCTTACGGATTAAACCTTATTGGTCTTGAACATGGCGACGGATGCAAAATGGACAGTTTACCCTTAACAATGGCACAGGAGAAACCTTTACTCTGGTCGGAAACTAAGTACAGATACTGGTATTTACACCATATTCACCATAAAGTAAAGCATAAATGGAGAGATGCAAAGGATTTTATCGGTTGTACAGTAGAATATATGCGTTCACCAAGCTCTAGTGATAGTTGGCACTCAAGAAAGGGTTATGTTGGCACTCCAAAGGCTGTTGAAGCATTTTTACACGACAAAAACAGTGGTCAAGTAGCAAGATTGACACATTTTTTCTAAAATTGCCAATTATATCAAAATAATTTCTTTATATTGTAAAAGTTTTTAGTTTTATGTGCTTTTATCTACGAAAGCATATTAGTATAGTTGATTTGATAATTGTTAAAAGGGGTAACGACTTGTTACCTCTTTTTTTTATTCAATTATACGCTAGAATTTGCATTTACACGCATAAATGTACGCTAAGATTTCCCTTTACACGCATACACAAGATTTGCTTTGACACCTTTCTGGCACTCTAGTGATTATCTAAAAAATAAATTAGAATTATTTGTTTATTTCAAATTATTGTAGTTATATGATAATTCAAATCAAACAAAAACTAATATTATGAAAGAGAATAGAATATACATAGACAATAGCAGATTTATGGAGTTTATAGATGAGATAGCTACACAATTAACTGAATTAAACTTTCACGAAGATACCTTTGATATGGATGTAGAAAGAGATGAACTAGGCTTCACAGAAGAGGCAAAAGATTTCTACAATGAAAGATATGATGAGGTTGAAAGAATGGCAAATAGTATGATGAATCTGTATAGTGATAACGATAAACCAACGTACAAGATTTATTTTAAAAGACTACATAGAGGAACAGAATTAGTAACTAATGTTACTTTTGTAAATGCTGATAATATAAAAGAAGCTACTTTATATGCTATGAAAACTTTCGGAGATAATTTATTAGAAGTAGTAGAAAAATAATTAACAAACTAAAACACAAAACAATGACAAAAGAATTTTTTTACGATTTACAAAAAGTAACAAATAATTTAATAGATTATAGAAACGAATTGCACGATAAAAAGAATTATAGCAAAGTTCAAGAAGTTAATACTCAAATTAGAAAGAATATAAAACTATTAACTAAGTATTCAAAATAAAACAATATGGAAAAGCAGAATAATACACCAAATTATCTAAGATTACTGTGGAAATATGAAATTATTGATACAAAGCAGTATTTTTTTAGATTGAAAGCAAATGAACTAGGTATTAACACTTATAAATTAATTGTATGATAGTATTTTGGATATTTATAGTTGCATTGGCATTTTTAGTTTATGTTAATGATATGTAAAAAGAAAGCCCCTCAATTTAGAGGGGTTTTTTTATTGTTGAAAAAGTACGCTAAAAATTTCGTTTACATAAAAGTACGCTAGGTTTTTCGTTTACATAGACTAGGGTACTTTGTTGGCTTTTGGTGTTTTGGTGCTTTTATTATTGCTTTTGTATTTATTAACATCTAACACAAAAAAAGTTAATAAAAAAAGAGTTTAGTGTAATTTTTTTATATATTGCACCCATCAAATCAATTAATAACAAAAACTAAAAAAATGCGTAAAGTATTAAAAAATTCGAGCGAGGTAATACATTACTTTGCAAATCAAATTCAAAACGAGGGAAAAAATCAAAGTAGGAATATATATTTTGAGGGAAAAAGTCTTTTTTCTTATGGTAGTCATTACAAACTAGCCCAAATTTTAACGCCTCTAAGCGTGTTAATAAATGACATCGGTTACAGTGTTACCACATCGAAACACATACACGAAACCACACACGCAACGAGACATTTAACTAGATTTTTTTCTAGTGAGGTATTTCTTAAAAACGCCCTAAGCGAGTGCGAAAGCCTAGCCCAAAAAATACCTTTTGCGAGGTCAAACAAATTAAACCATATAAATAGGATAAAACGCCTATATAATAAGGTTATCGAATTTGATTTATTTTGTAGGGATAACAAAATCAATTTTTTAAGGTGGTCAAACTATCAGAAAATCAACACCAAACTAGACAAACGCTCAAAAGATTTCAAAAGGCTTCAATACTTGTATAATAGTTTATCAAACATCGAAACGCTCGAAAGCGAAATAAAAGCCCAAAAGCAAATAGAGAAAGCAAAGAGAGAGAGAGAGCAAAAACAATTAATAAAAAGGTATAGACTAGGCAAAAGCGACTTTTTACGCTTAGATTTTGACCTTTTGCAAATAAGATATAACGAGCAAGGGTATCACGTCCACACCTCTCAAAACGTGCGTATTGATATACAAGAGGCTAAAAAGCTATTAATAGCCTTAGAAAGCCTCAAATATAATCAAGAGGCAATAAATAACACTTTGAGAGGCTACAAGATAAGCCACTACACTATTAAAGGGGCAAAAAATAACGCTTTAGTGGTGGGGTGTCATCGTATTAAATTCGATGAGATTAAAACAATAGCAAAGCAAATCAAATCAATTAATTAATAAATACTAACTTAATAACTAATAAAATGAAAGTAAATTACAAAATCCTATTCAATAGAGATAATCACACAAACAAAGTTCAAACACAAATAGCAAAAGCAAAAGACTATTTAAACAATACATTAAGATTTTCAAAAGTACCGTATTTTTGTACTGTCGGCTTTTGTGGTGGTGGTGATGTAGAAAACAATACAACCACGTTTGAAATTACTATGTTCATTGATGATGATGTAAAGTTAAGATATGACTTAAACAATTATATCATTGACACCTTTAAAGGGTGCGAGGTGTGGTTATTCGAAAACAATTTAATCCCTCACAAAATCAGCTAATCATGACAAAGGAAATATTATTTAACAGCCTTTATATCATAGGCACTTTATCAACTGTTTTGTGTTGTATAGTGTTTAGCTAATAAACAAATCAAACTAATTAAGCCCCTATTTTATAGGGGTTTTTTTTGGCTCTATGGGTTACGCCTTAGGGCTTTTTTTGTGGCTTATTGTGTGGGCTTATTGGCTTATATAAGGGGCTTATATTGTGGGCTTATTGTGTGGGGTTTTGGTGTGTTATTGTGTGGGCTTTGTGTGGTGTGGTGTGTGTGTTTGTGTGGTGTGTGGGTTCTATTGGTTTTGGGGTGTGGGGTTACGTTTCAGAGGTTTTGTTTTACACTTGTTCGGGGTTGGCTCTTGTTCCTTTTGGGCGTTGTTTTATGCTGTTTTGGTGGCGTCTGGTGGGGTTGTTTTGGTGTGTGTTTGTTAAGGTTCGCCAATAAAATATGACGCTTTTGTGCTTTGCTTTCTGTTAATTGTGGCACATTGTAACGCTCTGGTGGTGTTGTATTTACGTGTTTGAGGGGGTTTTTTAGGGTACTCAGATATTCACACTAGATTTTCCAATTTTCAAGTTTATTACAC
>Ga0206677_10000747_pt1 | contig 30928 bp, 34 predicted proteins | sample M130m12015metaG_FD_155475 | JGI IMG/M metagenome (GOLD analysis project Ga0206677, IMG submission 155475) | Ammonia-oxidizing marine archaeal communities from Monterey Bay, California, United States - M1 30m 12015 | ecosystem: Environmental > Aquatic > Marine > Intertidal zone | place: USA...
ATGCAGCGATTGTGGAAGTCGCTCCTTAACTCGCGATGAGACCCGCGGTGAAGTCGTCTGTGATGATTGCGGACTAGTCTTAGAGGATAACGTAATTGATCAAGGAGCAGAATGGAGAGTATTCTCACCAGAGCAAGGAGATCAGCGTGCACGTACTGGTGCTCCAATGACAGTAATGCTTCACGACAAAGGGCTGTCAACTGATATCGACTGGCAGAACAAAGACTATTCTGGTAAGACCATCAATTCCCGATACCGCTCTCAGTTCTATCGTATGAGGAAATGGCAGAAGAGATCACGCGTTTCGAACGCTACAGAAAGGAACCTGGCAATGGCACTAGCGGAATTAGACCGTATGGCAAGCCGACTAGAGCTTCCAAAATCGGTTAGAGAAGCAGCAGCTGTAAATTACAAGAAGGCTGTTGAGAAGAGGCTAATCAGAGGCCGCTCGATTGAAGGAGTAGCAGCAGCATCATTGTATGCGGCATGCAGGCAGTGTGGTGTCCCTCGTACTCTAGATGAAATTGGTCAAGCAAGTAGAACCGGCCGTAAAGAAATCGGTAGAACCTACAGATTCATGGTTCGTGAACTTAAGATGAAAATAATGCCAACAGGCCCTGAGGATTATATCTCAAGATTCTGCTCAGGTTTAGGTTTGGATGCTGAAGTCGAAGCAAAAGCCCACGAATTAATCAAGGCTGCGCAAGAAAAGGAATTGACAAGCGGTCGCGGACCTACGGGGATTGCGGCATCGATCATCTACATCGCAAGCGTTCTTTGCGGCAAGAGAAGAACACAGCGCGAAGTCGCAGAAGTAGCAGGCGTTACAGAAGTCACAATCAGAAATCGATACAAAGAACTAATTCAGAATCTAAATATCGAGCTAGACATCTGATAGTAATTCAAGAATCGAGAATTCACAGGAGTGAATCTGATGAAAAGTAAACGTAGGGTTTCTGAAAAGGTTCTAGAGGCGTTGGCAGAAAGGCTAGCCACAACTTTGGAATCAGGAGCTAATTCGTGGCCATTACCACACCCTCCACAATCTGATCCGGATTTCCCCCCTGTTCATCCAAAAGACAAGCAACAAGTAATCGAACTAGGAGTCGGCCTTCTTCAAGCAGATAAGGGAATGTTCGACAGACATCTTTCAATTGTAGTCGACATGATTGTTCCTCACAGAATGAATCTATCTGACGACCCGTTTGAGATTCACGAGCGATGGCTACTCAAGAGACTAGATGTGTTAACTGAGAGGCTTTTGTTTGCAATTGCTACAGAGTGGCTCGCTCAAGCATTGGACCGCTCGAACCCATCTCCAGACCGCTGGTGGCTATCTGTTGTCATGGTAAACGGTCTCTGCGATGCATCACACGGCCAATCCGTACACCAAGGCTACCACCTTGTCGAATCCATTGCTTTAGCAGAAAGGCCAGGCACTTGGCATACCCAACCCGATGTCTCCAATGCTAATATTGATTGGAACCCTCATGGAATGGTACCAAGAACAACCTCTGTTGTAGCACATGAAGCCGGTGCAGAAGCGGCGGTATGGCTTATGATGCAGTTAGAAAATAGCGGAGTAGAGAGGCGTAAATTGCTAATCGAGTGGTGCCGATTGTTACTTGAAAGAAAGGAATTAATTGGTCCCCTGGGGATATCGCAGATACTTATCCGTAGATCTAGTGATTCGTCTGAAGAAGTATCTAGTCGTGTAGTAACCTGCTTAGCTAAATTGATTGAAGGCGACAAAGATTCAGGGCTTGAGTGTATTAGAGTTCTAAATTCAAGAGACGATTTGTTTACTCGCCGTGCAATGGCCGATGTCCTAACGAGGCTTTTTAGAAGAATAACAACTGATGCAATTCCATTGCTAAATAGCATGTTAGAGGATGAAGACGAGAGTGTTCTGGCAGCAGCCAGCGCAACTATCGGAGACCTGAGGTTCCTTGACAAAGAGATGTGGGCTAACAAAATCGACGAACTCTGTGGCCACCAATCCCAGATAGTGCGCCGCAATTTAGTCTATACAATCAGAGATTACCTCGAAGAATTCTCTGAAGATGAACGTGGAATTATTCCAAAACTATGGGCAGACGGCGATGAAACCGTGCTAACCCGCTTGAAAGAATTGTTGATGCGTATGGATGAAGTTAACGCAGATAGATTTGCTTCTACTATACGTTCTTTACAACATTTAGACATCAATGGTCTATGGGCCCCAATGAAAGTCAGGGACGAGGAAAGAGCAACTCAGTGGCAAGATTGGCTTGCAGGCAATGCCGACCAACCCACAACGCCTGAACTACCTCAAATTCACGTATCTGATATGGCAGAGGGCGAATTGCCTAACCTAAGCGACGCTCTAGATAGGCTGGACGATATGGGCTTTTTAGACTAATTTACAATCAATGTTTAGATTGGGCAAGTATTGACCTTTTGATTTAGATAATTTATTCTTCTTCAGTAGAAAGTGGGCCGGCAGTAGAGAGCCAAACATACAACCCATTGGTAGTAACCAATAGGCCGACTAAAGACATAACCAAACCAGCAGGCTCAGGGAAAAAGTCGATTCTACCAATTGCATATGCAATGCCTAGAATTACCAGACCTGTGGTGATTACAAGTTTCGATGAAGATTCAGGATCTTTCCATAAATCAAGTGTAGGAACAACTCCCGGTTTCTCGAATGTCACCCTGAACCATGCTAAGTAAAGAAGAATCATTCCTGCTAATCCTAGTGCTCCCGAAGTGAAGGTTGAGTCTTCCCACGGACCTTTTGGAGAAATATCAGTGAAGGTTAATCCAACGAGAATTATTCCGGCAGCGGCAAAGATTCTCCACTCAGCCTTTTGCCCCATAAATTGGGCTAAGGGGCGCGACGCTTGAAAGCAATGGGGCTGTGAGGTGAGTTATGGCAGCGGTTGAAGACGCAGTATTGGTTGCGGGCGGTATTGGTTCAAGGATGTTGCCGGCAAGTGCAGCAATCGCTAAGGAAACTCTCCCTCTAGTCGATATTCCCGCTCTAACACATTTAGCAAGAGAGGCAGTGGCGGCAGGTGCTAAAAGAATCCATATAATAACCTCGCCAAGTAAAGACTTGAACGGGATACTGAAAGATAATACTTGGCTTAATGACAAGCGTCCTGATATTGATGCTGAGATACTTTCACCATTTTGTGATGTCGAGGTTCTAGTCCATACCCAAGTAGTTGCAAAAGGCTTCGGAGATGCCCTAAGTTGCGCATTGCACGCAATCAAGGGGCCATTCATGGTTTTGCTAGGAGACAACATTCTTCTCGATTCATTCAGCTCTGGAACAAATTATACTCCATCAAATGCTTCTAGAATCCTTGTTAAAGAATATCAAAGAACTAACCGGCCTTGTGTAGGCCTTTCTGCCGTTAGTGATCCACAAAATTACGGAGTAGTATCAATGGATGGAGATTATGTCAAAGAAATAATTGAGAAACCAGATTCTGATAATGCTCCTTCAAATCTTGTGCTGTGCGGGAGATACATCTTCACAGAAGACACCTCCGATCTGTTGGAAAAATATTCCTTCGAAGAATTTGGCGAACTTCAGTCTATAGCAATACAGCAACATTGGATGCAAAATGACGGCCTAATCGGAGTAGAACTTGTAGGATTTGAATGGTACGATTCTGGTTCACCCATGCCCTGGCTCAAGGGGCAAATCGATTATGCTCTTAGACGAGAGGATATGCGAGATGAACTTAGAGAATGGCTCGAAGGAAGACTTCAGCGTTGACCGGGCTTCCAAAAGGATAGAGAAAGCGGAACTTCGTCATTCGCAGCCCTAATTGCAAGGTGGTCGGCTCTTTCATTCCACCTGTGTCCGCTGTGAGCCTTGACATGCTCCCAGGATAATTCTCTAAGTTCAGAAACTTCATTCCAAAGAGATTGAACATGGGCGACTAATTCTCGGTTTGCTTTGGCTTTCCAAGCTCCAGTTGCTTGATTACCAGCATATTGGGAGTCGGTTTTGATGATTATTTTACCACCGCTTCCTTCGGTGAGAGCCCATCTCAAGGCTTCAGCGAAAGCGGTAAGCTCTGCAGTATTATTCGAACCTACTTCCGCGCCAATGAATTCCGTACTCTCAAAATCAGTAATCACCCTGCCATTAAATTCATGCATAACTTCACCATTTCCACGGCCTAAATCATTAGATCCGGTGATTACTACAACTCCCCACCCAGCAGGAGTTTCACTATCCACATTTTGGTTCCCTATGCAGGACCCATCAACATAGATGTGGAGCATTATAATTTCACTCGCCGATTTCAGCCTTGTAATCTGCAGCTGACATCAAGCCCGAAACGGCAGACGGGTCATCTAACTTCATTCGAATAATCCAACCTTCTCCATATGGGTCTTGGTTCATTAGTTCTGGAGCGTCATCAAGTGCGTCATTCACTGCGGTTATCTCTCCGGCAAGTGGTGCGAAAATAGGGGATGCGGATTTTACAGATTCAACGATAGCAAACTCGTCCATCTCTCCACACGATTGGCCAGACTCTGGCAATTCAATGTAAACGATGTCTGTTAATGCATCTTGTGCGTGGTCAGTTATTCCGATGACTACCTCGTCACCTTCGACTCTGATCCACTCGTGCTCTTTGGTGTAGTATTGGCCTTCTGGAATATCACTCATGATTGTCCCTCTAACCCTGTCGAATCAGTCAAGCAAATCAAACCTTTCTCAAAGTTGATTTGTACAATTTGGACAAATATTCCAAGTTGGCTCTACTGCATTACCGCAATTTGGACAATTTCTATTACTATTATCAGAGATCATCACCGAGTCGTTGAGAACAGTATTTCCGACCTGTCCTATCTGAACGACAGGTTGAGTCTGCTCTAGGTGTTCTTGCCTAATCCTGCCTGCTTCTGCGAACATTCCTGCCTTTTCATAGGCTGTTGCTGCTTGTTCCCAGTTTCGTGCCAACTCGAAATTCTTCGCTTTTTTAATCAATTGTTCGGCCTGAACTTTTGGGCTCGGTGGGGCCTGACGAGGATTTACCGAAGCGGCGGTAGATGGGCTTTGTATCACGGGCTGGTGTACAACCTGTTGAACAACAGGAACGTATTGCGGCTGTTGCTGAACTACTACAACTCTTTGAGTATCATTTTTAGTACTCAGGGCGCTAAATGCGAAAATTAGAGAGCCACAGCACATTAATCCGCCACAAACTCCGCTGGGGCTGAGACCATTGTCAGGTTCATCAGAACCATCATCACAATCCCGTTTACCATCGTTTTCAAGCTCTTCTTGAGGGTCGTAAATCACTTGTCCGTCAGCGCACAGATATCCAACATCGCCTGCTGAGTTTTGCTTATACTCGCCGCGTTCATCGTTTTCTTGATTAATATCAACGATGTAGAAAATAACTGCAATAATCCCTAGAACAATACACACGTTCCAATATAGAGATTTTTTCTTCTTACCTTCATCTGGAGGTAGGGTGTAATTCATTCCTGTTCCTCCAATTCTTTTGAAAGCATAGTATGCTCAAGTTTTGCCCAAGCGTTACCAACATCGTCTTCCTTCTTAGAATTAGTCAATTCACCTTCAATCCTGTCTTCCATTGCAGATTTATTTTCGTTAGGAAATAATGTTCCAAGAGGTCCTTCGCCACGACCAGTTGGTCCAGAAAGCGATAAAAGAATAATTCCCATCAATGGAACGATTAATCCGATTTCAGGCTTTTCTATTTCTAAAGCTCCTGAAATCAGTGCTAATCCACTAGCAAGAATGAGCCCAAGCCCAGTCCCAAGGAGTAACCTCTGGGCGCTTTTTGCTGGGCTCATAGAACTCCGAATGCGTAATAGGGCATGAACCCAACGCTTACCTCAATAGGTTTCACGCATTAATTTGTGAATTTTGTAAGGTAGCAGAGCACGATTAACAGGAGTTACTTCGAGTATCCTTGCATCGTCTCTTCGCCGAATGTCTTGTAGCAACGGGTGTCTACTCTTTTTGTGGAGGGCGAGAAGTGTTGGCTTGTCAACTTCCAAAGCAGATCGCACTACATTGACAAACCCTTCAGATTCAACAGCAAACTTTCCAATTTCATCGATAACAATTACTTCAGAATAGTCTCTAGCGTGCTCAATTGCAGGTATAGCAACACTCTCAAGAGCTTCAGTGTCTATTCCATATCCAAGTACTCTGAGGCGGGTTTCAATGGATTTGTGGGCCATAACGGCTTCCTCGCCTGTTGTGATATTGATAACTTTGTAACCAACTCTTTCGGAGTTTTCAACAATTGGCTCAGTACGCATACCGCCTATGATGTCGCTGTTAGCGCCATCCCCCCCTCTAGCGTTAATTTCTCTGCGCCTCTCGTCTTCAAGCATCTCCAAGACCTTTGCTAAAACTGCGGATTTACCTGAACGGGGCAATCCTGTAATTCCGATTTTTGGATGTATTCCCATATTGTCAAATCCTGAAAAATTCGAATTAACGAATTGCGCTGATTGCTTCGAGGGAGGTACTGATAATAAAGCATGGGGGGGAAAACGGCTTTTTTCTTGTTTCCGGAAACTATGACCCATCATCCGACAATACATCATTCGCGTAAAAAATCAACCTTTTCACAACATTGCATCATCGCCTGGCATAGGCAATGCAATAATCGAACGGCCCTTTGCAGATAGTTTCCAAGAGTTTGAAACCCAGTCTAAGATTTTGGATAAATCCTTCTCATCTAACTCTCCAGCCTCAGCAATTCTCTTTAGAGCCCACAATTCACTTTCGTCATAGTCTCCATCTACAGATGCCAGGAGAGCAGAATCTCTCAAAGCAATTCTGATAGCAGGAATTTCCATACCATCAAGTATCGAATCTAGTTCGGGGGGCTGCGTCAATAACTGACGAACTTCTTCCCGACTTTCTGGATGTAACATCATTGAGCCCATGGACGACTCAATTGCTGATATTTCCTCGCGAACAAGTGCTCCATCAGCAGCAGCAACCATTACCAGTACGCAGGCAATTTTCCTTCTCTGCTCTTCGGCAAGAGACAGCGCAGCATCAGGCAACAGACTAATCACCTTGAAAGGTCATTCAAGAGGTCATATCCTCTCTGCATCCAACTATAACCTTCAACAGTCCACTTGAGCAGACGATTAACGGCATCAGGAAGCAAACCTAGGTGCTCAGCAATAGCATCTAATGCTTCTCTTTCATCTTCATCAACAGTTCCATCCGATGCAGCCATTAGTACAGCATCTCTTAGTGCTAGACGACCAGATTCAGGACCCAGGTCTGCAAGGCATTGTTCTAATGGAGGGGGGTTCTTCAAGGAAGAGCGAATAGCATCACGCTGTTTTGGAGAAAGTAAAGCCGTTCCAAGCCTTTGCTCAAACATTGACATTTCTTCAACAGTCAACTCATTGTCGACACGAGTCATGTACGCTAGTAACTTAGCGTAAGCGAATCTTTCAGCCTGTGGTAATTTGTGGACTGTGTCTGGCAGCATACATGTCCGTGAACGCCGCATGATTTCAATGCCTCGCAAGAATAGTGCTATTCAAATGGAACTAATGCAACGAAGTTGTATGGCCGATGTCGAGATTTACACCAACAAAGGCTGTCCTGCCTGTGTTGGTGCCAAGCATTATCTTGATAGTAAAGGAGTATCTTACGCGGAAAAGAAGTTAGGAAAGTCTAAGAAAATTGATTCTGAGTTTTCAATACGCACCCGTGGTGCAAAAAAAATCCCTCAGATTTTTATTAACGATGAATGGATAGGGGGTTTTGACGAACTGATGAGTTACGACAAAGCAGGAGAATTAGATTGGAGATTGGGCCTTGAAGATAGACCACAAGTTGGCATTTTGAAAACACTTCTCCGTTTCATGAAAGGGGAGAAATATTGACTTCCTTGAATGCAATTTCTCTCTGACCCAAATAGTTCAGGAACCCCCAAAGGCTTGAGTTAACTAGGAAAATAATACGTTCGTTGAACCCCCACGAAACAGTACCAATATAATAGCAAGCAGTCGAACCAATTCCCCCTATGGTGTAGAGAATCATAGTTGCCGGAATTGTCCATTTTATATCTCGATCAGAATCGAATGTCCAGATTCGATGAGTCCAATGTGCCTGTAAAGAACCCAGTATCCAAGCGATGGCCCAAGATACAGTAGGCCAGTAATTACCATCAGGTAGAATGAAAAGAAACAATTCCCAAAGCGAATAGAAAGCCAAGAAATTTATCATGGCAGTTGCAATATATCTGCGAAATGTTCCGTGTTCAGGTAACTCCATCAATCGTCCCCCGTAACAACATCTGATGGTTTACCAGTTGGAATTTTTCTCAAAACGCTATTATCACTTTGAATTGCATCAAGCAGCTGATAATCTACGCCACTACTTCTGGCTAACTCTCTCAATGCTAATGTGTCCTTAGGCAGACATTTACCTCCGAAGCCACGCATTAAACCCATCATAGGTTCAAGATGTGAATCTCCAATGGGTTGATCTTGCGGTGTGGTAATTATTTCTCGTATGATGCTCCATTCTACTCCAATAGATTGACAAATGTCAAACATCTGATTTGCAAAAACTACCTTCATTGCATAAAAATTATTTTTTGTGTACTTCACCATTTCTGCCTCGGTACTAGTGGTATGAAATTTATTTTCTCCAACATCAATACCTGCAATTCTGTGTTGTTCAAAAACAAGTTCTGCAACATCGCTAAACAATGTACCAACTACCAATATTTTCTGATTTGAAAAATCTTCGAATCTCTGCCGTTCGACTAAAAATTCAGGAGAATATGCTAATTTGAGTTTTGAAAACCTTTCTTGTAGTAATTGAGTAGTGCCCGGAATTACTGTACTTTTGATAATGGCTATGAAACCATCTGGTAACTCTTCGAGTACCTCTTCGACTATGCTTATGTCGCATGAGCCGTCCTCCCTTGGAGGAGTGGGCACTGCAATGTATGCCATATCACAGTTTGAAATCAAATCATCCAAATCGGTATTCCTGCTTGGGTCATGGATGTATAGTTCATGGTAGTCTCTAAAACAATGTTCGATTGTCCCACCAACCATTCCTGCTCCGATAATTCCAATTTTCATTTACCTTCCTCCTGAATTCTGAAAATACCCTTTTCAACCATTAATGCTGCGTTGTGAAGCCCTTCCGGGGTCCCACAATCAATCCAGGTATTTTCTCCGACAGAGACAACTTTAGCACTTCCTTCGACGATGTATTGTTTGGTAATCTCAGAAATCGAAAAGTCCTCTGAATGCTCTACCTCATCTAAACGATTCCAAAATGTTTCATCAAAAATGTAAATGCCCCCAATAGCTAGATTACTGGGCGGGTTGGAAGGTTTTTCGATTACATCAACAATCTGATTATCTTCAATAACTGCAATTCCAAAAGCCTCAGGATTTTCGACCTCTCGTGTTAATAAAACCGCGCCTCCAGTAAAATTGACGACCTCGTTCTCTAGATTTAAATTCGTAATATTGTCAGAAAACCATATCATCAAAGGGGTATCTTCATTTCCCTTTCTCGCCAACTGTAGAGCCGCAGCAACTCCTTGAGGCGACTCTTCAAGCACATATTTCGCATCATCCCCAACGTGTTCCCGGATTTTATGTATGAAACGATTACCAATAATGGTGATATCTTTTATTCCTGAATTTCTTATTGTCGCCAAAGCGTAATCAATTATTGGTTTTCCACATAATGGAAGCAATGTTTTGTGCGTATAGTTAGTCATAGGAAGCAATCTGCTTCCATGACCTCCTGCAACTAAAATCGCTTTCATCCCTAAGTCCTCATTGACTTTGCTTATTGATTCACTGGGAATCTTCACCTATGTTGGCTGCTTTAGTAAAGGCTCCCTCTTGTGCGTTCTTATCAAAATACTCTGTTCTAACCAAATCTCCCAATTTCTCAACCCCGTATTCGATCAAATCCGGATCGTTTGCTTCTGCAACCTCCCATCGCTTTTGGGCCATATCTGCATACCCCAAATTTGCTTCTGCAACCATTTGTTCTCCAGAAGTTAAATCTCCTTCCATGCCAATATACTTCTTTCCTTCCAATTGTGCATCTCTTCTTGAAGGCTCATGGCCTAATTTGAAATCGGTTTTCCCCCAGTCTGGACCCGCCGGGTCCACTCCCCGCTCTCTGGTTGGGTTATTTTGGTCCATATCCGTAGCAATCCACTCAGATAAAAATTCAAGATATGCTTCATAACGTGCCTCCTGGTCATCGATATCAAGTAAATGCGTCATGTCATATCTTTGCGCAAAATTCTCTTCGCTTTGGTGAAGTAACATTCCTAGAACACTTGAGATTAACCCCCCCCCTAGCAATAAATAATGGACGCCATAATCCAATGGATCATTCATACCCAGCCCGATTATAATTGCAAATGTAATCAAAATAACGCCTATTCCTAAGAAAAACGAGTAGACCTTTGAACGTAGTTTCAATCGCATTAATTCTCGAATTGAATCGTGCATAGAACCATCTCATCCTAGTAGGGATATTATGTCGTCAGTCATCGCAGGTGTTGAATGATTCTCTTGTGTGAGCACAGAATCGCGCATATTGATGTGTTGCCTAGGTTCTAGGGCTAGTTTTTCAAGAACTACAGAAAGAACTTCCTGTACTCTTGTAGTTTGTTGACCTTGAGAGATAATCATTCTTTCAAGAGATTCAAGTGTTTCAAAAGAGCGGTCACTTGAAACCTCAAGTGCTGTTTTCTGTGCATCCATCGCTTCTTCCTGTCGCGCTAGTAACTCTCTAGCGGCCGGGCTTCCAATAGCGTCTCGACGGTGTAACTCTTCTAGAGCACCACGAAGATCCTTGGTTGTGACGTCTAATGCTCTCTTCATATCACAAATTTGGTCTATTGCAATATTTAGCTCGGTCTGTAGTGATGAAGCTTTGTGCTTCAGGTGACTTCTGGCACTTCCTTGAATCATTGATTCAGTGATGAACACGGCGAGTATTCCGGAACAGATTGCCCCAGTAGGAGGGATGTGTAACATCGTCATTAACGCCCAAACTGCAATCCCCGTAACCGCCGACCTTCCTATGCTCATTACAATAAAGTAGCATTCCGGTATATATTGAGTGATAGTTGGGAGTCCGTGGGGCCCCACCTTTTCACTCATCGGGGATGAAACAATCATCATCAATTTCGTGAATCTGCCCGGTCATTATCAAATGGTCTAGGGCTTCATCACATTCTTCTTGTGAGATTCCGTTTTTAATTAGAGGCGAATACAGGTCTCCTAGGTCTACCCAATTCGCCCCATTTCCAACCTTTTCTTGTGCGACAATAAGCATCATTTGAGCGGTGACTGCAAGCAAAGGGTCGTCGAGATTATCATCCGGCAGTAGGCTGATGAAAGCCCCAGCAGGGTGAGGCTCCTCATTTACGATTTCTTCAATTCGATTTGTCAGGTGTTTCAAAGGGAGGGGTATATCGAAACAATCGAACAAATTAGTTTGGCCTTGAGGGATTTCTCTAATGTCTTCAGGGTTGAGTCTCTTTGCAATTGTCTGTAATCGATGGATTCTCTGCTCCAACTGAATTCTCTCTCTTTCAATGTCTTTTTCTAGAATTACCAAGTCTTCGTTTGCTTTACTGATTAACCAGCTCTCAAGATCAAAATAGGGGTCGATTCCAGTCATTGCATCAACTAGTCGCTTCACGACAGGAGGCATTTGGTCGACACGCAACTTTCCTTCGGACTTGTCACGAGATTCCTCAGCCATGCAAGTACGTTGTTATGGCACTCGATAAAGATACACTATGGGGGCCGAGGTACACTTCGATTGGAGCACTGCCCTACTGCGCGCTTGCGAGCCTAAAACGAATACTCCAGTGGACAAACACCTCCCTCTATGTCGGAAGTTGTTGTGGGCGCGCGTTCATGTAGGGGCGACTTATGGCAGTGATATGAGCGACCACCGTATCGCAATTTTGCCCGGCGATGGAACTGGCAGAGAAGTAGCGGTTGAAGCGATGCGAATTCTGGACACCGTTCAGGCTCACACCAATCATGGTTTTGAACAGGTCATGATCCCCTGTGGTGGCCAGCATTACAAGGAAACGGGAGAGGAATGGGCTCCGGGCTCGTTTGAGTTTTGTAGGGATGAAGCAGATGCCATTTACCTAGGAGCAATAGGGCATCCTGGTGCTAGATTGCCTAACGGTGATCTTGCAGGTGGTTCAGTAATTCTTGGTATGCGCTCTGGATTAGATCTTTACGCTAATGTTCGACCAATCAAACTCTACGAAGGTGTTCCTCACAAGGTTCACGGAAAGTTCACTCAGATATGGGAGCCCGGATTAGTCGACATGACCGTACTAAGAGAAAACACCGAGGGACTATACCATTCTCTGCTAAGGAGAAGCGCAGATAGAGCGCTAGGGCGTGAAGAATACATTCCACCTGAAATGACATTCCCTGGATTAGAAGGCGAAGTTGCCTATGACCCTAGGCCGATTTCTGCAAACGGAACTGAACGCTTAGTCCGTATGGGATTCGAAATTGCGCAGAGCAGAAACGGCGCCCCAGTTGATGGAGTAAGCAGAGTTTCTTGTATCGATAAGAGTAACGTTACTCGAGGGTGCCAATTATTTCGCCGAGTCTTCGACAATGTAGCCACATCGTACCCTGGGATCGAAACAGACCACGGATATATCGACGCATTCATGCAATGGCTGACAAGAACTCCAGAATATTATGATGTTGTTGTATCATCAAATATGTTTGGAGATATCGCAACAGATTTAGGAGCAGTTCTTCAAGGGGGAATGGGCATGGCCGCATCTGGGAATATTGGGGACAAGCACGCATTCTTTGAGCCAGTACACGGAAGTGCTCCAAAGCACGCCGGGCAAAATAAGGTAAATCCAATTGCGAGCATAAACTCAATTCAAATGATGCTAGATTGGCTAGGCCGCAAGAATGGTGAAGACGAGCTCATCAAGATTTCAAAATTGATTGACGACAGTGTCGCAGATCATCTAAAAGATGGTAAATCATTGACATACGATTTAGGCGGTACTGCAAGTTGTAGCAGTGTTGGCGAATCGATTGCTAACAGACTTTCATCTCGCTTGAGCGAGTTGTATTGATCAGAAACGATTAGACATAGTTTCTACTATGTGGTCTAGAGCGCTTTGCAATCCTCTATCATTATTCCAATCTGTCGCTGAAGGCTTCTGTGGAATGAACTGGATAAGATTTTTTGCAACTCTTGTTACTTCATCAACAATTCCGACAGTACACCCTTTGGATGAACGGGAAATAGGGTTCAAATCAATGACTAGAACGGTTTTACCCATCGCCATTAGTGCTTCACAACGGTCCCCGTCTTCGAGAGGAACCAAAACCGTATCTGCTTCAAAAATACCATCCTGCTGACAGGCACCACGAGGCCCTTCAAGACCTGGAATACGGGCGTCTGGAATTCCTCCCATTATCTCAACATCTAAGTCCAACTTTTGATTTAGCATCTTGAGGTGTCCAATCAATGCACCCATTCTTTGTGGGGTTCGATAGAAGATATTGATTTCGATAGGACATCCCAGCTGACTAGCAATCGTCAAGAATTCTTGACCTGCTAGAGCAATTGCGTTTCCATTCAGTGATAGGACCGGCTTGTTGGAATTAACAAGACGGGCGGCAGCCTCTCTTGTTGCATCTAATGCGGATGGGATTGTTTGTTCTCCGAGTAAATAATCGAATGCCTCTCCTCTTCCGTGAGCAATCATTGCCGAATCGGCTAACATTCCTTTAACTCCTGCTTCTGCAATCCTTTTTCTAATCATCAAAGATTCATATCTTGGGTGCTCCGGGTCTACAACTTCTTCTTCATTCATATTATTCACCTAATTATTTTCTATTAACATTGACAAGTCAACTGGAGTAGTCCCTCTGTTGATGGTGCTAGTGGAAAGAACATCAAGACCGCATTCTCTCCAATCATCAAGATCAGCAAGCAATATTCCTCCGCTTGCTTCTAAAACAACATGTTCTCTAAGCCCCATTTCTGTTAGCTCATCAGCTACAGATTTACAACGCTCAGGTCCGAAATTATCTAGCATGATAACCAAACGGTCACACCCATCGATCATTCTTCTTTCAGACCATGTAAATGCAGCCATTATCGCTTCTTTTTCTTCGCGAACTTCAATTTCTAAAAATGCCCCACATTCCTCAATGTTGACTTCTGAAAGGTAGCGAGATATTCTAGCTCCATTTCCTTCGATATCGGGATACATTACTGCAAGATCATTTTCTTTAATCATCTTAGCATCGAATTTATTGAGCCTGTGGGTTAAACCTCCGCCCAAGTGGACAGCCCATTTGTCCAACAATCCCCAAATCGTTTTGCGAGTGCAAGCAATCTGGCCTGGCGCTTTAGATGCCCACTTTTTCGACTCAGTAGCGATGCCAGATAGTTGACCAAGGAGATTTAGTATAGTCCTCTCCATCAAAAGAACGGCTTCTTTATCTCCGCGTATTACTGCGATTTCATCACCAGATGTGATGCTTCTTCCTTCGCCGTGACTCCATGAAATTTGCAGACCTCCTGCCCAAATCTGAAGCATATGCTCAACCGCAGCACAGCCTGCTAAAATGCCCCCACTCCTTGCAATAATTTTAGCGGTAACCGATTCGTTGTTACCCATGAAAGGCATATCTATTCCATCATCAGCAAGTAGTGAACTGGTCCACCTGTCGATGCTTGATATTAGCATACGAGAAGGGCCAGTAGCAGGGTCCCATAAAACCGGCCCCCTATCATGAGGGGGGGGTGTTTTGTCAGCCATATATGCTGCTAAGGGTACGAGGACTTGATGGTTATGCACTTCTTGGGCCAACATATGAAGCGGGTTCTTGTGGTGGGGGCGGGCATACATGGCCTTGTTACAGCGGCTAGAGAACATCTAGCAAAGAATCAGGTTTTCATAGTCGAAAAACGCAAAAGAATAGGCGGCAGAGGGACTAGTCAGGAGTCTCATGGGCACCAACTGGAACACGGACCTCATCTTTTACTGAAAGGTGGTGAATTACACAGTATGGTCAAAAAAGTCAGCAAAATAAAACCATCTTTGAAACCACTAAGGCCGAATAAGGTGATGATTGTTGGCCACGGGATGCTTCAGCCCCTCGATAATCCAAAAGCCATGCTCGCCTACAAGTTAGGCAACGACCCAATCAGAGAAGATGCCGTAAAATTGGTATCTGGGTGGGGCCAAGAAATACCTGCTAGGAGTAAGGCTTTGATGAAAGGCAATCTTTGTGTCGTAGGGGAAGGCTGGGCTGGCCTAGTAGGTCGCCTGGCATCAACTTTGGAAGAAGTAGGGGTCCCGATTCAAACAGGTATGAATATCGTCGAAACAACACAGAAAGGTGTTGTGACATCCAAGGGATTGAAGATTGAGGCGGATATCGTTAGAATGTGCGATGGCTCACCAGTGGGCGATCCAGTGAAGGTTTCCACACTAGATGTGGTGTTAGATAACAGGCCCCTGAAAGGATTACATGGATTAATTAAAAACGACGTAGCAGTAATTGACTTAGCAGCAATACATCCACGAAAAGCCCCAGGAATGAGCCACTTTTCATGTATTTCACTTTCAGGAGGAGTAGAAGCAATCGAAGATTTACTTGACGAAAGGGTTTCAGGTTGGAGAAGCCATATCATCACAAAACGACAAAACAATTCGATTACACTTACCGACTCCAGAGGATTTCTTTCTGATGGAGTGATTTGAAGAACCGTCTAGTATGGAGGGGTTTTATGCGAATAGTGACTTGGAACGTTAACGGCATTAGGGCGGCGATTCGTAAAGGGATAGATTCTTTCTTTGAAAAAATCAAAGCCGATGTTTGGATGCTGCAAGAAGTTCGATGTTTACCAGAACAACTTCCAAAGGATTGGAATGTTCCTGATGGTTACGAGATGATACTCCACCCGGCTCAAAAGAAAGGGTATTCCGGAGTTGCTACTATTTCGAAGGTAGATATGGTCGAAGAAGGTAGGGGAATGCAAGGAGACATCGATATTAATGATTCAGAAGGCAGAGTTCTTGTAACGATACACGATGATGTAATTCTGGTGAATACCTACCTTCCTAGCGGTTCTTCTAAGGAAGAGAGGCAACAATACAAAGAAACATGGATGGCACAATGGAGGGATTTCATTCGACCATTATTAGATTCGGACCGGACAGTTATAGTTGCAGGCGATTTGAACATCGCCCATACTGAAAACGACATTTGGAACCCCAAAGGCAATGTAAAATCTAGCGGATTCCTACCACACGAACGCGAATGGTTTACTGAATTATTAGCCGAAGGGTGGCACGACCTTTTCAGAGAACACGTAGGTCCCGATGAGAAAACATTCTCTTGGTGGTCTAATCGTGGTCAAGCCAGAGCGAAAGATAGAGGCTGGAGAATAGATTACTTGTTAGGAAATGAAGTCGCAATGAAGCGATTGAAATCAGTCGAGATTGATAGGCAAGGCGGCTTAGAAGTGAGCGACCACGCTCCAGTAATTCTCGACCTTCATTGATCTTGGTCTGAAAACCGAGCCAACAAATCATCGACAATTTCCCTTAGTTCTATCAGGCTGCCAGCTTCAATATTTATCATGAGTTTTGATAAAGGAGTGGTGTCGCTATCATTACCGCTTTCTTCAGTTAAATTGCTATTTATCCCCTCTGGAATTAGGGCAGCTAACTTCAAGGCAATCTCATGAGGGCCGCGCCATTCCAACACAGTCGCAAACTCTTCCCCCATGGTTTAGGTCAGACATTTCCTCCCAATGATTGTTGCTACTAACGGAATGCTCTTTCACTCGAAACCCCTGACACAACTATGGATGAGCCGATTCAAGTCCTCGCTGGCACCGGCGGCGTTGCACTCGGCGAGGCTAGAACCGACCATGAAGGAAGAAAAGCAATCCTCCTTCACCGGGATGGAAACCCAAGAGAATTAATCGCTTTAGCCGAAACCATGGGCATCGAAGTAATCGATGTTGAATATCAAAAAGGAACCGATGACCCTAGGACATATTTCGGCAAAGGCCGACTGCAAGATGTTGCAGATGAGATTGCTACAGCCGTTGAAGGCCACCCCTGGCATGGCGTAGATCTCGTAATTATCCACTCCAACGCTTCACCTAGGCAACTGGTGAATATTCATTCTACAGTCCAAGTTGAGATTTGGGATAGAGTAAGATTGCTCCTTTCACTATTCATCTCTCATGCTGGTAGCGTAGAAGCTAGAACTCAGGTCAGAATCGCCCAACTACAAGCAGATAGAAGTGTCCTCAGAGAATTAGTTAATCAACAAACGACTGGTGAAAGAGATGGTTTTGGCTCAGGCGGTAAACAAGCAATTCAAGGCGTTTTCACAACTGTATCAAGAGAATTAACACAATTACGTAAGAAACAAGCAAAATATGCAATGGCGAGGAAGGAAAGGCGTCGACAAAGAGTGCGCGGAGGCGCTAGTACAGTTGGCCTAGCAGGTTACACCAATGCTGGCAAGTCCTCATTATTCCTCGCATTATCGGGAAAGGAAGTTCTTGTTGAGGATAAATTATTCTCCACTTTAGAAACAACAGTTGGTAGAATGGAAATGAGCCCGAGAATTCTTTTGGCAGACACCATTGGATTCATTGACGATCTTCCTTCAGATTTACTAGATGCATTTCATGCAACCCTTGACGAATCTCTCCAGTGCGATTTGTTACTCTTATTGGTCGATAGTAGCGATGAGATATCTGAACTCCAAAGAAAACTTTCAACTTCTAGAAGAGAGGTTTTAGACAGAAGCGATGGCGAAGCCCTCAGTATGATGGTCGTCCTTACGAAGTGCGACAAAGGAGGAGATATTGATGCGGCTCAAGAGGTAATCCGTTCTATGGGTATGTCGGACGCAAAAGTAATCTCATCTCATAACCAACAAGGAATGGATGAGTTGAGAGAATCGATAATGTACTCACTTTACGGCCCTAAGACAACGTTGGTAGTTACTGAAGGAACACCTGGTCAGCGTAGTGCAGAAGCATATGTAAGCCAGATCTATGATTTAGGAATTGTAACTGTAAAGAATGGATTAGAATTAACGCTTTGGTGCGGTAAAGCAGAATTGCAACGTCTGATTTCTAAGTCTGAAGGACGCATCTCTCTCAAGTAGGACCGGCTCATAGGGCAGTATATGTCCGAACTTCTAGGTGACGTGGAAGGTCTTCCCGAGGAAGAACCAGTTTTCCAGTCCAGCGGAGCGGCATTCGAAATTAAGAGCGATGACGGACACCCAGTTCTTCGAATGATTGGGATTTTTGTTTTCATTATCTGTGGATTAGGAGTTGCAAATGGCCTAGATTTCATTAGTCCAGAATCTGGCTTGGTTAGGCCTCACGAATGGATTAACGGAATGGCACAAGGTGCAGCACACGACTCTGCAGAATTCAAAGGGGAAATTACTTCTGATGGCGAACCGATAGTTAACGCCACAGTAGTTATCGGAATTACCCTAGAGAGCGGGACTCTCTCTGAGATGAAAGATCAGACCGACGAGGATGGTTCCTTCACTTTCTCTGGTGCAACACCCGGCTTAACTTCGATCAAAATCACCCGCTGGAATACAGATGATAGGCACGATACAGTGCTGCATCGAATTATCCTGAACCCTCCATCTCCAACGGAGTCAAAAGGCTATAGCACAATTAATTTTGATTTGCCGCCAATTAGTGAATTCGATGGTGAAGAATGTGAGAACGCAGATTTAAACGGTTCTTGTTTTAGAGAATTTGATTACCATGAAGAAGAAATGGAATTTCCATTAATCGATGAATCCGCAGCTGGGCTGTACATCGCAGTAGGTTGGGGGATGATTGGATTAGCGCTAATCGCTTCTGGTTTTGCTTTCTATGGGATAAAGAAAAGTTCACGAGGTTTGATTCAAACATCATGCGTTCTAGTCTTCTTCACAGCAGGCCATTACTACAGCGCATGCTTGTTCTCAATCATGGCCTTCGCTCTTACATTTACAGTGCCTAGAAAATCTGTAATTCTGGAAGCCTAACGCCGACACCCTATTCACTCACTTCTGTTTAGGGGCTTTATGGATCTAATACAGGCGGCATGGATGATTCGTGACCTCGGGCAGTCTGTTAGTGCAATACACATCTGTGAAGACTCATCATTAATTGCTGGCGGCTGGGACGGGGCATTGAAGAAATGGGATCTAGAAGGCGCGCTTTTATGGTCTGTAGAATGTCAAGACCGGATAGAGTCAATCCTAATTGTCGATGAATTGGTGATTGTTACAGCTGGCCTCCATGTTACATGCGTGTCTGGTGGGGAAATTCAGTGGAGTCACGCTCTAGAAGGCTCTGCTGACCTACTTTCGTTCTTTTCAGGCGACGTCATCGCAACATCAAGCGTTTATGATATCGAGCACGGTGATTTCATGGAAAGCGCAATCTGGAGATTTTCGTTAGAAGGGGAGTTACTTCAAGTAGATAGGATGGATGAAAAACCATGGTTCATACATTCAGACGGCCGATTGATAATCGGCTTAGGGCGACCCAAGTGTGGCGCATTAGTAAACAATAACCACCAAAAATTGTCCACAGATTCTCCAGTAACTTGTGGTGTTTCTGGCCCTGAACATATTTTGTTAGGGCATGCAGATGGTATGGTGTCATCCTTGTCGGGCTCTGAGATTAGTAAAGAAAGCGAATCCATAGAATCTGTTATTTGTATTGATACTGGATTTGTTGCTGCTCTTGAATCTGGTGATTTAGTTGCCAGAGATATTTCTGGAAGCAAGCTATGGGCTGCTAAAGGAGGGCAAATAACTACTCAGTGTCCATCTTTCAACAATTTGCATTGGTGCGGACGTGATGAAATCTCATCGGGATTAATTGAGGTTAGGGATGGCAAGGGCAAATTGATTACCACCTCAAAAATCTCCAAACCAAGAGTCTCGATAGCAGGAAATAACCGGGTAGCATTTGGATTTGAAGATGGCCAAGTGCTCTTGTGGGAAAAAGACCTCTTCGAACGTAGGTTGAGCGAAGAGTCTGGAAGTACTGACGGTCGAAGATCAGCACTTGCTGCAAAGCTTCGTTCTCTACGCGAATAATGTTATTATTTCGATTATTGTTCCAGTGGATGCAGTGGAAAACATGTCCGCAAACCTCCATTTCCGGTGGAATCTGCCCGGAAAAAGCGTAAAGTTTATTTGCCTCCGCAACACACCTGAATATTGCCGCTCCCCCGGGAGTGGTGGAGGGCTTCTTCGGAAGTCTTCTGGGACCCTTGCCAACCGGCCTGCTCAAACCGAGCAAAGCGTTGGTCACAAACCTTGGAGACAAGGCTAGTGAGATGGCAGGAGAGATGCGGATTTTCGGATCTGTAAGTCTCCTACATCCGCAGGACATCTGAGCTTCGGCAAAAGATGACCACACAACCTTCGGGAAGTGTGGTACAGGGAGGGCTACAACCTAGTTGTAGCGTACCAATGACTGTGCATTTAGCCGGGAGGTGCAGCAGTAACAGTTCTTCGGGACAACCTCTGTTGCAAAGAACGGCTTGGTGGAAAAGTTTCGACTTTGAAGCCACGGGCGGAAACCGAACCAGGGAAGCAACCTTCGGGATGACAAACTGGAAACGGACCTACCACGGACGGAAACCGCGCTTCACTTCCTCGGAAGTGTTGAGACGGACCTCCATGGTCAAAGACCGGATGCGGGAGAAACCTTCGGGAATCTCAAGCATAACGGATTGACCACCGTTGGAAAGAAACACGATCACTTCGGTGAAAATGCGGAAATCCAACGCCGGTTGAGAGGAAACGAAACCTTCGGGAATCGTGAAATCAAAACCACCCTGGGAACTAACCACTTCGGTGGAAGGCGAACAGGCCCGGCAGCTGAGAAGAAGGCATCTTGGAAACAAGATGTCAACGATCTGGAAACTACTTTTCGGAGTAGAAGAAGGTGACGACGACTCGGCAGCCACCAGCGGAGGCTGGCAGGGGGGCGGTTATCCCACCCGGATGAAACCCCCCTGCCAGTTCTCCCATCCTGCTTTCACAGATAATTGGGTGCCAGTGCATACCGCTTATGACTGTTGAGGGCCCAAATGTTTGTCGCGAGCAGTTTTTGCTTGCAATCATTTTGAACCAGTCATTTCTTCAGGTCTTACCCACTGATCGAATTCTTCATTTGTCAAATAATTTAATTCTAGAGCGGCCTTGCGCAGCGTAGTTCCTTCTTCGTGAGCCTTTTTAGCAATCTTAGCGGCCTTATCATATCCGATATGATTATTCAAGGCGGTCACCAACATAAGCGAATTTTCGAGATGGTTTTTGATTACGTCACGGTTAGGAACTATTCCCTCAATGCATTTTACTCTGAAAGTTCGCATCGAATCTGCTAGAATTTCAGCACTGTGTAATAGATTATGAATCATCATGGGTTTGAATACATTCAATTCGAAATTACCTTGGCTTCCCCCGATAGTAATAGCAACATGGTTCCCCATAACTTGGCAACAAACCATTGTCAATGCTTCAGACTGGGTTGGATTTACTTTACCTGGCATAATCGATGAACCAGGCTCATTCGCCGGCAATGATAATTCTCCAAGCCCACATCTTGGTCCGGAGCCCAACCATCTTACATCGTTTGCGATTTTCATTAGACTAACTGCCAATGTATTGAGTGCCCCGCTCGCAGCAACAACAGCATCATGTGCAGCTAATTGTGCAAATTTATTCGGTGCCGAAACAAAGGGTAGGCCAGTCTTGAGTGCAATCGCTGAAGCAACCCTCTTCGCAAATTCAGGATGAGTATTGAGGCCGGTTCCAACTGCAGTTCCACCTAAGGCTAATTCGTGTAAATCTTCGAGTGCAAATTCTAGCCTTCGAACATCTGCGTCTAATTGTGAAACCCATCCGCTTACTTCTTGGCCTAGAGTTAGGGGTACAGCATCCATTAGGTGGGTTCGTCCAATTTTGACAACATCTGCCCATTCTTCAGATTTAATCGCTAAAGCATCTCTGAGTAAGATGAGATTCGGAATCAAATCATGAGCAAATGATTCTGCACTGGCAATATGCATAGCAGTTGGAAATGTATCGTTTGATGACTGAGCCCGATTTACATGATCGTTTGGATGTACTGGAGATTTAGAACCTAAGACCCCGCCAGCCATTTCAATAGCACGATTAGCAATTACTTCGTTAGTGTTCATATTCGATTGAGTGCCAGACCCTGTCTGCCATACTCTAAGCGGGAAATGGCCATCCAGACTTCCATTAATCACTTCTTCAGCTGCGGCAATAATCAGTTTTGAAACATCTGAATCTAGTTGTCCTAAATCAGCATTAACTTTCGCAGCAGCCTGCTTTAGGATTCCGAAGGCACGAACCACGCCACGCGGCATAGTATCTTGCCCAATATCGAAGTTGATTAGCGACCTAGCAGTCTGACAACCGTAGTACCTGTCTGCAGGAACTTCCAATTCACCCATGGTGTCGGCTTCGATTCGCACTTCTCCCATGTAGGAAGGGGTGAAGGCGGTTGTCCATGTCCCTTTCCCTCTCGGAATCGTCAAAGGTGTGAATCTAGAGCACCGGCCGATGGCAGGTTATCGTCTAGTCTGGTTTCAACACCTGCACAAGGCCGCGGGGACTTACGTTATCAGAAGGGCGATGGCTAACCAAGAGACATTTTGGCCTAACCATGAGAATGGTAACCCCGTTCAATCTGGAGATGTAATCCCTTTGTGGCATAAAGGCACGGAAGAATTGACTGCATTCATTGATGAATGTGAAAACAAAGGCGTCACCTTTGTTGCCTGTGAATGGGGAGGGGCTGACTTTGAAACTCTCGCAAACGACGAAAGAGTAACTCTAGTAACCTGCCTAAGACACCCGATAAATCGATTAATTTCTAATTACAATTATGACTATTATTGGATGTGGACTAAGGCAAAATCGTATGAAGAATACCTGGCAGAGGGCCACCTACATTCCTCATCAGAATATTACACGAAAATTTTTGCACGCGGTGAAAATAATTTACAAAAAGCAAAATCGAATTTAGCACTTTTTGATCACGTGATTATTGCAGAAGACAGCATGAGCGCTCTGGATGAATTAGGCTGGAGCAAAGAAAGCGATACAACTCATCCTACATTTGGAGACAAGAAGAGAGCAGCAATTCTCTTTGCTAAATTAAGATGGTCTCGTCTTTTCAACTATCTACGAAAGGTCAAGTATCAGCCGCCTAGTGAACTAATGATCGAAGATAAGAATCAGAACGACTTGTCTCTATACAACTCACTTAGAGGTTAAGTTGCATCTAGTAGCAAGGGCGTAGTGTCAGTTTTGGATAACCCCTTGCAATTCATCAAAATCAATTTGTCGCTGATTTGGACTTTTTCCGGTTACGATTCCACTTCTTGATACGAAGCAGTGCCACTTGATGATTCCAGTCCCAGCCGACTGTATCGACCTACTGCAAGCCCTTTGATTTGTCAATACCTGAGCAATGGGTATTCAGATACACCCTCTAAAACTATCCAAAAATTACTGAACTAGTCACAAGTTAGCATAAGATGAAAATTAGTATCTGATTAGAAGCAAAAGCAATATTGAGACTGTGAGAATAGCGTTGATAGTTCTAATTATGTTCCAACGATTCCATGGGATTTCAAAACCATCACGAGAGGATGCGGCTTCAGATTCCTCTAACGAATCAATGTCCAAATTTTGTAGTGAATTATTCAGGGGTATATTAAATCGAAAAGTTGGCAATTGAACTCCAATTAGATACAGAGTTGATGCAAATATGAGAAGATAGGTTTGTGCTCCGCTTAGGTTCATTATTCCCAGAATCAATGTGATAATTATCGAGAGAATTGAACCTGCCCAGACGAGAATGAAGAGCGGTTGGTTGTTTTGTATGATCCCATCCATGTGTTTGAATGCCAGAAGATACTCCTTATCAGCGAGTTTCGCAATACCCGGCATCACAACGATCGCAAATCCAAACAATAATCCAGCCACTAACGAACAGAGTAGAATCGTCAACACGAGTGCTACATGTAATGGCTCCATGTTTGATGCCAAACGAACATGTTAACAATTCTTCCTCATGATACATAGCCGTGATTTGAGGTGTATCTGCCAGTGGGCACCCTGCTCAGGCGTCTTGTCAGACTCCACCCTTTAGTTCAAGATAATTCCAAGAGGAAAAAAAGTACTCCAATAATGCTCATAGATAAAGAAATAATCAATAAAAATTTCTCCCACGGTTCTAAAGCAGCCCATCTATCCGCTCCCAACCCCACAAGTTTACCCAGTTTCGCGAGTTTATCTAAGATGCCCATAGGCATTCGTATCACAATATGGTGAATAACTTTCTCCCGCCACAAGGGTAGCGAATAAACAGGCCCACTGAATCAAGCTCTAGCGACGAACATGATTTGCTGAGGTTGGGCTGGCTTGTCACCTGGAAGTTTTCTGCAAGCCTCAATATTCTTGACAATATCCATTCCTTCAACAACTTCTCCAAAGATTGCGTGGTTACCATTCAACCAAGGAGTTGCAACTGTAGTTAGGAAGAATTGCGATCCTCCAGTGTTTCTGCCTGCATTTGCCATGGATAGGATTCCAGGGCGGTCATGAAGCATATTCAACGCATTAACTTCACAAGGAATCTTCCAACCAGGGCCGCCAGTCCCTGCCATGCGGCTCATTGGGTCTTTGGAGTGAGGGCATCCGCCTTGAATCATGAATTGTTCAATTACACGGTGGAAGTGTAATCCATTGTAGAATCCAGCATCAACCAATTTCAGGAAATTGGCTGTAGTTTCAGGGGCTTCTTCAGTGAATAACCTGATTGTTATATTTCCGGCACTTGTTTGCATTATGACGTCGGTCATAAACCGGTCGAGGCGTAGGCCGTAGATGACCCTTACTGTCTCGAATCATTGGTTAAGCCAAGGGCGGAAATGCTGGTCTGCATACGCTCTTGCTTGCTCAGCATTGTATCCAGCAGCATGTAATTGCTGCTCATATTGCAACTGCTCTGGAGTGATACTGGGGTCGGCTGCAACCGCTCCAACCATTGGCTGGTCAAATGCAGCTTGCGCAAAGGAATCATCGACCATCTGGTCATCAGAGCGTCCCTTTCGCATGATTAGTAGCGAAAGAAGTATGATGAAGATAACCCCGCCGCCAATTCCGCCAATCATGACGACATCGGTTCCACTTTCTGCAGAATCTTCGGTGTCTTTTCCGTCGTCCTTGGTTGCATCGCCGGTTCCATCGTTACCATCTCCGCCATCGCCGGTTCCATCGTTACCATCTCCGCCATTATCGATTATTTCACAGCCTTCAGAATCCACAGTAGTATTGACTGGAGACGAAGTACAGTTATCGAGCGAATCTACGACTCCATCACCATCAGTATCGACCTCACATCCGGTTTCGTCTACAGTTACTCCGGCTGGAGAATCAGCACATAGGTCATCAGAATCTTGAATTTGATCGCCATCAGTATCTACAAACGGTGGTGGACATCCGTCTCCACCATCTCCATTTTCAATACCATAAACTCCAGGACATTGATCGCCAAGGTATCCACTACTGTTGTCGCCAAATCCATCTTCGTCTTCGTCGACCCACTGGGTTTCGTCTAACGGGGCGAAGTCGTTCAGGTTAGACCAGCCATCAGAGTCAAGGTCAGCGCAGCCATATCTATCTCCATAACTTTCACCGTATTTGTCAGGGCAATCATCTACAATTCCATCACCGATATCAGTGGTGTTGTAACCATCTCTGTCTGGGTCATTAGCCCACAATTCATCTTCATTTTGAATTGTGAAAGTTTCACCGGTCATTTCATTGTTTGAGAGTTCTAATTCTTCAACAACAACTTGAGGAAAATTAACCATGACTTTGCAAGCATATGTACCGCTAGATGTATCGTAATTAATGTAGGTTGAAGAAGCCCTTTCTAAGACAACTTGTCCATATGTTGCAAAGGTGCTTTCTGATGACGAGTCAATTTCTTCAACAGTTACACCTTGCGAATCTATCATTTCAAGAGTCCATGTGAAGCTTTGACCATCAACCGGGCCGCGCATGTTGTGGATGTCAAATGAATATAGTAATAATTCATTGCTAATCATATCAGTCCCGCATGACAGGTTGCTAACAGCTAAATCTGCCATTGCTGGCTCCACAGGATTGATCGAAATATTGTAGTAACCTTCTGTGCCTGCGGAATCAATGACTAATGTGAATGTTCCATCCATTCCTTCATAGACAGAGTCTCCCATCGACTCCCAGAAAGAACCATTCCATCCCTGGACCATATCTCCCTCTTCGTCATACAAATCTGCAGTGAAAACTGAACCAGGATCTGGCATAAAACTAACATTAACGTTATTCGCATCTTCAAGTGAGAACTGATATGCATCAATCGAATCTTGTCCGCCAAGACAGCCTTGGCCATTTAATGTAGGGTTGTTTCCTAATGGCATTGGATCAGATTGCCCTGTTCCAGCATCTGTGCCGGTTCCAGCATCTGAGTAACCAATGCACGTAAACGGTGCAACGAATTCTGCAGGCTCTCCTACAATCAATCTGTAGTCTCCAGCACCGCCGGTTAGTCCGATGAATCCGAAATCGGTCCAATTTAGCATCAAGGTGAAATCCCCTCCAGTGCCATTAAGGTCGGTATCCCAAGTTGTGAAGTAGTCATCGGCAGATATTCCGAATGATCCGTAAATACTACTTCCGTTCGAATCCCATACTAAGTCTCCCCACAAATCTCCATCAGGAGCATTAACTAGGGTAATATTCAGGTTTTCGCCTGCAGCAACGCTGATTTTGTAGTTGTCTTGTTTGTCATTACTATCCATGCATCCTCTGAATTCAACATCGACCGGTTGGCCCAAATCTACAGCGGTGGAAGTTTCGCTACCTGCATCGCTTGAACTTGAAGCGTCGTTTTGGTTAGGGCAAGATGTAGCGACTGTACCGATTGTGACTTCCGAATTACGAAGGCCCGAGTTGTCGTCATCATCAGATTCATTTACCACTTCATTGGTATCAATGGTAGCGATTAGTCGATATGTCCCCTCTACAATATTAGCGGGCACTGTGCCTTGTATAGAAACCGTTTTTGTTATTCCAATATCCATTCCTGTAATGGAGGTGGAGCCTATTAGGTGATCAAAATCTGAAATAATTGTATCTGTTGAAAAATATACCTTAACATCAAAGGTATCTGTTGAGTTCAGACTACCTGTGTTATTTACAGTAACTTCAGCCGAAAATGTATCTCCTGGGTTGGAACTAGCTGCAGAGGTTATTTCATCGACAACTAGGTTTACGATAGGTGCAGAAAAGTTTGTCCATACGTCTAACGTATAGTTTCCTTTACCGCTGTATGCTGTCAAATTAACATAATAGGTGCCAGCAATTCCCTCTTTCGAAGAACCATATGATGAAGCCATTTCTGGATTAACAATACCTGCGCCTGAATCAATTATATTGCCATTGTTATCTTTAAGATATACATCATAATCATTGGAGGTTTCAGCCCAAGAAAGAGTTACTTCGATAACATGACTTACTGGAACATCAAACGCAAAAACATCGAATCGATCATCATTATCTAAACATCCAGTATAAGATGAGGTTACATTCGAACCCATGTTTGTAGGAGACATTGTGTAATTTTCTGGCGCATCCCCTCCAGTGCTGGCATCATCCTGCGCCCCCCATAGATTAGTACAATTCAAACTCTGATTGGTCCATGTGTCAACATCATATGCGCCATCACCGCTGTAGGCATCTACCGCTATGTAGAATGTTCCACCAGCGCCATCAAACGATGTCCCAACAGTAGAAACCCTTTCGCTAGTGCCTGAACTAGCCCAGTCTCTATCAATCCAATTAGTGCCGTTGTGAATGCCTAAATCAAAATCCGTTGCTGTGAAAGTAAGTACAACGTCGATATTGTATCCCTGAGAAATCTGTACTGAGTACCAATCAGTTGGGTCTGCAGTGTCAACACACCCTTGAATAGAAGATGTAGGGTCTGAACCTAGAGATCTTGCAGTAGCAGTAGTGTTTCCGGCATCTCCTGCGCTCCCTCCATCATTTTGGATGGCAGGGCAAGGCGCTCTTCCAGATGTGCCAGAAGAACCTGTGCGTATCGGACTTTCGTCCAATTTAACCAATTCATATGGTTTTTCTAAACCGATTTCATGCTGTTGGTCTTCAATTCCGAAATCTGTTGTTTCTTGTACTGGGATGCCAATTTGCGAATCAGTAACAGATTTGCTATCGAATTCCGCTAAAACAACAGGGGAAAATGAAACTAATATCATCAGGCTGGCAAGAAGAATAGAACGAAGTCGCATAGTCCTCAACGGGTATACCAGACACTGGTCCGCTATCAAAGTACGGATTACGGGACAACTTGAAGAAAGTTATTTTTTAATTACAATTTCACTAAATACGCGGCGAAGATGCGTTAACGGCATCTGAAACCCCATCGGCATAACGCTTGAAGTTTTGATTAAACATAGTAGCCAACTTATCCGCAGTGGTATCGTAAGCATCACCGTCATCCCATGTTTTCTTTGGAATCAGAATTTCAGATGGCACTCCTGGGCAGGATGTTGGCACTTCAAATCCGAATCTATCATCAACCGTATACTCAACATTATCCAAATCGCCATCCAAAGCCGCATTTAGCATTGCGCGCGTGTACTTGATTTTCATCCTGTTACCTTCACCATACGACCCGCCAGACCAACCAGTATTGATTAGCCAAGCAGTTGAACTGTGTTCAGCCATCTTAGCAGATAGAAGATCAGCATAAACTCCTGGGTGCATCGGCATGAAAGGTTCACCGAAGCAAGCTGAGAATGTTGCCTGTGGTTCAGTAACTCCGATTTCAGTTCCAGCAACCTTTGCTGTGTATCCGGAAATGAAATGATATGCTGCTTGTGATGGAGTGAGGCGGCTGATTGGAGGTAGCACGCCAAACGCATCACAAGTTAGGAAGATGACATTTTGAGGGTGCCCGCCTTTACTATCGAGGGTCCTGTTTTCAATGAACTCGATAGGGTACGAACCTCTAGTGTTTTGAGTTTTAGTAGTATCATAGAAGTCAGGAGCTCCTTCAGAGTCAACAACTATGTTCTCAAGTACAGTTCCTTTCCGACGAGTAGTTCCGAAAATCTCGGGCTCATCTTCTTCTGAAAGATTGATGAGTTTAGCATAACACCCTCCTTCGAAATTGAACACGCCATTCGCCCCCCATCCATGTTCATCGTCACCGATCAATGCTCTTTTTGGGTCAGCGCTTAGAGTAGTTTTACCGGTACCGGAAAGGCCAAAGAATATTGCAGTATTTTCTCCAGTCGTATTGGCTGAACAGTGCATTGGAAGGATTCCTTTCTTAGGTAGAATCAAATTCATTACGCTGAAAATAGATTTTTTAATTTCTCCAGCATACCTAGTGCCCCCGATAATAACTTCTCCAGCAGCATAGTTGACAATTACGAAGCACTGTGAATTCAGAGCCTCATCCTCTGCTTCAAAATGAGGTGCATGGTAAACTGTAAATTGAGGCTTATGTGATTGCAATTGCTCTTCAGTTGGACGGACGAACATGTTTCTAGCGAATGCATTATGCCAGGCGTTTTGATTGATGACACGGATTGGTAAAGCCTCACTTTCTTCGGACCCACAATAAAGGTCCTGAACAAAAAGAGTATCTCTATTGGAAAGATATTCTATGACTTGTACCTTTAGTCTCTCGAATACTACTTTGTCTGTGGAGATGTTGACATCTCCCCAATTAACATCCTGATTAGTACTAGGTTCGTCAACTATGAATTTGTCATTTGGCGACCTTCCAGTCCTTTCACCAGTCTCGGTAACAAGTGCGCCGTGGGCCGATAAGTAGCCTTCTTTACGTTCCACTGCTAAATCGATAAGCTCAATGTTATCAAGATTCCAATGTACTGTTGCTTCAGTCTTTATGCCACTCTCAGATAGGTCACCCGACGGGGTGCCCACGATACTCGCCATGATTCGGCCACCCGCGGGCCCTCTTTGTCCCTTGCGGTTCGAAACAGGCCTAACCCCCCACCAATTTACTCTAATCAGACATCTCGGAGGGGCATATTCAAAGCCATATCGGTATTAAACCCGGCATGGAGAAGGATAACGAAGATGATATCCTCTCGAAACGGAAATTCCAGAATGCTTCAGGCTTAAATCTGGGTAACTTCATGCTGGATACAGCCGATGAAATTCAAGACGAAGAAGCCACAGAAGCACTTGAAGAAGATGAATCTGATGTCGCGATGGGAGAATTGGGTGAACTATTCTCGCGTAGTAATGCGTCTGAAAGTATTAACCGGGATGGCACAGTTACGTCTGCTCCGGAGATAGATACAGTAACCGAATACGCAATGGAGGGAGAAAAACGTCTTCATTTGGGTCTTATGATTTCGATGATTGTCGTTTGGTCTGCAATAGGAACAATCGTTGGCACAGTCCCATTTCTTGGATATGAGTTTTCGGCAATTGGTCTACTATTGATGGCGGCCTTCGGGATTTGGCTTGGTGAAAAGTGGATACCAAACGAAAGGATGCATTTACTCGGAGTAACATGGGTAATCATTTCTATGAAATTGCTTTACGGCCTTGCGATTTCAACATACTCATGGGGCTGGATTGGAGAAACCGAATTAGGAATCACTTTACTCGGATTGGTCGGTGTAAATATTGCAATAGCCCAACATCATAATGAGGATTCAATCGCAGCACA